>OBLW0100001155.1_pt1 | contig 22646 bp, 17 predicted proteins | sample 1520161 | NCBI WGS metagenome assembly OBLW01 (sample SAMEA3539309, study PRJEB22396) | soil metagenome | biome: tundra; feature: field; material: soil | place: USA | collected 2010-05 | depth 0.15 m | reverse complement strand
TGGGCGCACCAGGACCTGGGCTCGCAGCAGGGCGGCTTCGCAGCAAAGGTACCGAGCCACGGCGTGGTGATGGTGACGGTTCGCCCGCGCTAAGTGGGGCGGGTTCCCCGACCTGCCAACATCCGGGCCTCACTAAAGTGCGACACCTTGACAGACGACAAATGCCGATCGTCCGTTCTACTGAGTTTTGGGCACTTAGGCCGTGAGATATGGATGGAAAGAGATAGGAGTGCGTTGTGGGTGGCCGGGCTGTCGGACTTTTCGCCGTGCGTGTCGGCCACCCCGTGATTTGAGTAGAAACTTCGATGTATTGGCCCGCTTTGATGGCGAGCATATCGATGTCGATTCGTTCCTTGCTCTCTGTTATCCAAGCGGGCGGCAATAATGGCTATCCGTTTTCCGCCGGCGGTCATGAAATTCCAGAATTTCAAAGTCTTCCGTCGGGAGTCCTGCCCGTAGGGGACCCCGCATGCCTTTCAGGGGCGCCGGAAGTTCAGTATCACTTAAGATCAACGCTTGCTGGCCAGCAATAAGGACTAGCAGTAGTGCCTGGTGCCACAGTCCTGACTTAAGGATAAGGGGTGTGTCAAGAGTTTTGAGAGCTAAGTGATTGAGTTAGTTGGAAAGGTTGCGTGTGACTGGGGGTACGAGAGACGTCGTTTTCCACCCCCTTCAGTGCTGGTGCTTTGGCGAACGCATGACCACGAAGGGCGATGGTCTCTACAGAATCTCCAGCCGCTTCCCGACCTTTTCGAAAACCTCCAGCGCGCGGTCCAGGTCGGCTCGACTATGCGTGGAAGCCACGATGGTCCGCACGCGCGCTTTGCCCTTGGCCACCGTGGGGAAACCGATGCCGGTGGCCAGCACGCCTTCCTCGAACAGCTCGCGAGAGAGCCGGTGCGCCAACGCCGCTTCGCCGACAATCACCGGCGTGATGGGCGTCTCGCTGATCCCGGTGTTGAAACCAGCCGACGCGAGGCCGTGCTTGAAGTAGCGGGCGTTGGCCCAGAGCGCGTCGATGCGCTCCGGTTCCTGCTCCAGCACGTCGAACGCGGCCAGGCACGCGGCGGCGACGGCCGGCGGATGCGAGGTGGAAAACAGAAACGGCCGCGCGCGATGATACAGGAATTCGATCAGGTCGCGGCTGCCGCAGACATAGCCGCCGAGCACGCCGATAGCTTTCGAGAGCGTTCCTACCTGAATATCCACCCGCCCATGGAGGCCGAAATGATCGATCGTGCCGCGGCCGTTGCGGCCCAGCACGCCGGAGGAATGGGCGTCGTCCACCATCATGATGGCGCCGTGCTTTTCCGCCGCCGCCACCAGGCCGGGCAGTGGGCCGATGTCGCCATCCATCGAAAAAACGCCGTCAGAGATCAGTAGCTTTTTCCCGCCGGCGCCGGCGAGCGACGCCAGAATGCTCTCCGCCGCGGCGACATCCTTGTGCGCGAAGACGTGAATCTTGGCCCGTGAAAGACGGCAGCCATCGACGATGCTGGCGTGATTCAGCTCATCGGAGACGATATGATCGTCCGGCCCCAGGATCGCGGACACGGTGCCCGCGTTGGCGGCGAACCCGGATTGAAAAACCACGCAGGCTTCCACGTTCTTGAAGGCCGCGATGCGCTCTTCAAGCGCCAGGTGCAGCGACATGGTGCCGGAAATCGTCCGCACCGCGCCCGAACCGGCGCCGTACCGCTTCACCGCTGCGATCGCCGCCTCCAGCAACTTCGGATGAGTGGTGAGGCCGAGGTAATTGTTGGACGCCAGGTTGATGACGTCTTTGCCATCGAAGCGGGATTCCGCTGCGCTGGCCGATTCGAGAACGCGCAGGCGCTGGTAGGTGCCTTCGCTCTTCCACTGTTCGATCTGGTCGTGCAGGTACGCAAGTGGTTTGCTCATCACCAGACAAGTGTATCGCCTGGAACTGCCGGGCGGTTTGGAGCCGGCGCGCCCCGCGTGTTACGATTGAACTGTCTCGCGTGACACAAGCGGGGACGTAGCTCAGTTGGTTAGAGCGCCGGCCTGTCACGTCGGAGGTCGCGGGTTCGAGCCCCGTCGTCCCCGCCATTCCTTTTCCAAGCACTTACCGAACCAGCGAAGGAGTTCCCATCGCTCACGTCGGAGGTCGCGGTTCGAATTCCCGTCCTGCCCACCATTCCTTTCAATGGCTAGCTCCCGTCTCTGAAGTTCGTTGACAAAAACCCAGCGAGGCTATCGCGCTATTGCAGGGCCTAAAGGCCGTGTTTAGTAGATTCCACGCCGGCACGGCTGAAGCCGTGCCCTGATACAAAGCTCTGGAATCATGTTGCGAACTTGTGAGACAGGACGCTACAGTCTTTAGGCGAGAAGGCGATTTCCAGCTATCGGTAGGGATTCGCGCCGCCCAACTCACATGCCCGCTCCCCGAGGCGCCCACCCCCGTTTCGCCGATTCGAGCCTCTACAATATTTGCGGCCGCCGTTCGTCTACAGGAATGGATGGATGAGCCGTCGAGCACTTCGATGACCGAGCAAGACCGTCAAACCTCCGAAATCATCGCGGAAGAACGATCCCGGCTGCGCAACTTCATCCGCCGGCGTGTGCCCGATCCCGCCGACGCCGAGGACATCGTGCAGGAGGTCTTCTACGAACTGGTAGAAGCCAATCGCCTGCTGATGCCGATTGAGCACGTGACCGGCTGGCTTTTTCGCGTCGCGCGCAATCGCATCACGGATCTTTTCCGCAAGAAGACGCCAGAGACCTTCAGCGACCGGGCGGTCGAGGGCGAAGACGGCGAGTTGCTGCAGATCGAAGATCTGTTGCCATCGCCCGATGCCGGGCCGGAAGCGCTCTACGTCCGCAACGTGCTTCTCGATGAGCTGGAATCCGCGCTCGACGAGCTGCCCGACGAGCAGCGTGAAGTATTCGTCGCTCACGAACTGGAGGGGCGCAGCTTCAAAGAGTTGTCGGCAGAAAGCGGCGTGAACGTCAACACGCTGCTCTCTCGCAAGCGCTACGCGGTGCTTCATCTACGCGAACGATTGCAGAGCATTCACGACGAGTTTACGAAGAAATGAGGGACACAACATGAGAAAGAAATGGATTTTCCTGGCTCCGCTGGCGATTCTGGCGATGCTGCTATTTATCGCCATCGGCGGCGAAATAGTGCAGCAACTGTGGAATTGGCTGCTACCGGCGTTGTTCGGATGGCGGCAAATTACCTTCTGGCAGGCGCTCGGGCTGCTGGCTCTCTGCCGGATTCTGTTCGGAGGCTTTGGTGGCCGTGGCTTGCATCGCTCCAATTTTCGGCGGCGAAAGGCCGAGCACTGGGGGATGACGCCCGAGGAGCGCGAGAAGTTCCGTCAGGGTATGCGATCACGTTGCGGCGGCTTCGGAGCGCCAACCAGCGGAACCAACGAGCCGGCCTGATGGTGCCGAGTTCCACGCCGCTACCTGGAGAGAGGGAGCCGTCTCAAACGTCATGCACCCGATGCGGAACGAATCTCGAAACAAAAGCGGGTGGAAATGACAAGCTCTGAAATCGAAACAACACAGATCAGGTACGCAGGACTTGCGGGCTTCCTATATCTGTTCGTCGACGTCGCCGACAGTTTGGGTCTTTCGATTACTGGCCGTTTTGCAGTTCCCGGAGATTTCGCAGAGACCGCCCGCCGGATTATGGGGTCGGAGCTGCTCTATCGTATATAACGAATCAGGCTCGCATCAATCAAAAAGCGCTACACTTTTGAAAGAGCAGCCATGACGGAAGACCGGAAGAACCGACAGAAGAACGATGCGCAGCCTGGCGATATCGCACAGCGCGACTTTGTACCGCTCTCAATGGCCACGGGCCTTGCCGCTACGGCAGGGTCGGCTGCGGCAGCAGGCCGTGACGTCGCCGAAACCTCGACATGAAGATACAACAAAGTAGGCTCTTGCTGTTGGCAATCGCGAATCTCGCAGCCCTGCCAGTGCTGGCACAGTCGCAATCGCCGCCCAATTCGAAAGATTCCTCCGGCACTGTTGCCGGCACAACCCCAACGCAACCAGACCTGCCGTACACGCGTCCGACACAGGCAATCAAGCTCCGCAACTATCTCTTCGACGGGTTCGGCCCGTATCCCATCCTCGGCGCGGCGATCACGGCTGGCATTAGCCAGACCAGTCATGGAATCCCGGAGTGGAGGCAAGGCGCTGAGGGTTACGGCAAACGCATCGGGTCCGACTTCGGAATCGCGGCGGTAAGTACCACAACCCGTTATGCGCTTTCGGAAGCCTTCAAGCAAGACGCGTTATACTACCGCTGCGAGTGCACAGGCGTGTTTCCACGCCTGAGACATGCCGTGATTTCAACCTTTACCGCACGCCGCGGCAGCGATGGCCACCGCGTCTTCTCTTTCCCTGCGCTGGTTGCGCCGTATGTGGGCACGATGACGGCCGTCTATGGCTGGTACCCCGACCGCTACGGCGCCAAGGATGCGCTCCGCATGGGGAACTACAACCTGCTGGCATATATGGGCGGGAACATCACCCTGGAGTTCCTCTATGGTGGACCACACTCCTTGCTTTCTCGCATGCACTTAAACAGTAGACACGGAGCGCCGAATTCGGGATCAAATCGATAATCGACCGGAAATTGAGGGCGGTCGTGTGCAGACGGCGGACCATGCGGGCCGTTTCCGAGTGTTCGACAAGTCGGGACTTAGGCATGTCAAGATATTTGACGCTTAGTGTCTCACGCCGGCCCACCTTCCCGGAAATCTCCATCGGGGTGTAGTCACCGCCGACCCTCAAACCGTCTTTATGGCAGACATGGAGATCGGAAACCGCCAGCCGGAACGATGGTGCCGCCGGTGAGCGATGATTTGTCGCCAAAGGCGACGGCGCAACAGCGGGTTGCCGCACTCTATTCAGCCGCACGGGATGGCGTGTATCGTTACCTTCTGGCCCTCGGGCTGGACGCGGCGAGGGCCCAGGAGGTAACGCAGGACGCTTTCCTCCGGTTGTACGTCGCCCTGCGGGACGGGGCGGCCATCGAAGATCCCAAAGCCTGGGTCTACCGTGTAGCACGCAATGCCTGCGTCGATAGTTTGGAACGGATCGGGAGGGAATCGCCGTACTCCGCGGCCATTGCCGACACGATAGCCAGTCTCGCCAAAAGTCCGGAGCAGGAGTTGATCGAAAAGGAATGGCTCGAAGGATTCCAAGACGCGATGCGAAGCCTCTCACCGCAGCAGCGAGCCTGCCTGGAGCTCCGCGGGCAGGGTTTGCAGTACTGGCAGATTGCGGAAGTATTACAGGTGCGAACGTCGACCGTGGGAGAATTCCTGCGGCGTGGGATCAAGCAAATGAAGAGGTGGAACGAATGCCAGAAATAGAACACCCTACGGAAGAACTGTTGTTGGCCCTCTTCGAGGAGCAATTGCCCGCGGCCGAGGTGGAACATCTTCTCGCGCACCTGGATTCGTGCGAGATCTGCGAACAACGTGTGAGCCTGATTGAGCCGGCATTCGCACGTTATCAGCGTTGCCGCGAGCTGATCGCGCCCCGGCTTCCGAAACCGCCGCAGCCGTGGGGAGACATTGTGGCGGAAATGCAGAAGGTGGAGCGCGCGCGGCGGACGGTGCCCATGCCCGGAAGAAAACGCGGCACGGTGCGCCCTGCCTGGATGGGCGCTCTCGCCGCCGCAGTTCTAGTGGGCGCGATCCTCTTCTGGCCGCACGGCAGTTCCGAGTTGCGCGCCGACACGCTGTTGCTGAAAGCCCGAAGCGCCAGCCCACGCCGATCGCCGAATTCGCGGTTGCGGGTCCGGACTCCCAGGTTCACCTTCCTTCGGCCGGCGGTATTGTCCGACGCGACATCGGAAGTCCAGGAAATGGACGCCATCCGAGCACAGTTCGCCGCGGCGCACTATGACTGGAGCGATCCGCTCAGCGCGGGTGCCTATGCAAACTGGCGAGCGAAAATCGCGCATCGCACCGTAGAGGTATCCGAGGACCGCGGGCAGTCCACCATCCGCACGGTCGCGGACGGGGGAGGCATCGCGGAAGCCTCGCTCACCCTGGATGCAAGCGACCTGTCGCCGGTGAGCGCACGGTTTGTCTTCTCGCCGCAAGATTGGGTCGAGATCGCCAAAGCGCCGGATGCGCCGGTGGAAGTGCGGCCGCTTGCGCCGGCACCTGCCGACGCACCTGTGGCGCAGCCCGCATCCACCGTGGAACCCAGCGTCGCCGAACGGGAGCTCATGACGCGCCTGGCGATCGACCGCCTGGGGGCTGGCGCGGGGGAACCCATTGACGTCGATGTGGAGCCGGATGGCCGCATTGTCGTAACGCCCTACCGGTTGGGAGAACTGCGGGAGAGCCAGCTCCGGGCCAATTTGCAGGGCGTCGAGCGCGTTACCGTGCGGTCGCCGGAGGCATCGGAGCGGCAGGAGGAGGCTCCCGCGTCGCTGGCTGGCGCGGACCCGGCAATCGATGCGAGCAATGCGATCGCATCGCGCGCGCATCTGTTGAGCCAACTCGCGGAGCGCTTCCCTCCGGTGACGGAAGCTGAGCTGAGTCCGGCAGCGCGAAAAGATCTGCGTGAGATGCGGGTGCGCCACGCGCGCGCCTTAGAAGGCGACATCGACACGCTGGCACGAGTGCTGGCGCAAAACCGGCCTCTGCGGTTATCGGCGTCTGAGCTTCCCGATGGCGACCCGGTTCCCAAAGCGCTGCTGGAATCGGCCGTCGCGGTGAATCGGATGGTCACCAGTCTCTACGCCGAAAAGGCCGGCGAAGGGTCCGCCTGGCCGCGGCTGGGCGAGGAACTCGCGCGCCTGCGGTATCTCGCGCACCAGTATTCGCAGGAGGTGCAGCGTTGAGAATCGTTCTAGCCGCGATTCTCGGCTGCGCCTGCTCGCGGTGGCTTCCGGCCGCAGAACTGGGCCGCTTGGAGGGCACCGTACGTGACGGGTCTCAGGCAGTGGTCCCCGGTACGCTCGTCTCCTCGATTCAGGAAGAAACCGGCTTTCAGTTTGTCGCTACCGCCAGCGGCAACGGGGAATTCCACCTCACCGTGCCCGCCGGCCACTACAACATCGCCGCCCGCCGGGTGGGGTTTCGCACGGTGTCTCGCCTGAGCGTGGCCGTGATTGCCGGCGCCACGCGGAAGGTCGACTTCGAATTGCAGCCGGGTTCGGTTTTCGAGACGATCACGGTCTCCGATTCGGTGACGCCGCAGGCTTTGACCGACTCCCGCGGGGACATCGTCGTGAGGCCGGACACTCTCGAGAAAGTGCCGAGCATCGACCGCACCGTCACGGGGCTCCTGCGCGAAGCGCCGGGTTTGCTCTTCACTCCGGCCAATGGGGGCGAACCCGGCCAAGCGTCCAGCCTGGGCGCGCGGCCGGATTCGAACAACTACCTGGTGGACGGATTGAGCGCGAACAACGCGGTCGCCGGCGGCGGATGGCCGAGTTTCCTGCCGTTAGCCTCGTTGCCAGCCATGTCAGCGTTGGGCACCACCCACGATCTTGCCGTTCTCGACGCCATCGAGGAAGTCATCATCGATCCCCAAGGTGTCGGAACGGGGACAAGCCAGGCGGCGGGCGCCATCATCATGGTCCACACGAAATCGGGGACCAATCAATTTCATGGTTCGGCATTTGGCATTTTGCGGCCGGGCGCATTCGATGCGAACGACTGGTTTGTCAACCGCAACGGCATGGGCAGCGGCGTCAACCTGCTGACCGACGCCGGGGCTTCCGTTGGCGGCCCTTTGGTGCGCGGCCGGACTTTTTTCTTCGCCGCGGCGGAGTTCCTGCACCTGCGGCAGGACTACTCCTGGGTTACCACGGTGCCGTCGATGGTGGAGCGCCTGCTGGCTCCGGCCCCCCTGCAGCCCTTTCTGGATCAGTTTCCTGCGCCTAATGGCCCGGCGTTGGACTTCGGAGTCGCCGAATTGCGAGGCAGTAAGTCCTATCCAGGCGGCCTCGACGCGGGTTCCCTTCGGCTCGACCACCGCCTGCGGGCGCGGACCTGGGCCTTCTTGCGCGCCGCTGTCACACCCTCATGGAACGAACTCGGCTACGCTCAGGTGAATCTCTCCCAGTACCGCAACACGGTGGCCGCTCTCGGCGTTACTCACGAAGGTTCGCGCTGGACGCATACCACCCGCATCGGTTTCAGCCGTGCCGAGGCGGAAACCAAGCTGCTCGCCAATCCCGAGACCGCCGACTTCTATTCGGCTTTCCCCAGCATGGCGGCGGATTTCCTCAGCCTCAGCGTCGGCGGCGCCGGTTCCATCTCACTCGGCCAGAGCGGCAGCAACCGGCAGGACTCGATTGAGATTTCGCACACCGCCGCACGGCGGATCGGCCATCACAACGTACAGGCGGGAGCGGACTACCAGCAATTGCAGCCGCTGCGCAACGGACCGGTCGCGGGGCTTACGATCGCGTTCAGCACATATAACGACCCCACCTATGGGCCGGCGGCGCCAGTTTGGGTAACCCAGTCGGAAGTGCCCCTGGATACGCTCCGCCTCAACCAGGCGTCGGGCTTGCTGCGCGATACGTGGAATGTCTCTCCGCGGCTTACCGTCGTGTTGGGTGTTCGCGCCGCCTGGCTCGGCGCTCCGCCGATTCCCGCTGCATCGTATCTTCATTCGGTCAACGAAACCAGCTCGTCGATCCAGTTCGCTCCGCTCGCAGCAGGGACGCCGCTCTGGCATCCAGCCATAGCGCCGAACCCGAGTGTCTCCCTCGCATGGCGTCCCGGCATAGGCGGCGGCATGGTACTGCGGGCCTCTTGGAGCGAGATTCACGACAACGGATCTCAAGTTGCCGCCACCTTATTAAACCCGGTGCCCGACTTTGCCTTACGAACGGTAGAGTCCACCTCGGCCTACTTTTCCCCGATGGACTCCGTTTCGCTGGGCTACGGTTTCTCTTCGGACCTGCGGCTGCCGGTTGCCAACCGTTGGTCGGCTTCCTTGGAGCGCGAGTTGCCGCGTCACGGCGTCCTGCAGGTTTCCTATTCCGGGATGTCCTCCGCCAACCTGCTGCGGATAGAAACCGCGCTCAATCCCTCTCCCGATCTTCCCAACCTCGCGCAACTCTTGTTCGCCACCAGCCACGGGACGGCCGTCTACCATGGCTTGAATGCCGTGTACCGGCGCCCACTCGCCGGCGGACTTCAGGGGCAGGTCGCATACTCCTGGTCACACGCCATCGATACGGGATCGTCGGACTCTTCGCTCTTCCTGATCGCCCCGGGTGTAACTGCACAGAACGACCGCGGCGACTCCAGTTTCGACGCGCGCCAGACAGTAACCGCCGCGATCTTGTATACGACTCCCGCGCTGAGGCCTTTCCGCGGACTGTCGAGGGGCTGGGCCGTCGGCACGTTCTTCTATTCCCGGACCGCTTTCCCCGTGGACGTGCTTGCCTCGGAATCTCTCGAGGGTTTCGCCATCGCAAACCTGCGGCCTAACCTGGTGCCAGGCCTGCCGCTCTGGATTTCCAACGCGAACGTCGCCGGCGGACGGCAGTTGAATCCGGCGGCATTCGCGCCGGCTTCCGCGATCCCCGGCACTCTCGGCAGAGACACCGTACGCGGGTTCGGCATGTGGGAGGCCGACTGCTCCGCCGGCCGCTCCTTCGCGTTGCGCGAGAAACTGCGTCTTACGTTCCGCGCGGAGGCGTACAACGTGTTCAACCATCCCCAGTTCGCGGACCCGATGCCCTATCTGAGTAACCCCATGTTCGGTCAATCGGGATCTTCTTTGAACCTGATGATGGGAAGCGGCAGCCCCATCAGCGGGCAATCCCCCGCATTTCAGATGGGTGGCCCCAGATCTTTGCAACTGTCCCTGCGCCTGGGCTTTTAGAGACAGGCGCCGTTTAACCGTTAATTATGAGGTGAGATTATTATGACTGTCAAAACGAACATCATACGACTGCTGATCTTAGGCCTGGCAATCGCCGGGACTGCTATCGGCCAACCAACCTTTATGCTGACGCAGCTTCCGAGTACGCTGCGTCCGAATGACCCCATCATGTGGGTGGGAGCTAACGGAGAGATGCTCGGCGAATCCATCGATCCGTCGACCGGCATTGCTCAGTGCGATAAGTACCAGAACGGGGTCTGGAGCGTGTTCTCGACTCCGGGTTACTCGTGCTACGTGTATGGAGCCAACAAGAGCGGGCAGTTCGTCGGCGTCCTCCAAGGGCCGACGTCCGAGACCGGCTTCCCGTATTACCCTTTCATCAACCTGGACGGCACCTTCACTCCCCTGCTGCCCGCGGGACCGGGGTCCGCAGCCAACTCGAACACGGGATGGGCAGGTGCCATCAACGATAGCGGCACCGTGACGGGCAACCTGCTGGTGCTCGGCCTCAGCGGAGGACTCCAAAGCGGCGCCTGGATTTACTCGGGTGGACAGTACCGGATGCTGACTTCCGCCGGAACCTCGGGAAATGTCGTATACGGTTTGAATAACGCGGGAGTGGCCGTGGGTCTCGCCACTTTCGGCTCGGCCCTCCAGGCGGATCCGGCCGTTTTCAACCCGGATGGCACCATCCAGGACCTGGGCGACTTAGGCGGGACCGGCCCTTTTGTGGGCGGCGTCGCCTATGGCATTAATACGAGCGGCCAGATTACCGGCACTGCCAATACCGCAGCTCAGTATCCGGTCCCGACCGGCGGGACGGATGCAGTTTCCGGGGCCTTCCTCTACTCCGGCAAGAGCATGCAACAAATCCAAGTCCCCGGAGCGAACTTTTCGAGTGTGGGAAATGCGATCGATGACGCCGGCGACGTCCTCGGCAGTTATCAAAACGAGTACCCCGCCAGCTTTTTCTTGCCGCCGGACGGCTTCTTCTACTACCATGCCGGCATGATGTACCGGATGGATAACACGCTCATCCCGAATCTGCCTGTCGGAGCGACGGTCGCCACCGTAAGCTTCGTGGGGGGAAGCAATCAGATTCTGCTCGGGCTGACGCTATCCAGTCAGACCACCGAGTGGTTCCTGCTGACGCCCGTGGCCGATAGCAACGCGCAACCGGCCATCACCGCGGTAGTCAACGGCGCCAGCTTCGTGACACCGATTTCGGCTGGGAGCTGGATCACCATCGAGGGCGGAAACCTGTCCACGATTACTCGTCTCTGGAATGTTTCCGATTTTGTCGGCGACAGCCTGCCGACGCAACTCGACGGAGTTTCGGTGACCCTCAACGGTGTCGCGGCATACCCGTATTACATCAGCCCGACTCAACTCAACGTGCTCGCTCCGGACGGTCTCACTGCCGGCCCGGTGCAGGTGCAAGTCAGGAATCCGCAAGGAACCAGCAACGTCTTCACGGTGAATGCGAGCGGCGAGACACCGGCGTTCTTCCTCTTCGGCACTAAGTACGCGGCCGCGGAACACGCGAACGGTGCTCCGATTGGACCGGCGGCGCTCGGCGGAAACTTCACGCCCGCTAAACCGGGTGAAACCGTCCAGTTGTATGGCACTGGTTTCGGTCCGATGAGCCCCTTTAGTTCGTCGGGCCAGATCCTCCCCGCACCGGCGCCGTTGGCGAATGCGGATAACGTCACGGTCACGATTGGGGGCCAGCCTGCCGTCGTCACTTACGCCGGCGTGGTCAGCAGCGGCCTGGACCAGTTGAATGTCACCGTGCCGGCGGGTTTGCCGAATGGCGACGCGCAGATTGTGGCGACCGTCAACGGCCTCAGTACGCAAACTGGCTTAGCCGTCACCGTGCAGCAGTGACGCGATGTGAGGCAGGATGGCACGCTGCGGCAGGTGGGCAACCCGCCACCTGATTTGCAACGCGGCTGAGCCGATTGTCAATCGGCTGCAAGGATGCCACCCTGCCTCACAAGCCCAGCACTTCTACCTGGCTCGTCGCAGAAGCCTGTCGATGCCCGCGCTCGCCCATCGTCACACCCAATCGATCGACCAACCCGCTCTTCGCCGGCAGCGGCTTGGCAGCCTTCACAGCGGCGCCCGGAAGGTCGAGCGACAGGTTGCTGGTCGCGCCTCCGCTCGATTTACTCGCAAGCTTACTTTGCCGGGGAGTCGGACCCAGTGGAGTCGGACAGGACATGAAGCGTGCGGAGCCACGTTTCCACGCTGAGGGGCCACGTCGTGACCGGGAGTGCGGTATGGCGCAGGCCGTAACCGTGTCCGCCCTCGGCATAAATGTGCAGCTCCGCCGGAACCTTCGCATTCTTTAGCGCGAGGAAATAGACCACAGCGTTCTCGACATGGACGGGGTCGTCCTCGGCCTGAACGATAAACGAAGGCGGGGTTTGGTCAGTCACGTGAATGTCGGTATTGGGCGCGAAGTTTTTCTCCGCTAGTGCCAGATAGCCCGGATAGACGATCACCGCGAAGTCGGGGCGGCAACTTAGTCCATCCGCGGTGTCAATCGGATCATAGAGTCGGTGGTCAAAGTGGGTACTGAGCGCGGCTGCAAGGTGGGCGCCGGCGGAAAAGCCAAGAACCCCGATTCGGTGTGGATCTATATGCCACTCGCTCGAGTGAGAGCGCACGATCCCGAGAGCGCGCTGCGCATCCTGCAGTGCAGCGGAAGACTTGGGGTAAGGCCCGGAGTCGGGCACGCGGTATTTCACCAGGATGCAGGCGATGCCTACGGAATTGAGCCAGTCGCACACCTCGGTTCCTTCGAGGTCAATGGCCAGGATGCGGTAACCGCCGCCCGGAAAGACAACCACGGCGGCGCCCGTGTTCTTGTCTCGTGCAGGGTAGAGCGTGAGGCTGGGACTTGAAACGTTGCCGAGACGGATAAGCGGCTTGCCCGCGATGAGATTATCTTTCGCAGTTGTGGTATCGGCCTCCGGCACCGAATTCGGTGGGGCGCCCGGCGCCCCGTTGGGCCAGAGAGGCAGGGTCAGATGCCCGGCAGCAGGCTGCCAGGCGGACGTTTCGGCGAACAAACTGGCGGAGCCGCCGACAAGGGTGGCGAGAATCAGCAGACGAATGCGCATGATCGGGACCTTTGGATTCGCGTTCACAGCAATGATCGCAGCCTCGGGGGGCCTGACGCAAGGCAGCGAAACCGAGAAATGCGGCTCCAAGATGGGCCGCCGTAGTCTCACGCCCTCGCCCACGAGCACAGCCTGGTTGCAACTCGCTCGAAAAGCCGTCTGATATCCCAGCTTCAGCGTGATAGACTGAGCACCGACCGTTGGAAGGGGATTGAAAACCATGAACCAACCTGCAGAAGCGCTCGGCATCGAGCACGTGTTCGTCTTGATGCTGGAGAACCGCTCATTCGACCATTTATTAGGATTTTCCGGTATAACCGGCGTCGATGCCGTCACGGAAGCGCCAACGAAGATCAACGGTCTGATCGGGACCGAATCAAATAGTTTCAATGGCCAGACATACGTGGTCTCATCCGGCGCCGATTACCGAATGCCGACTGACCCGGGCCACGAATTCCCCGACGTGCTGCGCCAGCTCTGCGGGCCGGCCGCGACCTATCAATCTGGCGGGCCGTATCCGCCCATCGACAACAGTGGATTCGTCGCCTCATACGTTGCCAGTGGCGGCCAAGATCCCGGCGAGATCATGAAGTGTTACCTGCCGCAACAGTTGCCCGTGCAGGACGCTCTCGCCCGCGAATTCTTGGTTTGCGACAACTGGCACGCATCCATGCCCGGTCCCACTTGGCCCAACCGAATGTTCGTCCACGCCGCATCGTCGCGGGGTCTCGATCACAGTCCAACAACCGCGGAAATCGCCGAATGGGAGGCTATCGACGGATTGTCCTTCCGGAATGGCACGATTTTTGACGCGCTCCAGACGAAAGGCATTCAGCGGCGACTGTATGGCGGCGACGACTTCCCGATTGTCGCCGCACTCAAAGGTATCCACCTCGACGATATCCGGCATTACAGCGACTTTGCCGCTGATCTCGCCCAGGCGGACTATCCGGATGGTTATATCTTCATCGAACCGAGTTACGACGTACTACACGATTACAAAGACGGCACCTCTCAACATCCCTTGGCGGATGCGACTCGTGGCGAGGCTCTGATCAAGGCGACCTATGAGGCGATCCGCAACTCCGCTGTCTGGGAAAGCAGCCTCCTGATCGTCACGTGGGATGAGCCCGGCGGCTTCTACGACCACGTAAGTCCGCCCGAGGCCCCGGCGCCCGGCGACACCGAGCCCGGTGCCGAGTACAACCAATACGGCTTCACATTCCAGCGGTATGGCCCCCGCGTTCCGGCCATCGTGGTCTCGCCGCTCATCCCGAAAAACCTCATCGATCACCGGATCTACGATCATGCTTCCATTCCGGCAACACTGGAGGCCCTTTGGGGGCTGAATCCCATGACGGCGCGCGACGCGAGGGCCAATCGCCTGGATTCCCTGGTCACACTTCGCGCGGCGAGAAACGATGCCCCGGCGAAGCTGCCTGTGCCAGCCAATTCCGGAGGCGCATTACCGGCGTTTCGCGCGCCGTCAAAGGCTGTCGATCAGACTCCTGCGAGCCATCCGGACGAAGACGTAAACAAGGGGAACCTCCCAGCGGTGCTGCACTCCGCGATGGGGCAGGATCTCGCCATCTCACCCGATCGGCGCCCTGCGATCGTCGCGCGAGTCGCCTCCATAAAAACGCGGACTGAGGCAATGCAGTATCTTGCCGATGTTCAGGAGAAAGTGAGAGGGTACCGAGGCGAATCTGCGGGTCAGAAATGAGCTAAGTGAACTCGCGGCCTCACCCCCGGGGCAGGAGCAAAGACGCCGAAGGTGGGAAGTCCTCTTCAAATTAAGCAAGAGCGAGTACAGCGCTTTTCTTTCCGGCCTGGAACGCGTCACCGGAAAGAAAGCCGCCGACACCAGCCAGATCTATTCCGGCTCTGAGCCGTCAATACCAACAGAAAACAGACGGGTTCCAGGCTGTTTCTTGGAGAGTTTGATTTCAATCGCCGCAACGGTGAGCCAGTCCTAGTGGACTGTCGTGCTCTCATGGGATTGCGGTAACGAATAAGGATGTTGGCAGCCGCGGGTTGCGTCTCACCTTGGAGGCCGGTGTAGCACACGCAAAGTTCGCGGCATCGTCCGTACTGCCAAGCCCCTCCCATCGGGCCACCGCGGGATACGCGCACAATGGCCGAGTGCGCAGCACGCCGGTGGTGGGATCGAGATCGGTGTTGTACCTGGTCGCGACGATCCGCTCCGGTGCAACCCCTTGCTCGACCCAGAGCTCCAGAGCCGACTCCAGGTCGTGTTGCGGGTCGCCCTGGTCGAAACCGTTCTGACCGAAGCTGTCTGGCCCCGGCCCGTACTCGCAGTGCTGCATGCCGGGCGCGAGAAACAAGCGGATAAAGGACGGACCGCGGATTCGGCCCAACTTCGCGACTACGCTTTCGTAATAATTGATCGTGCTTTCGGCGGCGATCGCGGGATCGCTCCAGCCGTGAAAGAGAATGAGCTTGCCGCCGCGCTCGCGAAATGCCGTCAAGTCCGGATCTGTCGCGTTCAACGTCGCTCCGGTCGCTGCGTCCGCGGCAGCCACGTCGCTGTCGATATTGAACGCGTTGGGATTCCATGCCAGGTTGCCGTAAACCATGCTCACGAAGTAGTAGTATCCGAAGCCAAACAACGCGCCCGTGTCCTGCGTAGGCCCGGTGACCCACAACGACCAGCCATTGGCGCCCGTCTGCCCACCCACCGGGTAGCCGGGAAAGACCTGGACGCCAGCGGAGTTCACCGGCCCGGCGTAGAGAGCCTTCAACGTTCCGATCTCAGGCGAGGTGAGGCAGGCGTCGGTTTCGGCGCCCTGGCAGAGCAGGCTCGATGGATCGAAGTTGCATTTCCGCGGGTCGTCGATCACGCCATCCACCACGCCATCCAGACCGTCGCACGCCGCCAGCGCGGCCGCTTCGATCGCGGGCAGCTTCGAGGGCGGGAGATAACTCACCGCCAGCGCCTGGTTGTCCCAGACTCCTGTCGAGAATAGGTGCGTCATGAAGTTCGCCGAATCGCCGGCGATAATTCCGTCGTAGTCGGCCGGGTAGCGCTGGGCCTCCATCAGCGCCTGCCGTCCGCCGTTCGAACAGCCATTGAAATACGAGTGGTTGGGACCTTGCCCATAGAACGCGGCCACAATGGCCTGGCCCGTCTGCGCCGTTTCGTGAATCGCGCGATAGCCGTAATCAATGACCTTCTCCGGATGCCCCAGGGCCCAACTCGCGTCCAGCACACCCAGCGAACCCGCCGTGTGACCCGTGTCGGTGGAGGCCGCGGCATAGTCATGACTGAGCGCATCGCCCATTTTGCCGTAATTGATCGACCCGCCAAAACCGCCGTTGTCGGCGCCGGCAAACTTCCCGTTCCATCCCGAGGCTGGCATCCAGACCTCGAATTGGATCTTCGAGTCGGCGGTTGGCTGGATCGATCCGGCGACCCGGCAGAATGCGGGCAGACTTGAGAAGGCCGTGCCGTCCGGAGCCGTATACGGGCCAGCCGGTACCGAGACTGCGATCGTGATGGTCGTGTCGGGGAGAGAGAAGTTTGCTAATCCTTCGCAAGTCGACGCCGCGAGCAGGCGGCCCATGCCCATCAAGCTGACGGCAAGGACCTGACCCTTAGTCATCCTGGCCGATCAGTTTACCACGAAGGTGTTCCGTACGCAGCCTCATGACGCACCCCACTGTCGCAGGCTCTTCAACTGGCGTTATTTCGAGTTATCGGTAGGCGTTCTGGCGGCCTAGCACGCTGCCACTTGGCTGATTTCCGCTTTCAAGGCTGTGCGTATGGATCCCGGCCGGCCCCATGACATCTGTCATATCCAAGTCGTGACAATCTCCACTGGTGGGGAGTTGCGCGCTGCCGCACCATGTTACTGGAGGTGGTGCCGGTTGCGGAATTACGGCGAGTTACCAAACGGTACGGAGCGATTGAAGCGCTGCGGGGAATCGATTTGAGAATCGAGCGCGGCGAACTGCTGGCCCTGTTGGGACCGAATGGCGCGGGGAAAACCACGGCGGTGCGGATCCTGCTGGGGCTGGCGAAAGCCGACTCGGGGACGGCGGCGGTATTCGGCTGCCCGCCGGCCAGCCAGGAAGCCAAGCTGCGGCGGGGAGCGCTGCTGCAGGTGGCGAAAGTGCCGGAGACGCTGCGGGTGCGCGAGCACATCGAGCTATTTTCGAGTTATTACTTCCGGATACCTGCTCAAGGATGCGCCCTCGTCGATGCTGGCGGACGCCATTCGCCGCATCAAGGCCGGTGCGCGCGTGATCGACCCGGAACTGGCGGCCGAGGTGTGGACCGAAGCCGACCCGCTCACCGATCGCGAACGTCAGGTGCTGCGCTATGCCGGCGAGGGCGCGGCCGGCGCCGAGATTGCGGAGCGATTGAACCTATCGGAGGGGACGGTTCGAAACTACCTGTCGGAAGCCATCAGCAAGCTGGGTGCGTCGAATCGCACCGAAGCGGCGCGGATTGCGCGGCAGAAGGGCTGGCTGTAGCAGATGTGCCGGTAATTCGGCCTTGTTAGCGGTGAGGCACACGGTCCACGACCGGACCGTTATCGCGCCATATCGGTGGCTGTCACTGGGAGCTTTGATCCGCCGCGCGGCAGTCTGCATTTCGCCTGTGCTGAAATTAGGACCATCGGGAATTCGGGTCCAGATTCTGCACCGCGCCGGCGGCGTTACGGCACGCCGGGCGTCGGCAAGAGTGCCGACGCGGCACGCAGGAGTGCGTGCGCCACGAGGGCGCGGCACGGCTTGCGGTAGGTGCATGACCGCTCCCTATGGTCACGGCTCCGATATGCTTGGTCGCGAGTCGGATGCGGCCGGCTTTAGGTGGTGGCGCGCTTGGCGACGGCGTTGGTGGTCCGGGTGTTGCCATCGCGGCCAGGCCTGCTGATTTCGATTTTCAGGCTGTCGCCGTCGAGGGTTCCCTTATAGGTGGTCACGAAACTGTTGCCGTTGAACTCGCGCTTCACCGCGAAGCTGATGTTGTTGCCATCGACCTTGCCATCCGATATCGCGGTCTCCATGGCGTTGCCGTCCCGGCCCGGCTGGCTCAGAGTGCCGGTGAGCGAGGCACCATCGATTTTCAGGTTCAGGGTCACCTGCATGGTGCCGCCGCGGCCCTGCTGTTCAAAGGTCCATTTACCGCTGGCGTCGGCAGCCATCAGGCACACCGTCACTGCCAGCAAAATCGTCGTTACAAAGAGCAGCTTTTTGATCATAGTAACTGGCTAGGCGTCGGGGGAGGGGCGAATGTTACCGGGTGAATGTTACCGGGTGGTTGCGCGACAGGGGAACAAAGGGCAAGTTAGACCAATTGCCGAAAAGGCCCAAGAGAATTCTGGTGCCACGGATGAACACAGATGAACACGGATAAGCCGGTTCTTTTGAATCGGTGGTCATCCGTGTTTATCTGTGCGTGTTGTGTTTTGGTGTTGTTCGGCAAGCTCTGGAGGCATGTGGGCAAGCTAAAGCATGCCCTACCAATAGGCGTGGGGCTGGTAGAATGGTGCGTTGCCGGAACTGGTCGCGACCGTAGTTGTCCCCACGCTGGCTGCCGATCGAAGACTGCTGGAATGCCTGGAATCGCTCGCGAAACAGACGCGGCGCGACTTTGACGTGATCGTGGTGGATAACAGCGGGCGCGGCTTGGTGCGGCTCCAGGACGTGCCGGGGCGCCAAGCGGCGCCGCCGGAGTTCCGCGTCATCGAAAACAGCCGCAACGTGGGGTTCGGGGCGGCGGTCAACCAGGGGCTGCTGGCATCGGGCGCGCGGTATGTGGCCACGTTGAACGACGACGCGGTGGCGCACCCTGGGTGGCTGGAGGCTCTGGTTGGCGCGCTCGACCACCGGCCGGACGCGGGGATGTGCGCGTCGCAGGTGCGGCTTTACGGCGAAAACCGGCTGGATTCGGCCGGCATGCTTTTGGCGCGCGACGGCAGCAGCAAGCAGCGCGGGCACGGGAAAGCGCCGGAGGATTTTCCGGTGGAAGAGCAGGTGCTGTTGCCGAGCGGGTCGGCGGCGCTGTACCGGCGGGCGATGATCGAGGAGATTGGAGACTTCGACGAACATTTCTTCCTGTATTGCGAGGACACGGATCTCGGCCTGCGCGCGCGGTGGCGAGGATGGAAGTGCGTGTATTCGCCGCTGGCGGTGGTGGAGCATCACTATTCGCACTCGGCGGGGGAGGCGTCGCCGTTGAAGGCCTACCTGGTGGAGCGCAACCGTCTGTTCGTGCTGGCGAAGAACTTTCCGGCGCGGATGCTGCTGGCGGCGCCATTCGTCGCGGCGGCGCGGTATTTCTGGCACTTCCTGTACCTGGCGCAAGGGCGCGGCAGCGCGGCGCGGTTTCGCGCCGGGGGGCACAACGGCGCGCGCATGCTGTGGTACGTGATTCAGGCGCACGGAGCGCTATTGCGGAATGGGCGATGGTTGTGGCGGGAACGCAGGCGGATCGAGCGCGGCGCGCGCATCACGCCCGCCGTGTTTTGCCACCTGGCGCGCGCGGGCGGGATCAGCGCCCGGCGGGTGGCGGAGCAATGACCATCGAGGCGCCCGGACCCGGCTCGCTGCTGGTGATCGTTCCGGCTTACAACGAACAGGGCGCGGTGGGCGATGTGGTGCGCGAACTGGAGCAGCAGGTGCCCGGGGTTCCGGTGCTGGTGATCGACGATTGTTCGGTGGATGCGACGGTAGAGGTGGCGCGCGCGGCGGGCGCCCGCATTCTTCCCCTGCCGCACCACCTCGGCTTGGGCGGAGCGGTGCAGGCCGGATATAAGCTGGCCTTCGAGCTGGGTTTCGAATACGTGATTCGGGTGGATGGCGACGGGCAGCACGACCCGCGCGACATTCCGCGAATCCTGGACAAGCTAAAAGAATCCGGCGCGGAGATGGTGATTGGCGCGCGCATGGACGCGGATCGCACGCGGCGGATGCGGACGCTGGGCGCGCGTTTCTTCCGCGTGGTGCTGCGCCCGATTCTGGGCAAAACGGTGAACGATCCGACCTCCGGCTTCGTGGGCGTCAACCGGCGCGCGCTGGCGTTATTCAGCGCCAGCTTTCCGCTGGAGTACCCGGAGATCGAGGCGCTGGTGGTGTTGCAACGCAGGCGGTTCCGTTTCGAAGAGGTGCCGTGCCACATGCGTCCGCGCAGGACCGGCCGTTCCTCGATCAACGGGCTCAAGCCTCTTTCCTATATCGTTCACGTGCTGCTGGGCGTTTTTGTGAACATACTGAGATATGACGGCCGGTGGCGGCGACGGCTCCGGCTGGGCCGGAATTCGGACTCGAGCGCCGGCGGCGGAGGGTAGATGGATCGTTTGTTGCACGTCAGCGCGGGCGTTTCCCTGCTGCTGCTGGTGATGGTGCTGATTTCGGTGCGGCGCGCGCACATCCGGGTGGAGTATTCGGTCACCTGGCTGGTGGCGGCGAGTGCGATGCTGGCGCTGTCGCTGGCGCGGCCGGTGCTCGAATACATTCGCCACCTGCTCGGGCTGCCGGACACGCCACTGGCGATATTCCTGCTGGGGAGCACGGTTTTCCTGGTCGTGTTCTTCCGCTTCACGCTCATCATTTCGCGCCTGCGCGACGACAACATCGCGCTGGCGCAACGGGTAGCCATCCTCGAATACCATCTCCACACGATCGCTCGCCATGAAAGCTAAGGCCGAGCGAAAAAAACGCGCCGCGGCTCCGCCCAAAACCGTCGCCCCGCGCCGCGACTGGCGCCCTTACCTGGCGGCCGGCGCAGCACTGCTGGCGGCGATCTGGGCTTATGCTCCGGTGATGAACGGGGCTTTTCTGTTCGACGACACGGCGCTCCCGTTCGCGCTGCCCGCTCCGTCGGCGTCTTTCCTGGACTGGATTCGCGGCGTGCGCCCGGTGCTGATGGCCAGCTATTGGATGAACACGAGGCTCTCCGGCGACGACCCGTTTTCGTATCACGTGGTCAGTTTGACGATCCACCTGGCCGCGGCGGGACTGGTGTTTCTGATCGTGCGCCGGCTGCTCGAGTGGTCGCAGGCGCCGGCGGCGCGCCGCACGCTGCTGGCGGCCTTCGCCGGAGGCTTGTTTCTGCTGCACCCCATGCAGACCGAGGCGGTGGCCTACCTGGCCGGCCGCTCCGAGGCGCTCAGCGTGATGCTGGTGCTGGCCGCCTACGCGGCGTTCCTTTACCGCCGCCGGGCAGCCATCACGTGGGGAAGCATGCTGCTGGTATTGGCGCTGTTCGGCCTGGCGGTGCTTTCCAAGGAGCACACCATCGTGCTGCCGGCGCTGTTGCTGCTTACCGACTTCTGGTGGAACCCGGGCTTTTCCTTCCGCGGCGCGCGCGCCAACTGGCGGTTGTACGCCCCGCTGGTGCTGGGCGCGGCCGGCGCGGTGGCGCTTTTCTGGAAGGTGATCCTGTACTCGCCGAGCGCGGGCTTCAGCTTGCGTGGCGTGAGCTGGTATCAGTATTTGTTTACCCAAGGGCGGGCATTGTTCGTCTACCCGGCCGAGTTCCTGTTGCCGGTGCGGCTGACCGCCGATTGGGACTTTCCGGTTTCCCAAAACGTTTTCGATCACGGCGCCATTTTCGGTCTGATCGCGCTGGTGGCGCTGGCCGCCGCCGCGTGGCATTACCGCCGGAGGTTTCCGCTGGCGTGCTTCGGTTTCTTCGCCTACCTGGTGCTCATGTCGCCGACCTCGTCGATCCTGCCGATTGCGGACCCGTTGGCGGAGCGGCGCCTGTACCTGGGGATGTTGGGATTGCTGCTGATCGTAGTCGACCTGGCGGGGCGCATCCGCACGGACTCGAGGAAACTGGCCGCGGCATTCGTCGCCTTGCTGCTAGTGGCCGCGGCGATCACGCACGCGCGCGCGGCAGTTTGGGCGGATCCGGTCGCGCTGTGGCAGGACACGGCGGCCAAATCGCCGCACAAGCGGCGCGTGCTGTTTCAACTGGCGAGCGCATACGCCGACGCGGGCCGCTGCCAGGACGCGGTCGAGGAATACCAGAAGGTCGCGCAGGAGTGGCCACCCAATTACGACCTGCTGGTGGACTGGGGGCTGGCCTACGATTGCGTGAACCAGCCGGAGCTGGCGCTCGAAAAACTGCGCCAGGCCGCGACCATGGAAACGACCGCGCACGTGTACTCACAGATCGCCATGGTATACGGAAAGCGCAGCCGCTGGGCCGAAGCGCTGGATGCCCTGGCATTCGCCGAAAGACTCGATCCGAACTTCGCCACTACCTATATGTACAAAGGCGACATTCATCTTTCTCTGAATCGCCCGGCCGAGGCCGTGGCGGACTATCAGCGGGCGCTGGCGCTACAGCCCTCGCTCGAGGTGGTGCGGCAGAAGCTGGCCGACGCGCAGGCACGCGTGGGACGTTGACATGCAGCCCTTGACGATTGGCGTCAACGCGTTGTACCTACTTCCCGGCGGCGTGGGCGGCACCGAGATCTATTTGCGCGGCCTGCTGGCGGGGCTGGCCGAGATCGACCCGGTGAATCGCTACGTGATCTTCACCAACCGCGAGACCGGCCCCGATCTGGCGCCTGCGCGGCCCAACTTTCGCGTGGCGCAGCAAGCGGTGCGCGCCCAGTCGCGTCCGCGGCGGATTCTGTGGGAGCAAACCGTGCTGGCGCTGGAAGCGGCGCGGCGCGGCCTGGA
>OBLW0100001154.1_pt1 | contig 22652 bp, 17 predicted proteins | sample 1520161 | NCBI WGS metagenome assembly OBLW01 (sample SAMEA3539309, study PRJEB22396) | soil metagenome | biome: tundra; feature: field; material: soil | place: USA | collected 2010-05 | depth 0.15 m | reverse complement strand
CACACCGGGCGGCGAAAGCGCAGCCTGCTGGGGATCCGAGGACTGCATCTTCCCCCTGCCTGTGGCTCCCGCCGCCCGCGGCCGGGGCTGGCTCAGTGTTTCCCTGCGGGACGCTGCTCGCGGGGCCGTGGCCGCGCTGCTGGCTGGCCGGCCAGGGCCTCAGCAGCCAGGTCCACCCCGTCCGACCCGGTGACGCGGACGGTGACCATGTCACCGGGCGCCAGGCCGGCCGGCGCGCGCACGGTCGTGGTCCCATCCACCTCCGGTGCCTGGTGCGCGGCGCGGCCGACGTACCTGCCGCGGCCGAGGCTCTCCTCGATGAGGACCTCCGCGGTTTCGCCGATTCGCGCGGCCGCGCGCTGCGTCATGACCTCATCGGCTATATCCGCGAGATTGTCCACCCGGCGGGCGATCTCACTGGGATCAAGCTGCCCGCCGAGGGTCGCCGCCTCGGTCCCCTCCTCATCCGAGTAGCCGAAGACTCCGATGGCGTCCAGCCCGGCGTCCGACAGGAAGCGCTCCAGTTCGGCCAGATCGTCCTCGGTCTCTCCAGGGAATCCGACGATGAAGTTGGACCGGACGCCTGCCTCCGGGCACGCCCGCCTGATCTGCGCGAGCAATTCGCAGAAGCGCTCCCGGTCACCGAAGCGCCGCATGGCGCGCAACACGCTCCCGCTGGCGTGCTGGAACGAGAGGTCGAAGTAGGGGGCCACCCCGGGTGTGGAGGTCATCACCTCGACCAGGCCGGGGCGAAGCTCCGCTGGCTGCAGGTAGCTGACCCTGACCCGGTCGATGCCGGGCACCGCCGCCAGCGCGGGAAGCAGTTCCTCAAGCAGCCTGAGGTTGCCCAGATCCTTCCCGTACGAGGTGGAGTTCTCGCTCACCAGCAACAATTCCCTTACCCCCTGGCTGGCCAGCCAGGCGGCTTCGGCGGTGAGGTCCTGCGGCGGACGGGACAGGAAGGCGCCGCGGAACGCCGGGATCGCGCAGAAGCTGCATCGCCGGTCACACCCCGATGCGATCTTCAGCGGCGCTACCGGGCCACCGGCCAGCCGGCGCCGTAGCGTGCGCGGCCCGGATGCCGGGGCGGTCCCAGGGGGCAGATCCGGGATGCCAGTGCCGGGAAGGCCAGCGCCCGGAAGGCCAGCGCCGGCCATCCCGTGCCCGGGCGTGTGCACGCCGGATTCCGCGGACCGGCCCGCCGGGGCGAGCGGCAGCAGCCGGCGGCGGTCCCGCGGCTGGTGGGGGGGCCGCCGCTGGCCGGCCAGCACAGCGTCAAGCCGCGCCGCGATGTCGCCGTAGTCGTCGAAACTCAGCACCTGGGCCTCGGGCAGTTCCTCGGCCAGCCCGGCCCCATAGCGCTCGGCGAGGCATCCCGCGGCCACGACCTTGGCCCCTGACGACGCGGCGGCCAGCAGTTCGTCGATGGATTCCTGCTTGGCTGCCTCGATGAAGCCGCAGGTATTGACCAGCACCACGCTCGCCTCGGAGCCCTCGGCGAGGGTCCAGCCGCCCTGTTCAAGCCGGGCCGCGAGTTCCTCGGAATCGACCTCGTTCCTGGCGCAGCCCAGCGTCACCAGGCTGACCGTACGGTCGGCCGCCTGCGCGCTTTCCTGACTCGATGACACACCGGCAGACTACGGTAAGCGGGGCCGTGCGAGGGCCCGCCGCGGGTCAGCTGGTGACCGGCTGGCTCCGTCCGAGGCTGAGGGTGACGGGCCGTCCCGCGGACGTGGCCGAGTCCACCTTCTTGCCGTTGACGGTCAGCTCGATCCCGCCGGGGTTGCCGATTTGCATGTCCACGGCCTGTGGGAAGGTCCACGTCTTCGAGCTGCCTCCCACGACGTAGGCCTGGGAGATGAACTGGCCGGCCGGACTGGTGAATTCGACCCAGCAGTCTTCGACCGCCGTGAGCTGAATCACCACGCTCTTCGGCGTCGGTGCCGGCGCGGCCGAGACCGAGGGGGCGGCCGAGGGCTTGGCCGATGGCCGCTGGGAAACGGCTGCAGCGGGCTTGGCCCCTGCGGCCACGGTGCGGCCACCGGTGACGGCGCTCACCGCCCGGTACGCGCCGTAGCCTAGGAGCAGGACGAGCACCACGGCCATGGCCAGGGTCCAGTTCGGTGCGCGGCGCTCGTTGAGCCTGATCGGAGTGGCCGGCTCGAAGATCTCCGCGGCCCTTATCGCCGCCGGCGCGCCGTGCACGGCGTCGTACTCCCTGATCAATTCTTCGTCGTCGGCCCCGACCGTCCTGGCGATACTGCGGATATGACCGCGAGCGTAAAAATCGCCGCCGCACGCCGAGAAATCAGTGCGTTCTATGCCCCGGATGATCGTCTCTCTGATGCGGGTCCTCTGGCTGACCTGCGTAATGGTGAGACCGGCCTGGCGTCGAGCCTCCGCCAAGGCGTCACCAATGCTCACACCGCGCCTCCCATTGCCTTCTCGCGCTGCGTGCGCCCCGGGATGCGGGAGCAGCAGCCGGATGCGTGTAGGCCCAGAGTGCAGGACCAGTTGCTAAGTGTAGACATCCCGCGGCACGCCCCGGAGACTGCGGGTCCTGCTCAGTTATCGTGCCCGCCCCGCAGCCCGTCAACCACTTCGTGCAGATCATCGGGCCTGACCCGGACATCCCTGGCCTTGGATCCCTCGCTCGGCCCGACGATGCCCCGGCTCTCCAGGAGATCCATGAGCCTGCCCGCCTTGGCGAACCCGACCCGCAGTTTGCGCTGGAGCATCGACGTGGAGCCGAACTGGGTGCTAATGACGAGCTCAGCTGCCTGGGTGAGCAGTTCGAGGTCGTCGCCGATGTCAGCGTCGAGTTCCCGCCGCGCGCCTTCTGGCGCCGCAACGTCCTCTCGGTACGAAGGCTGCGCCTGTTTCGTGCAATGCGCAACTACTTCGCGAATTTCCTTTTCCGTAACAAAAGCATTTTGCAGCCGCAGCGGTTTGCTGGCACCCATTGGCAGAAAGAGTGAATCTCCCTGTCCGACCAGTTTTTCCGCGCCCGGCTGGTCCAGGATGACCCGGCTGTCGGTCAGGCTGGAGGTGGCGAAGGCGAGCCGTGATGGCACGTTTGCCTTGATCAGCCCGGTCACCACGTCTACGCTCGGCCGCTGGGTGGCCAGCACCAGGTGGATCCCGGCGGCCCGGGCCAGCTGCGTGATGCGGACGACCGCGTCCTCGACGTCCCGGGGCGCGATCATCATCAGGTCGGCGAGCTCATCCACGATCACCAGCAGGTACGGGTACGGCGTGTAGACGCGCTCGCTGCCCGGCGGCGGGGTGAGCTTACCCGCCCGGACTGCCTTGTTGAAATCGTCCACATGCCGGAACCCGGAGGCGGCCAGGTCGTCATAGCGGCGGTCCATTTCCCCGACCACCCATTGCAGCGCCTCGGCCGCCTTCTTGGGGCTCGTGATGATGGGCGTGATGAGGTGCGGGATTCCCTGGTAGATCGCCAGTTCCACCCGTTTGGGGTCGATCAGGATCATCCGCACGTCGTCGGGCGTGGCCCGGATGAGGATCGAGGTGATGAGCCCGTTGACGCACGTAGATTTCCCAGATCCGGTGGCGCCGGCAATGAGCATGTGCGGCATCTTGGCGATGTTCGCCACGACCGTCCGGCCCTCCACGTCCTTGCCGAGGCCCACCACCATCGGGTGGTGATCGGCGACGGAGACGGGTGAGCGGAGCACGTCCCCGAGGCTCACTGTCTCCCGGTCCGCATTGGGGATCTCCACGCCGATCGCCGACTTGCCCGGGATCGGGGACAGGATCCGCACATCCGCGCTCTTCACCGCGTAAGCGATGTTCTTGGACAGCTGGGTGACCCGCTCGACCTTGACGGCGGGGCCGATCTCGATCTCATACCTGGTCACCGTGGGTCCCCGGCTGAAGCCGGTGACCTGGGCATCGACCTCGAACTGCTCCAGCACCGCGGACAGGGCCTGGACCACGACGTCGTTGGCGCGGGTCCGGGTCTTCGGAGCCGACCCCGGCCGCAGCAGGGCGGGCGGGGGCAGGGTGTAGCTGGCGTCGGCCGCCCCGGACAGGGTGAGCTGCTGCGCCGGGCCGGGCAGTGGTGCTGGCTCGGGCGGCACCTGCTGTGCCACCGATCCGGCCGACCCGAATCCGAGCGCGTCAAGCAGGGACTCATCCTCGTCGGCGACGGGTGCCGCCGCCCCGGCCCGGCCGGCCGCCCCGGCCGCGGCGCCCAGTTCGCCGACCGGCCTTCGGCCCAGCGGACCAGGCCCCGTGATCCCGGCCCCCGGGCCAGCGGCGCCCTGGCCGGCACCGCCCCTCGCCCCCCGGCCGGGAGCGGCGTCACCCGACAGGATGGGCGTGTCGTAGGGCTTCACGTGCTCGCCCACTTCGAGAGCTTGCGGGCGCTTGCGCCGGGTCCGGGCGGCCGGCCCGGCCTGCTGGTCCGCGTCCGGGACGGGGCCGCTGGCCCCGCCGCCGACGTTGCGGAGTTCCGCCAGCCTGCCGGGTACCCGGTGCAGCGGGGTCCCGGTGATCACCAGCAACCCGAACCCGCTCACCAGCGCCAGCAACGGCACGGCGACCCACGATGTCGCCGCGTCCACCAGCGGAGCCGAGACCAGGAATCCGATCAGGCCGCCTGCCGCGCGCATACTCGCCGCGCCGTCGGACGGCGCGGGCGTGCCGTTGGCGATGTGCACCAAGCCGAGCGCCCCGATGAGCAGCGCCGTCCAGCCGATCACCACTCGTCCCGTCTCTGAGTTCCGGTCCGGGTGGCGCAGGTAGCGCCAGGCCAGCAGGGCCAGGAGGATGGGTACCGCCCAGTACACCGAGCCGAACGCGCCACGGACAGCCGCCGTCATCGCCCGGCCGACGAAGTTCCCCAGGTTCCACCAGGTGGTGACGGCGATAATGATCGCCGCTCCGAGGAAGGCCAGCCCGGCACCGTCCCTGCGGTGCAGCGGATCGAGTTCCCGGGTGCTGTTCCCGAGCGCCCGCGCCGCGAACCCGACCGCATGCGCGGCGACCATCCAGGCCGCGATCACGGCGTTGGCAATCCAGCCGAGCAGGATCAGAACCGGGTCGGTCCTCGGCTGAGCACGCGGCTGCGGCGGCCGCCGGTTGCGGGGCCCGGCCTTCCCGCGCGGCTTGCCCTTCCCCGGTCCGCTTCCCTGACCGCGGGAGCCGCCCCGTGCCGGGCGGCCCGGCTGGGCGTTGGCCCGGCTGCGGGGCCGGCCAGCGCTGCCTGGCGAGCGCGCGGTCCCCGACGCTCCGCTTCTTGGCCGGGCGGTGCCTTTGGGGACACGGGTAGCCATGATGACAACGGTAGCGAGGAACCTCCCGCGGCCAAAGGACCCCAGCCGGCGTGTCGCGCCAGGCCGGACAACCGGCATGGTGACGCCGGCGCGGACTGGCTGGCCCAGTGGTTCGGCCCTGAGGTCACCGAGCCCATCCGGCTGCATGTCGCGGCCAAGCGCTACCTGTGCGCCGTCGAACCAGGATACTTCGACACCCTGTCCCCCGCTTCTGTGCACACGCTCAGCGTCCAAGGCGGCCCGATGAGCCCGGCCGAGGCAACCGAGTTCGAAGCCTGTCCCGCGGCCGGAGCGGCCCTCAGGCTCCGCCGCTGGGACGAGGCGGCGAAGGACCCCACGGCGATGGTCCCACCGTTCGCCCGCTACCAGCCCATGCTCCGCCGTCTGGCGCTCTACCGGGGGGCAGCCGGCGCCACTCGCTAGCGACCGGCGCGCGTGGCCAATGAGAGTTACATCCCCGGCCTCCGGGGCTGGCTACGACGCCACCTACGACATCTTTATCGACCCCACCGCCGCCCCGACCAACCGTAATTCGATCGACGAAATCATGATCTGGGTCGGATACCGGTATAACCAGCCCCTGTCCAACAGCTACAACTCGGCCGGCCAGGCGGTTCCCTACGCCACCAACGTGAGCCTGGGCGGGAACGTCTACAACGTCTACCTGTACAACTGGCCAGGCGGCGGCTACACCATGACGTACCTGAACCCAGCCAACCCCGGCTGGTTCTCCGGCAGCCTCACCCCGTTCTTCGGCTACGGCGAATCTCACGGCTGGTACCCAAGCAGCGACTACCTGAACAGCGTCATGGCCGGCTGGGAGTTCGGCCACGGCAGCTACACCGCCGATTCATGGGGTGTCTCAGGCTTCTGACGGGGCTTCCTTCTGACGGCCCTCCCCGCGCCCGCGGTGCGGCGAACTGCCGCACCGCGGGCCTGGGCTGCCCTGATCTGCTAGGCCCCGGCCTGCGGGCGGGGCAGCGTCGATCACCACTCAGACCTCGATCACCACGGGAATGATCATTGGCCTGCGGCGGTAGTTCTCGTTGACCCACCGTCCCACGGTCCGCCGGACAAGCTGGCCGATCTGGTGCGCGTCGTGAATGTCGTCGGCGGCGGCCCGGGCCAGTGCCTCGTCAAGGCGTGGCCGCACCTCGCGCAGCGAGGCGTCGTCGATGCCCGATCCGCGCGCGTGGATCTCCGGCCCGGCGACCAGCTTGCCGGTAGTGGAGTCCACCACGATGACCACGGACACGAAGCCCTCCTCACCCAGGATCCGGCGGTCCTTGAGCGATGATTCGGTCACCTCGCCGACCGACAGGCCGTCGACGTAGACGTAACCGCAGGCAACCTTGCCGACCACCGAGGCCCGCCCGTCCACCAGGTCGACCACGACGCCGTCCTCGGCGATCACGATGTTGTCCTCGGGCACCCCGCTGAGCTCGGCGAGCCGCGCGTGCGCCCGCAGGTGCCGCCATTCGCCGTGCACCGGCATGAAGCTGCTCGGCCGCACCAGGTTCAGCACGTACAGCAGCTCACCGGCCGAGGCGTGCCCGGACACGTGGACCATCGCGTTGCCTTTGTGCGCGACCCGCGCGCCCCACCGGGTCAGCTCGTTGATGACCCGGTAGACCGCGGTCTCGTTGCCCGGGATCAGCGACGAGGCCAGGATGACCGTGTCTCCCTCGGCGATCCGGATCGGGTGGTCCCGCCCGGCCATCCGGGACAGCGCCGACATCGGCTCGCCCTGCGAGCCGGTGGAGATCAGCACGATCTCGTCCGGCGGCATGCCCTCCGCCTCGCGGGGATCTACCAGCAGGCCGCCCTTGACCGACGGCACCCGCAGATAGCCGAGATCCCGGGCGACGCCCATATTCCGCACCATGGAGCGCCCGACGAACGCGACCTTGCGGCCGTGCGCGGCGGCCGCGTCGAGCACCTGCTGTACCCGGTGCACGTGGCTGGCGAAGCAGGCCACGATGATCCGCTGCTGGGTGCCGGCGAAGATCTGGGCCAGCACCGGCGCGATATCGCGCTCGCTGGGCACGATGCCTGGGACCTCGGCGTTCGTGGAATCGGACATCAGCAGGTCCACGCCGTCGGCCCCGAGCCGCGCGAAGCCCCCCAGGTCGGTCAGCCGCCCGTCCAGCGGCAGCTGATCCATCTTGAAGTCGCCGGTGTGCAGCACCACCCCCGCGGGGGTGGCGATGGCGACCGCCAGAGCGTCAGGGATGGAGTGGTTCACCGCAAAAAATTCAAGACCGAATGGCCCCAACGACTGCCGTCCGCCTTCCGCTACCTCGACGGTGACAGGGTTGATGCGGTGCTCGGTGAGCTTGCTGCGGACCAGGGCCAGCGTCAGCCTCGAGCCGACCAGCGGAATATCGGCACGCCTGCGCAGCAGGTACGGAACCGCGCCGATGTGGTCCTCGTGGGCGTGCGTGAGGACCACGGCGTCGATCAGGTCCAGCCGCCCCTCCAGCGAGGAGAAGTCGGGCAGGATCAGGTCCACCCCCGGCTGGTCCGGCTCGGGGAACAGCACGCCGCAGTCGACGATGAGCAGCCGCCCGGCGTGCTCGAACACGGTCATGTTCCGGCCGATCTCGCCGAGGCCGCCCAGCCCGACGATGCGCAGGCCGTTTTCAGCCAGCGGCGGAGGTGTTCCGAGGTCGGGGTGCGGGTGGCTCACCAGGCTGCCCCGCCCGGCCGGGGCGGGCGGGCGGCGCTCATGCCGCCCTCTGGAGCTTCACGCCGCCGGCGATCAGGTCCTCGCGCAGTTTCTCTACCTCAGCCGTCGTCGCATCGGCGAGCGGCGGGCGGACCGGCCCCGCGGGCAGGCCGAGCAGGCCGAGAGCGGCCTTTGTCATGATCACTCCCTGGTTGCGGAACAGCCCCGTGTACACGGGCAGCAGGTTCCGGTGGATCGCGAGCGCGGTACCGACGTCGCCGGCCGCGTATGCGTCAATCATCTCGTGCAGCCGGTCCCCGACCACGTGGCCGACGACGCTGACAAACCCGGCGGCGCCGATGGCCAGCCAGGGCAGGTTCAGCATGTCGGTTCCGCAGTAGTAGACCAGGTCGGTGCGGGCCATCACCCATGACGAGGCACCCGGGTCGTCCTTGGCATCCTTCACCGCCACGATGCGCGGGTGCTCGGCCAGCCGGACCAGCGTCTCCGTCGCGATAGGCACGCCCGTCCGGCCGGGGATGTCGTAGAGCAGGACCGGCAGCCCGGTCGTGTCGGCGACCGCCGAGAAATGCGCCGCCAGCCCGTTCTGCGGAGGTTTGCTGTAGTAGGGGGTGACGACCAGCAATCCGTGCGCGCCAGCGCGTTCCGCCTGCCGGGCGAGTTCGCAGGTGTGCGCGGTGTCGTTGGTGCCGACGCCGGCCACGATCGTGGCCCGGTCCCCCACCGCCGCGACCGTGGCGCGCAGCAGCCGGTCCTTCTCCTCGTCGCTGGTGGTCGGCGACTCGCCGGTGGTCCCGCTGATCACCAGGCCGTCGCAGCGCATCTCATCGACCAGATAGCTGGCGAGGCGGGCCGCGCCATCGTAGTCCACCGCTCCGGCGGCGGTCAGTGGCGTGATCATCGCGGTCAGCATCCGGCCGAAAGGCGCCGTGGTGGGCTGCCGGGCGGCACCGCCCGGCTGGGCCGCGGGCATGGGCTGCGTTCCTGTCATGCACCGAACGCTACCGGGCCAGGGCGCACCGGGGTAACTGGCATGGCTCCCCAGCATGGTGAAAGACGCGGCGACATGAGCTCGGGGGTACCCACGTCAACCGCGTCTACCTAGTAATCGCACAGCAGCCCGGCCGCGTTACGCACCGTGATCCGTCCATCGCCCCGCATCATCGCCCACCCATCAACGCAGTGAATTGTGCCCACATGCGGCTCACGATGCACCGCGCTCATCGGGTCACCCCGCCAGCTCGCGCTCCAGCGGGGTGCGGAAGCGCGGGATGACGCGAAGGTCGCCCAGCCATTCGCGGAGCCGGGCCGCCTCGGCCTGAACCAGGTCATCCGCGTCGCCCCCGACGTCGTCCAGGAACTTGACGGCGATCTCACCATCGGCTCGTTGTGCCCAGCCGCCGACGACCCGGCCGTCTAGCCACACGGTCGGTCCCGCGTTCCCGGTCCGGTCGAACAGCTCCTTCTGATGGCCCCCGAGGAACCAGCCGCGATCCAGCCAGCCCATCACGGTCGGGTCCAGTGCGGGTAGCAGCGCGGCCCATGGTCCCGGGCCAGGCGACATGCCCACGTCATCCGGCAGGACGACGCCGGGCGACCCGTCCAGGTCGACCTCGCGCCCGTGAAGCTCAGCAACGGCCTGCTTGACCTCGGACTTCGGCCAGCCGGTCCACCACTGCAGGTCGGCCAGCGGAGCCGGGCCGAAGGCGGTCAGCCAGCGGCGGGCCAGTTCGGTGCGGGCCTGCGCGGGCGGCAGAAGCTCCCCGGCCGGTGGAAGCCACTGCTCCGCCAGGGTCCATTGGTAGCGCTGTGACAGCAGCGAGCCAGTAGGAAGCCCGCGCACGATGAGGCCCTGGGCACCCAGCAGCAGCAGGACGCGGCTGGTGATGGTCTGGATGGCCTGGTACGGCTTGCCCTCGGCCATCACGAGTCGCGTGCGCAGCCTGGGCTCGTCACCGGCCAGCTGCTCGGCCGTGGCGGTTCCGCCACGGGCGGCCAAGGCCCGCAGGACTGAGCGCTCCACGTCCGCCAGCCATGGCTCAGGATCAACGACGGCGGTCAGCTCGCGCAGGTGCTTGACGAGCAGCCGCCGCTGCACCGCCGCGATCCGCGGCATGGTGGACTCCTCGATCACTCCCCGGAGGTCGCTGGGCACCACGAACATCGTCCGGCGCATGCCGAGCATCCGGACCAGGGTCCGCTGCTCGTACAGGGCCTCGGCGACGGCCGCCGGGGCAACGGAGTCGGTCCTGGCCCAGGCGGCGAGAAAGACCGTGGCCGGATCGGTCGCGTGCAGCGCCACGACGCGCTGGGCAGCCTCGACCGGATCGCCTGCTCGGGCGGCTGGGGACAGCGCGTGCCGGAGGCCCAGTCTCCGGCGGCGCTCGGCCACGTCGATCCGCAGCATGCCAGCATGATGCACCATGCTGCCGACAGCGCGCTGCAACCCGTCTTCCATTACTACGGAAGGTCTTTGGCATATGCGACCAAACTGACATGCGGTTACCCGACGGGGGCGGTCAGAAGACGGGGATGATGTCCTCGGGGTTGATGTCGTCGGCGACGTCCACGCCCTCGATGTCGAGTTCCGGGATGGCCGGGAAATCGATGCCCCACCGGGTCACGATGGCCCGCACCCGGGCCATGGCCACCCGCCAGTTCTCCGCCTGCTCGTCGTAGGAGAGCACGCCCAGACCGCCGTCGCGGGCATGGCGCATCAGCACCCGGTGGTTGGCCAGGAAGTACGGCGGGAGTTCCCAGAATCCGCCTCCTTCCGGCGGCTCCCACAAGATCATCGACAGGAAGACGAAACCGGCCCGCAGCTGGCGGGTGATCAGGTCCTTCACGTCCTCGGTGAGGCCGGGCCACTCCTTGTCCAGGATGGTCATGCAGATCTGCAGATGACGCGATTCATCCCGGCCGATCCGCTGGAACATGTCGGAGAACACCGGATGCGTGGTGCCCGACGCCATGCCGCGGAACAGCGTGGACGCCGCCATCTCGCCCATCATGAAGCTGGTGAACAGGACGGGGAGCGAGTACTTGCCGACCGCCTTGGTGTAGCCGGTCCAGTACCTTCCGCCGTTGTGGTAGAGCCAGCCGATGTTGTTGTGCGCCGCCTGCTCCAGCGGAGTGGACGGCTGCCAGTCCAGCGGGCCGCCGGGCCAGAGCTTGGCAATGGTGCGCTGACAGCACTCCTCGTGGTTCATCTCGTCGCGGGTGATAGAGAAGAAGCACTTACGGACCGGGTCTTCTTCGTGCTGCTCGAACGCGTGGATGGTGGCCCGGGCGAACACGGCCGGGCCCGAGGCGTCGAAGTTGGCCAGCACCGAGAACCAGTACATGATCCCCAGGCGCTGCTCGGCGGTGAAGTCCTCCGCGCGCAGGCCATCCCAGGGCAGGTCAGCCGGGTTCCACGTGGCCAGCTTGGACTTCTGGTAGATCGACGCCAGCTTGTCGGTCTCGACCCGCCACTCCATCGGGTAAATGTTGGGCTGGGGGATCTCCGGGGCCGGCCAGAACCCGCCCTCCGGAATCACCACCTCCCCGTCCGGCTCCGCCATGTCCAGCTCCGTCCCTGTGCCTCGTCACAGCGTATCCAGCCGGGCCGCCGCCGGTAGCCGCCGGTGGCTTGGCTGAGCTGCGCTGGCGCCGCCGTCGTTCACACCCCCAGGCCGCGGCCGATGATCTCCTTCATGATCTCGGTGGTCCCGCCGTAGATGGTCTGCACCCGGCTGTCGGTGAACGCCCGGGCGACCGGGTATTCGCGCATGTAGCCGTAACCGCCATGCAGCTGGACACATCGGTCCACGACCCGGTTGCAGAGTTCGGTGTTCCACCACTTGACCATGGACGCGTCCTCGTTGGACAGCCGATCCTCGTTGTGCTCCATCACCGCCCGGTCGCTGAATACCCGGGCCACGGCGAGTTCGGTGGCCATCTCGGCGAGCACGAACCGGCTGTGCTGGAAACTGCCGATCGGGCGGCCAAACGCCTGGCGCTCCTTGCAGTAGGCCACCGTCTGCTCGAACACCGCCTCCGCGCCGGCCAGCGCGGCCGTGCCGATCGCGACGCGCTCCCGCGGCAGGTTCTGCATGAGGGCCACGAAACCGCCGCCTTCCTCGCCGAGCAGGTTCGCGGCCGGGACGGCGACATCGGAGAAGAACAGCTCCGAGGTGTCCTGGGCATGCAGGCCGACCTTGTCCAGGTTGCGGCCACGCTCGAAGCCGGCCATGCCCCGCTCGACGACCAGCAGGCTGATGCCCTGGTGGCCCGCGTCCGGATCGGTCCGGGCCACCACGATGACCAGGTCGCTGAGCTGGCCATTGGAGATGAAGGTCTTCTGGCCGTTGAGGATGTAGCGTCCGCCGTCGCGGACGGCGGAGGTGCGGATTCCCTGCAGGTCGCTGCCGGCACCCGGCTCGCTCATCGCGATGGCCGTGATGAGCTCACCCGAGCAGTACCCGGGGAGCCAGCGGTCGCGCTGCTCGGGCGTGCACAGACGGAGCAGGTATTGGCCGTTGATGTCGTTGTGCACGGCGAACCCGGGTCCCGTGGTGCCCGCCCGGGCCAGTTCCTCGTTGAGGATCAGGTAGTACCGGTAGTCCGGGTCTCCCCCGCCGCCATGCTTCTCGTCGATGTCGATGCCGAGCAGGCCGGCCCGGCCGGCGGCCAGCCAGACGTCCCGGGAGACCACGCCGTCCCGCTCCCACTGCTCGTGGTACGGGGTGATCTCCCGGCTGATGAACGAGCGCACCATGTCCCGGAACGCTTCGTGCTCGGGGGTGAAGATGTCCCGCCGCATCGCCGCACCTCCCTGCTCTAGCACCGGCTCTGGAGAGCCCGCTGTGTTCATGACCATTGTCAGGCCGTTGTTCCTTGGCGGGTCTTGCCGCGCTGGTAAAGCTTAAGAGTGGGGCGATCCACGATTTCATTGCCTTCACCCCGCCCAGGGAGGTCGTGATGAACGTCATCCGCCCGGCCCGCACCGCTCCCTTGCTCGCGCTCGCTCTGGTTGCGGCGGCGCTGGCCGGCTGCGGGCAGAAATCGGCACAGCCTGGGGCAGCCGGCTCTAGCTCACCGCATCTGTCCTCCTCGGCCCCGGCTGGAACACCGTCGGGGACACCACGTGTCTCCCCATCGGCTTCAGCCGTGGCCGGGCCGCCTGGCGGACCGGTGCCGGCCGGCTTCGAGCCGCAGTCGGTCACGTTCGTGTCGGCCAGCGAGGGCTGGGTCCTCGGCACGGCGCCGTGCACGACGAAGCCGTGCACCTCGGTGGTGCGCACCCTCAACGCCGGCCGGACCTGGCAGGGAATCCCCGCCCCGGCAGCCTCGCTGGCGAACTCCGGGCAGGGGCAGGGGGTCGGCGCGCTGCGCTTCGCTGACTCCCTGGACGGCTTCGCCTACCGCCCGGATCTCTACGTCACCCACAACGGCGGATCCACCTGGAACCAGGTCCGGCTTCCCGGCGCCGTCGGGGACCTTGAGGCGGCGCATGGGGTCGTCTATGCGGCCGTGCGCGGCTCCGACAGCAGGGAGCGGATCTACCGCACTCCAGCGAGCAGTGACCGCTGGTCCCTCGTCGCCGGCCTGCCCGCAAGCCCTCCCCTGCCCTCTGGCTACCTGCCTGGTCCGGGCACCATCACGCTGCATGGCAGCGCGGCCTGGATCTTCATAGGAGGGCACCTGTACGCGACACAGACCGGCACTGGCTGGGTCCAGGAACCTGTGCCCTGCGGAACTTTCGGGGTGGACAGCCTCGCCGCCTATGACACGCAGCGGGTGACCCTGCTGTGCGCCGGGTCAGCGGGCGCGGGCTCGTCGGGGAAGGTCGTGTACTCCTCGGACAACGGCGGGGCCAGCTTCACCCGGGTCGGCCAGGCGCCGCTGGGCGGGATCGGCGGGGCCCTGGCGCAACCCCAGCCCGGGCGGCTGTTCATCGCGACCAACTCGGGCGCGACCTGGATCTACGCCAGCAGCAACGGAGGGCAGACCTGGCAAACCGCCCTGATGCTGTCTGACGGTGGCGCGGGGTTGACTGACTTCGGCTTCACCACAGCCACCCAGGGGGTCGCGGTCGAGGGACACCCGGACATCGGGAGCCACCTGTACATGACCAGGGACAGCGGTAAAAGCTGGTCCCGTGACCGCTTCTAGCTGACCGGAGATGCATGACTGGGTAGGCATTCCCCGGCAGGGAACCCGGCCTGCGGAACCCCGTCCGGTGGAACGGAACCGCTAGGCGGATCTGCTGCGGGTACTGGCTATCTGCCTGGTAATCGCCGGCCACTGGCTGCTGACTGACGTCACCTACCGGCCTGGTCAGCTGTCCCGGCCTCGATGCCATGCACTATGTCAGCTGGTCGGGCTGGGCCACCTTGTTCTTCCAGGTGATGCCCGTCTTCTTCGTCGTGGGTGGCTATCTCAACGCGACCTCGTGGACGGCGCACCACGAGGCGGCCCAACTCATAAGCACCTGCGGATTATCCGCTGTTGCGACTAGGTTGCATCTTTCGTTAAGGTAAAAGCTCATCTGAGCAGCCAAGGAAGGGGATCCGGATGGCCGACGTGGGCGCACGCCTGGCCCGGATCCGGGCTGGGCTGACGCCGGCCGAGTGGGCCCGGACCGGTGGCATGGCGGCGACGGTCGTCGGGTTGCACGTGGCGGGCTGGGTGATGCTGGCCGCCGCCGTGAGCGGGCATTACCACATCAGCAAGACGGAGATCTTCGGCTTCGGGACCGGGATCCTGGCCTACACCCTGGGCATGCGGCACGCCTTCGACGCCGACCACATCGCCGCGATCGACAACACCACCCGCAAGCTCGTGGGCGACGGCAAACGGCCACTTTCGGTGGGATTCTTTTTCTCCCTGGGGCACTCCAGCGTCGTCTTCGTGCTGGCGCTGGTGCTGAACTTCGGCATCCGCGCCCTCGGCGAGCAGGTGCGCAGCAGCGGATCACAGATGCACAGCATTGCCGGGGTCATCGGCACGACGGTCTCGGGATCCTTCCTGTACATCATCGCCGCGATGAACGTCGTCATCCTGCTCGGCATCGTCAGGGTGTTCCGGGAGATGCGCACCGGTAAGTACAACGACCAGCAACTCGAACAGCAGCTCGACAAGCGCGGGCTGATGAACCGGTTCTTCGGGCCGCTGGCCCGCCGGGTGGACGCGCCGTGGAAGATGTACCCGATCGGCGTCCTGTTCGGCCTCGGCTTCGACACCGCCACCGAGGTCGCACTGCTGGTCCTGGCGGGCACGGCCGTGGTCGGCGGCCTGCCGTTCTATGCTGTCCTGTCGCTGCCGATCCTGTTCGCCGCCGGGATGAGCCTGCTCGACACGGCCGACGGCTGCTTCATGAACTTCGCGTACGACTGGGCCTTCGCCCGGCCGATCCGCAAGGTGTACTACAACCTGACTATCACTGGCCTGTCGGTGTTTGTCGCCCTGTTCATCGGCACGGTCGAGTTCCTTGGCCTTATCGGCCAGGAGGTCCACCTGGGCGGTGGGTTCTGGGCCTTCATGCAGGGCTTCGACATCAATAAGGCCGGATTTGTCATCGTCGGCGTGTTCGTCGTGACCTGGGCTGTCGCCCTGTCCGTCTGGCGTTTCGGGCGGATTGAACAGCGGTGGGATGCGGCCAGCGCAGCGCAAGGCGCGCCGCCCCCCGATCAGCGGGCCCCGGGTCAGGCGGCCCCGGGTCAGGCGGCGCTGGACTCCGCCAGATAGGCCGCCCACTGCGGGTCACCGTCGTGCGCCGCGCCGATCAGCCGCCAGTGCGCGCCACGCGGAACGGCGGGAACGCAGCGCATGGTCCAGCCGAGTTCCTCGACCAGACGGTCGGCCTTGCCGTGATTGCAGCGCATGCAGGAGGCGACACAGTTCTCCCAGGTATGCGTGCCCCCCCGGCTCCGGGGCACCACATGGTCGATGGTCTCGGCCCGGTGCCCGCAATACGCGCATTGGTAATTGTCCCTGCGCATCAATGCGCCCCTGGTCAGCGGGACCCGGCTGCGGTACGGCACCCGGACATAGCGGCGCAGCCTGATCACCGAGGGCGTAACGAGCACAACCGAGGCAGAGCGGAGCAAGTCGCCCTCCGCATCGTCGTGCACGACTTCAGCCTTCTCGCCGAGCACCAGGCACACCGCACGACGCAGGCCGACCGTTGTCAGCGGCTCATACGTCACGTTAAGCAGCAGTACCCGTCGCACGCCCGCCTCCCGGTTGGTGCGCAGTGCCAGGGACAGCCTAACGGGCGCGGCCCGGCCCGCCATAGCGCCGGCGTGGCGAGGCGTCGCCCGGGGTTCCTCATAGAGTGCCATGCATGTACCCCAGCACGCGCCGACTCGACCTCACCGACAACATCCACAGCCATCTCGTGCCCGACCCGTACCGCTGGCTCGAGGACCCGGCCAGTCACGAGAGCCTGGCCTGGCTGGAGGCCCAGGACACACTGCTGCGCGAGCATGCCGCGGCCCTGCCGGGGCGGCAGGCACTGGCAGGGCGGATCCGCGAGCTGATGGGCGCCGGGTACGTCAGTGCTCCCAGCTGGCGCGGGCAGCGGCAGTTCTTCCTGCGCCGCGCGGCCGGCCAGGAGCATCCCGTGCTGATGACGGTGGCGCCCGGCGAGCCGCAGCGGGCCCTGATCGACCCCATGGCGCTGGACCCATCGGGTACCACCACGCTCGATTACTGGCAGCCGGACCACGAGGGACGGCTGCTGGCCTACCAACTGTCGGAGCACGGCGACGAGGAATGGGCGCTGCGGGTCATCGATGTCGCGTCCGGCGAGCTGGTCGAGGGCCCGATCGACCGGAGCCGCTACTCACCCATCGCCTGGCTGCCCGGCGGCAAGGAGTTCTACTACGTCCGCAGGCTCCCGCCGGCGGCAGTCGCCCCGGGCGAGGAGCAGTACCACCGCCGGGTGTATCTGCACGTCGTCGGCACGCCGGCCGACCAGGACGCCCTCATTTTCGGCGAGGGCAGGGACAAGACCAACTACTACGGGGTGTCGGTCAGCCCGGACGGACGGTGGCTGATCATCTCGGCCAGCCAGGGGACCGCGCCCCGGAACGACCTGTGGCTGGCCGATCTTTCCGCCTCGCCCGCCAGCGCGCCCGCGCTGATCGTGGTCCAGGAGGGAACTGACGCGCAGACCAGCATCCAGGTCGGCCGGGACGGCCTGCTGTACGTGTTCACCGACGATGGCGCGCCGCGGGGCAGGCTGGCGGTTACTGATCCCGGCGAGCCGGGCCGCGCTTACTGGCGGGACCTGGTCAGCGAGGATCCCGAGGCCGTGCTGACGGACTTTGCCATCCTGGATGGTGCAGAACTGGACAGGCCGGTGCTGCTCGTCTCATGGACCCGGCACGCGATCAGCGAGCTCACGGTGCACGACCTGAGCACCGGCGAGCGGACCGACGCGCTGGCGCTCCCGGCTCCCGGCCCGCTCGGCGGACTCGGCCGTCTCGGCACCGTCGGCGGCATCACGGAGCGCCCAGAAGGCGGCCACGAGGCCTGGTTCGGCTACACCGACTACACCACGCCGACGTCGATCCAGCACTACGACGCCCGCACCGGCCAGGTCACGACCTGGGCCGATGCTCCCGGGTCGGTCGAGGTCCCGGCCGTGGACTCCCGCCAGCTGACCTACCGGTCGGCTGATGGCACCGAGGTGCGGATGCTGGTCATTAGCGCTTCTCCGGCGGGCGGCACGGCCGCGGGATCGCGGCCGACGATCTTGTACGGGTACGGGGGGTTCGGGATCAGCCTCCGGCCCGCCTTCGCGCCCTCGATCCTGGCCTGGGTGGAAGCCGGGGGCGTCTACGCGGTGGCCGGGCTGCGCGGTGGCAGCGAAGAGGGCGAGGAATGGCACCGAGCCGGGATGCGTGACCGCAAGCAGAACGTATTCGACGACTTCCACGCCGCCGCGGAGAGCCTCATCTCCGAAGGGTGGACCACTCCCGGCCAGCTGGCCATCTCAGGAGGATCGAACGGCGGGCTGCTGATCGGCGCGGCCATCACCCAGCGGCCGGAGCTCTACGCCGCCGCTGTCTGCTCCGCCCCGCTGCTCGACATGGTGCGTTACGAGCGCTTCGGGCTGGGCCAAACGTGGAACGACGAGTACGGCACCGCCGCCGACCCGCAGGAACTGGGCTGGCTACTGTCGTACTCCCCGTATCACCACGTGCGCGAGGGCGCGCGCTACCCGGCGGTCTTGTTCACTGTCTTCGACAGTGACACGCGGGTTGACCCGGTTCACGCCCGCAAGATGTGCGCCGCGCTGCAGCACGCCACATCGGCCCGGTGGCCGCGCCATCCGATCCTGCTGCGACGTGAGTCCGACGTAGGGCACGCGGCCCGCGCGGTGAGCCGTTCGGTAGCTTTGTCCGCGGATACACTGGCCTTCCTCGCGCTGCACACCGGCCTGCGGTTCTAGCCGGTCAGCAGGGCCTCGCGGTATTCTCGGATGGCGGGCAGATCACCGTATTCGGCCGCGGCCGACTCGCCCAGCGACCGGGCGGTGCGGACCACGAGCCCCGAGCGGTGCTGACGCGGTAGGCCGAGCACGGTGTCACGGCTCAGCCGCAGCGCCTCTTCCGGCTCGTCGCTCTCGAGCCTGCACCGGGCCTGTCCAAGCATGATCAGTGATCGGTCCAGAATCTCGGCTCGCGCGTGCATCTGGAGAGACTGCTCGAACGCCTCCTCTGCGCCCTGGTGATCGCCCAGGGTGACAAGCGCGTCGCCCTGATGAAACAGGATCTGCCGTTCGGTATAGCCAAAGGCGGTGTCGCTGCGAAGCCCGCTCGACAGGTCACCCAGCGCCCGATGGGCCCGGTCCAACGCGGTCCTGACCTGCCCCAGCGCTTCCCGCACGCTGCCCGCCCCAGCTGATGCGAGCTGGGCCAGCGCCCGCGCCTCCATGACCGGGGCCATCACGCTGGCCACGCAGGCGTGCCGCCCGGCCAGGTCACCGCCCGCCCGGGCGAGCAGGGCGGCCTCCGCTGGATCCCCGTAGTACAGCGGCACCATCGACTCGCGGACGGTAACCCAGCCGCGCAGATGGCGGTCGCCAGTCTCGTCCGCCGCCATCCGTGCCGTGCGGAAGAACGACCGCGCCAGACGCTGGTCCCCTATGTTGATCATGGTCATGCCGGACAGCGCGGCCAGCCTCGCCGCCAGACGGCAGAGCCGCTCGGCGAACTCCACCGGCTGGCGCTCCTCACACATCCTGCGGACATCGCCCAGATCCAGCAGCACATCACACAGCAGCCGCAGTGGAGCGACGCTCCGATACTGCCTGCCGTAGCCGCCAGCGGTGTCCTCCCACTGATCGAGCATGGTCGCCGAAACGCTCGCGCCGAGCAATGCCTCATCCATCCGGCGGCGGATGCGGTCCACCGCGCCGAAGAACCGGCCATCGACCGCAGTTCCCGCGTCGCCTCCCGAGTAGGCGATCAGCTGGAGCAGGGCCCGTCTGAGCAGGTCATCATCAGCATCGCCGTCAGCCTCCGGGCCCGCCTCCCAAGCCATCGGCGGCACTAAGGCCACCGAGGCGTTGCTGGCCACCGCCGCCACGCCCGGCGGCAGGCCGACGACGGCCGCGCCAGTGCCGCCGCGAGGCTCAGGGACCGGCCGCAGAGCGGACAGCCCGCGCCCCGTCGCGCCGCGGGCACCAGCAATGCCCACGGCACCGCGCCCAGGAGCATGCCAGGTGGCCGCGTTGCTAGCCGACCCGGTTCGCAGGGCGCCGGGCCCGAAGCCCGCGACAGCGCTCGGGGCGCCCGCCCCCGGGTCGCCGTGCGGGTGGCCGTGCGGGTGGCCGCTTTCTGAGGCGTGCGGGTGGCCGCTTTCTGAGGCGTGCCGGTGGCCGCTTCCTGAGGCGTGCGGGTGGCCGCTTCCTGAGGCGTGCCGGTGGCCGCAAAAGCATGGGTCCCGGTAACCAAGATCCTGCGGCTCCGCCTGGTAGATGGCACACAGGTAGTGCAGGTACTCGGGACCGGGCCGCTTTTGAGCGCTCTCGTACGCTGACAGCAGCGTCTCGCTGAATCGTGGCGGCGTGCGTCCCTCGGCCGCATACCGCGCCCGGACCTGGGCGACCACGTCAGCCAACGCGATCCCGAGCGCCAGCCGGTAGGCCCGGATCCACGTGGTGCCGAAGATCGGCCCGCACTGATCTTGAATGACGGCAGCGATCTCCGCCGGAGTGCATCCTGAGACCAGGTGCTGCGCCCTGATCGTCCGGGCTACGGAGATCTCTTGTCTGATCTCGCCGTCCGGCCCCCCCGGGCCTTCTCCCGTCTCATCCTGCTGTGCTGCGCGCAGTCCGTGAGCAGACCCGCCACGCTGTGCCGCCGCCATCCCGGCCCCTTCCCTTGGGCACTGATCCGCCATCCAGGCAATGCATAGCTACTTAAAGTAGTTCCCTGGTGACTCTTACGCGATCAGAGTTGACGATATTTCCGTATCATGGCCAAATGTCCCTTCCAGGGCGTGCAATTCTCTCTATACATCTTGCATTCCGCACGCTATGAATGCACGCGGTCACAGCAAACCGGGCCGGCCCGGGATGGGTAGCAGGCCGCTGCGGGTCATGGCCAGGTCCAGCCGCCGGCCACTATGGGATGACCCCGATGATGGGCCCGATGGCCTTCATCACCGAAAGGACGCTCTTCGTGATCCCGGAAGTGCTGCCCGCGGTGGCCGCCGCCAACACCGCGGGCTCCGGGCGTGCCACCACGCTCGGCTCGGCCTGCGGCCAGGACCCTGGTATCGCATGCCGCCTGGTCTGGGACATTGCGCACAACGGGAACGCTGCCGAGCTGACCCGGGTCTACCTGGCCGGGCCAGTCACCGCGGCCCTCCGCATCGCCTTCGTGCTGACGCTCGCCCTGGCCATCAGAGCGGTCATGCACCGGACGATCAAGAAGGTCGCCGCCCACACCGCCGAGGCGGACACGGACGGCTCCCACGTGCTCTTCCGGGAGCGCCGACGGCAGCGCGCCCAGGCGCTCGGCTCCATCCTGCGCAGCGCCACATCGGTGCTGGTATTCGGCATCGCCGGCATTCAGATCGCCAGTGACCTGGGCCTGAACCTGGCGCCGGTGCTGGCCAGCGCGGGCGTGCTCGGCCTGGCCATCGGATTCGGCGCGCAGAGCCTGGTCAAGGACTATTTGTCCGGGATCTTCATGCTGGTCGAGGACCAATACGGAGTCGGTGACGTCATCAACTCGGGTTACGCCACGGGCACGGTCGAGGCGGTCAGCTTGCGCGTCACCCGGCTGCGCGACGTGAACGGGGTGGTCTGGCATGTGCGCAACGGCACGATCGACCGCATAGGCAACGAGTCACAGGGATGGGCGCGGGCGGTCATCGACTTTCCGGTCGGCTACCAGCAGAGCCTGCCCCGGGTGCGGCAGCTCATGAAGCAGGTCGCGACCAAGATGTGGGAGGAGCCACGCTGGCGCGACGTGATCCTGGAGGAACCGGAGGTGTGGGGGGTGGAGTCGATATCCAGCGACTCCGTCGTGATGCGGCTGGTCGCCAAGACGGTACCGCTCGGGCAGTGGGAGGTCGCCCGCGAGCTGAGAGAACGGCTGAAGACCGCGCTGGACACGGCGGATGTGCCGGGCGAGCCGGTGGCCACGGCTCTGGGCGCGGGCTCCGCCGCCAAGGCGGAGGCTCAGGCCCACACGGCCGGGCAGGACGAGATGTGACCAGCGGTCGCGGCACGTATCCTGGATCCCAGCTATGAACGAGACCGCAGAACTGAGCTTCTTCGAAGCCGTAGGCGGTGAGGGGACGTTCCGCCGCCTCACGCACCGCTTCTACCAGGGTGTGGCCGCCGATCCCGCGCTGCGGGCGGTCTACCCGAGCAAAGATCTGGGGCCTGCCGAAGAGCACCTGCGGCTCTTCCTCATCCAGTACTGGGGCGGTCCCGGCACATACAACGAACGACGCGGCCATCCGCGGCTGAGGATGCGACACGCGCATTTCGCCATTGGGGAGGCGGAACGGGACGCGTGGCTCGGCCACATGCGTGTCGCGCTCGACGAACTCGACCTTGAGGAAGCCCATGCCGCGCAACTCTGGGATTACCTGGTGATGGCCGCGCACAGCCTGGTCAACCAGCCATCGGCCACAGATCGCGGCCCAGACCTCGGCCTTAGCCCGGCCTGAACCTCTGGTAGCGGCCCCTGTCCGCTCCTAGGTGCGCACACCAGGGGGTGGAGTGGTGCAGCCCACGCAAGCCGGTCTGCCGTTGAAGTAGCTAGGGATGTTCGGCGAGTCGGTGGGCGGGTTGGTGGTCAGCAGCACCTGCTGCCAGGCTGCGTGCCCGTGCGGTCAGCCGCGGGTGAGTTTGCGGTAGGTCACCCGGTGCGGCCGGGCCGCTTCCGGGCCCAGGCGCTCGATCTTGTTCCTTTCGTAGGACTCGAAGTTGCCTTCGAACCAGAACCAGTTCGCCCCGCCCTCCCAGGCCAGGATGTGCGTCGCGATGCGGTCCAGGAACCAGCGGTCGTGGCTGGTGATCACCGCGCAGCCAGGGAACTCGAGGAGTGCTCGTTCCAGCGAGGAGAGCGTCTCCACATCCAGGTCGTTGGCTGGCTCGTCGAGCAGCAGCAGGTTCCCGCCCTGGCGCAGGGTCAGCGCCAGGTTGA
>OBLW0100001153.1_pt1 | contig 22680 bp, 10 predicted proteins | sample 1520161 | NCBI WGS metagenome assembly OBLW01 (sample SAMEA3539309, study PRJEB22396) | soil metagenome | biome: tundra; feature: field; material: soil | place: USA | collected 2010-05 | depth 0.15 m | reverse complement strand
ACCACCGAGATCTACACTCTTTCCCTACACGACGCTCTTCCGATCTCATGGGTGCTTTCAAAACCGCCCTGCCCTCCCAGAGAGATGTTGGGATAGAAGGCGCTGATGGCGACGCCGATTTGCGCATTGGCGGCGGCGGCGCGGCGCTCGGCGGCCGCAATGTCGGGGCGGCGCTGGATCAATTGCGAGGGGATGCCGAGGGGGACATTGGGCAGCGGAATATCAAGCGGGGCAGGCTGCAGGGTAAGCCGCCCGGCTTCAAGATTGGCAAGGGTGGCGATGGCGTGCTCATACTCGGCACGGGCTTCATTGATGTCGATCAGCTGTGCGCGCACGGTTTCAAGCTGGGTGAGGGCCTGGGCGACAACGACGTCGGTGACCACACCGCCCTTCAGCAGACGCCGGTTGAGGTCCAACTGGTTTTCATAGGCCGAGACTGTGGATTGAAGCAAGCGGCTTTGAGAGTCGAGGCCGCGAAGCTCGAAGTAATCCTGGGCGAGTTCTGCATGGAGACTGAGGTCGACGTTGGCCAGGTCTGCGGCAGAGGCCTGGGCGTTGGCGCCGACGGCCTCGACGTTGCGACGGATGCGGCCCCAGAAGTCGGGCTCCCAGCTCGCCTGGCCTGCCAGGACGAGGTCGTTGTAATTGGTAGTGCTGGATGAGATTGCCAGGGGGCGGTTGCGGGAAACCTTGTCGTGCGCAATGGACGGGCCGGCGGAGAGGGTGGGAAAGAAGGCGGCGCGGCCCGCGGCGACCTGATCGTGGGCGGCGAGATAAGTTTCGGCGGCACCGCGCAGGGTCTGGTTATCGGTGGCGATGCGGTCTTCAAGCTGATTGAGTTGCGGGTCGTTGTAGATCTCCCACCACTTGCCGCGCAACATGCCGTCAGAGGGCGAGGCGGGCTGCCATGCACCGCCGGAAGGGTTTGGCGGGGGGACGATGGCCGTGGAGGCGCCGGTTTCCTTGTACGCCGGAGGGGGGGTATAGCCCGGGCGGTTGTAGTTGGGGCCAACCGGCTTGCAGCCGGCAAGCAGGGTGAGGGCTGCGAGGAGGATTACGAAGGGGGCGCGGGCGGGGATGATTCGGGGCGAGGTTTCCGCTCCGCTGTGCGGACTTCGCCCAGGATGACAATTTTGAGGAAGAGGCATGACTACTTGCCTCCTGCTTCGGCGGTGCTGGATTCGCTTTCGGGAGTGACCTTTTCGCCGTCGATGAGGGAGTCGGGCGGGTCTTGAATGACTTTGTCACCGGCGTTGAGGCCGCTGACGATCTGCACGGTGGCTCCGTCGTCCTGGCCGATCACGACAGGGATCAAGTGGGCCACGTTGCCGTTGACGACGGTGCCGAGTTGCAGCCCCTGACGGCGGAAGATCAGAGCTGCCGCGGGTACGATGTAGGTCTGAACGGTCGCGGGAGCCTTGAAGTGGACCTGGGCAAGAGAACCGGGAAACAGCTGCCCATTACGGTTGTTCACATCGATTTCGACGAGCAGGGTGCGGCTGGCGGGATCAATGGCGTCGGCAGTGCGGACGAGGGTGCCCTGAAAAGTCTTACCGGGGTACTCCGGAAAGGTCAGGTCGAGCGTGAGCCCGCGTTTTGCGGTATCGACGTAGAGTTGCGGCACATTGGTGTAGACACGCAGGGTGTGAATGGCCTGCATGTGGAAGAGTTCCGTCCCGGCACCCTGATTAATCAACTGGCCGGTATCGACATTGCGAGCGGTGACCACGCCATCGAAGGGTGCATAGACCTTTTCGAAAGCAACCAGCTCGCGCAGTCGCTGCACGTTGGCCTGCGCGGAACGGACCGCCGAGGCGGTGGACGCGGCCTGATTGACGAAGGTATCGGTGTCCTGGCGGGAGACGGCGTTTGAAGTGACCAGTCCCGAGTAGCGCTCGGCCTGAATGTGGGCGTTGTTGGCGGTGGCTTCCGCGGTGGCGAGGTCGGCCTGGGCCTGCGCCAGTTGCTGGTCCACTTCGGGGCTGGCGATTTCGCACAAGAGGGCACCTTTTTTCACGGGTGCGCCGATGTCGTAATACCAGCGCGTGAGATAGCCGGTGGTGCGGGCGTAGATAGGCGAATCAGTAAAGGCGGTGACGTTGCCGGGGAGCACAAAGCTGTCGAGGGGCGCGCCGGGCTTGGGCGGCAGGGCGATCACGGTGGGCGGGGCGAGCTCCGTGGTCGTTTTGGCGAGCACGTCGTCAACCTGGCGGCGGTGCAGGATGCCAAAGATCGCCAGCGCAGCCAGCGCGATGAGCACGACGAGGAGGCCGAATATGGCCTTGTGCGGCGCGATCGATGCCTGATCGGGCGCATTCTCGTGATCGTGGGCGCCGCCTTGCGGTGACTTTTGCGGGTTCGGCTTGGATTCGTTGGTCATTGAGGGCTACTCCGAAAACGTTGAAAGGGGTCTATTCAAACTCGTCGATGGTTGAGTCGGATGCTTTGCCGCGAGCCTCTTTCCGGCGTTCGAGCCAGCCGTGAACGACGAAGAAGAAGGTGGGCACGAAGAAGAGGGTGGCAAAGGTGGCCAACAGCAATCCGCCAATGACGGCGCGGCCGAGGGGAGCGTTTTGCTCGCCGCCGTCGCCGAGCCCGAGAGCCATGGGCATCATGCCGATGATCATGGCGAGGGCGGTCATGAGCACTGGACGCAGACGGACAAAGCCGGCGTTGAGCGCCGCCTTGCGGGCATCGCCAACGAGAATTTCCATCTGCTCGCGGGCGAAGGTGACAACGAGAATGGAGTTGGATGTAGCAACACCCATGCACATGATGGCCCCGGTGAGCGCCGGTACGCTGAGCCGCGTTCCAGTAATGAAGAGGAACCAGACAATGCCGGCCAGTGCCGCGGGCAGCGCGGAAATGATGAGGAACGGGTCGAGCCACGACTGGAAGTTGACCACGATGAGCAGGTAGACGAGCAAGATGGAAAAGGCCAGGCCGGCGAGCAGTCCGATGTAGGACTTGTTCATGGTGTCGCTCTGTCCGCGGAGCACAAAATGCGAGCCACGGGGCAGGTCCTTCTCGTGATCGTGAATGATCTTCTGCATGGCACGGGTGACGGTACCGAGGTCGGTTCCGTCGACGTTGGCGTAGATATCGAGGACCGGCTGAACGTCATAGTGGCTGACGGAACCCAGCTCGGCTCCGGGCACGATGTTGGCGAGATTGCTGAGCACCTGCACGGGCATGGTTGAGCCCGGCGCTCCGGTCGCCGCCGCGCCGGAACCTGAAGCGGGAGCTCCGCCTGGAGCGGTTTGCGTCGTGGAAGAAGAGGCGGTGACGGGCAGACTATTAAGCTCCGCGAGCGAATCGAGGTTATATTGCGGCGCTTGGACGGCGACGTTGTAGCTGACACCGTTTCGGGGGTCGAGATAGAAGCTGGGGGTCGTCTGAAAACTACCGCTGAGTGCCACCAGCACGCTTTGAGCGACATTCTGCTGCGTGAGGCCGACGGTTCTGGCGCGGGTTCGGTCCACATCGATGGTCATGTTGGGCAGATCGAAGGGCTGCTGGATGCGCGCATCGGCGGCGCCGGGAACGTACCGGACTTCATTCAGCATACGTTCCGCGAGAGCGCGATTGCCGTAGAGGTTGGGTCCGACAACTTGAATGTCGATGGGCGCGGCAAGGCCGAAGTCGAGAATCTGGGTGACGATGTCTACCGGCAGCTCGTAGAACATGACGCCCGGATATTGCACGGCCAGAACTTTACGCAGTTTTTCAACATAGGCGGGGGTGGGGTGGTGATCGGTGCTCAACTGCACCTGAATGTCGGCGTCGGCGGTGCCAATGGGAGCCGAAGTGGAGTAGGAGAGGTTGAGGCCCGAATAGGGCAGGCCGATGTTATCGACGATGGTGACCACTTCTTTCGCCGGAATGTTCTCGCGGATGGTGGCATCGATATGGTCGCAGAGTGCTGCCATCTCCTCGATGCGGGTTCCGGTGCGGGCGCGCACGTGCAACTTGAACTGTCCTGCGTCGACTGAGGGGAAAAAGTCCTGTCCGAGCCACGGGGAGAGAATCCCAAGGGAACCGAGGGTGAAGAGCAGGAACACGATGAGGAAGACCGGAGCATGATCCACGCAGAGCGTGAGCAGCCTGACATAGAAACGGCGGAACCTCTCGAATCTTGCCTCGAAGCCCAGTTGAAAGCGGGTGAACGGGTTACGAGTGTGCTGCTTTCTGGCAAGTTCCGCGTCGTCGTGCTCGTGGAGCAGGTATTTGGCCATCGTGGGCACGACGGTGCGCGAGAGCAGGTAGCTGGCCAGCATGGCGAAAACCACAGCTTCGGCCAAAGGCACGAACAGGTAGCGCGCCACTCCACTGAGTAGGAACATGGGCACGAAGACGATACAGATCGACAGGGTTGAGACCAGTGCGGGGGTGGCAATCTGGGCGGCGCCGTCGAGGATGGCCTGCTCGATCTCCTTGCCCGATTCGAGATTGCGGTTGATGTTCTCGATCTCGACTGTGGCATCGTCGACGAGGATGCCGACGGCCAGGGCCAAGCCGCCCAAGGTCATGATGTTGATGGTCTCGTGAAGAGCGGCGAGCGAGGCGAGCGAACACAGAATCGAGAGCGGGATGGAGACCGCAATGATAAGAGTGGAGCGCACGCTGCCAAGGAAGACGAGAATCATGACGGCCGTGAGGCAAGCGGCTACGATTGCTTCACGCACCACACCGCTAATGGCGCTGCGGACGAAGATCGACTGGTCAGAGAGGAACCTGATCTTGAGCTGTGGCGGCAACTGCCCCATGATGCTGTCGAGTTTGGAGCGAATCCCGGCGATGATGTCCAGGGTGGATGCCGAGCCCGTCTTCATGGTGCTCATGAGAATGGCGCGCCGGCCGTCAACGCGCACAATGTTGGTCTGCGGCGGATAACCATCGCGCACATGGGCAACGTCGCGCACGTAGATGACGGCGCCGTTCACAGTGCGGATGGGGAGGTCGTTGAGCTGACTGACCACGCTGGGCGCCGAGTTGGTTTCGATGGCATATTCGAAGCGGTCGATTTTCATGGTGCCGGAGGGGGCAATGAGGTTCTGCACTGAAACCGCATTGACCACATCGGCAGGCGAAAGCCCTTTGGCCTGCAAGGCGGGAAGATCGATGTCCACCTGAATCTGGCGCTGCTTGCCGCCGTAGGGGAAAGGCGTCTGCGCTCCCTCGATGGTGGCAAGCTGAGTGCGGATGGTATTGGTCGCCAGGTCGTACAATTGCTGCTCATCGAGCCCCTGACCGGCGAGTCCCAATTGCAGGACGGGCACGCTGGAAGCGTTGTACTGAATGATGAATGGCGGCGTGGTTCCCGGAGGCAATGAGCGCAATTGCACCTGGCTAATTGAAGTAATCTGGGCCACGGCGCTGGCAACATTTACGTGCGGCTGAAAAAAAATCTTGATGATTGCGATGCCGTTCAACGATTGCGACTCGATATGCTCAATATCGTTGACCGTGGTGGTCATGCCCCGTTCGCTGTTGAAGACGATGCGGTTGGCCATCTCCTGAGCGGAGAGACCGGTGTACTGCCAGACAACCGTAACCACGGGGATATCGATGTTGGGAAAGATATCGGTCGGCATCGTGAGGATGCTGTATGCGCCAAGGATCAGAATCAAGAGAGCAAAGACGGCAAAGGTGTAAGGCCGTCGAAGCGCAAGCCGGACAATCCACATCATAGGGCAGGTACTCACTCCAAAACTGGGTTGCGCGCCATCTCATTGCTGGCGGAGGGGCCGCCAGAAGACCAGCGAACACCCGGGCAAACCGCAGCTCGACGTATTCAGTCGCCAAACGGGTCAAACAGCATCTCGGGGCCTCGTTCGATCAATTCGCTCTCAGGCAGCCCGCTCTGCCGGAGAAAGGCATTCCCCACGCGGCGCATCCAGTGCCGCTTGGTTCTGGAGAGCTCATGACCATTCGATGCGCTCCGCATTCTGCGAAAAACTCAATGTTAGACGAAGATGCGGCCCCCGGTCGCGCGGCGCGTCCCTGCACAAACGCTTGGGACATGGGTTTAGGACGTTCGTGGGAGGTTGAAAGATTCAAATTCGGGCTCCGAACTAAATCAGGACATGAACCACTTCGAGTGGGTTCTAAGATGGCTGTTTCCGGATTATTTGTCCTCCGCCGGCATATCCTGTGCTGCGACGATCTGCCATTTGCCGTTGCGCTTAAGCCAAGTGTCGGTCCAGATGAGTTTCCGAGTATGTTCGGTGCCGGCGGCCGTCTTCCATATCGCGCTTTCGCTGCCGTAAAGCAAGGCCACATTGTCGCCGAAGAAATGTACCTTCACTTCGTAGGTCTGGCAGGAGCGCGCCATCTCTTTGCCTGACTTCGAACGCTCAACGGCTTCCTGCTTCGAGTAGAGCTTCCCTTGAGGAGAGGTTCCAAGGAAATCGTCGGCGAGGAGTGTTTCGACGATCATGCTTCGGTTGCAGTCAGCATCGGTCCATTGGTGTTCCAGATCAATCATGTATTTCGCAGTTGGATCGTTTGGATCGGCCCATCGGCTGTTTTGGGCAGAGGATGATATGAGGTTGGCAAAGACGACGCCCACGATGCAAGCCGCGCGAAACTGCCTGAGATAGAGCAACCTCTTTCCGATCACGTTGACCCTCCAAAGGAAACTGTAATTGAACATGGACACTGATTCGGAATTGCAGCTTTGCCGGATCACAGGGCAAAGATGGCCAGGGCCACAACAGCGGCTCCTACGGCAAGGCTCATGCGGTCGTGCATGGCAAAGACGACGGGGTCATCGTCCAGTTCGCCGCGTGAAGCGAGCAGCCAGACACGAAAGAGCCAGTAGATGAGCAAGGGCACGATGAGCCACAGCCGGCCCGAGTGCCTATAGAGCGCGATGACGTCGGGGCGGGAGATATAAAGCGCGAAGACCACCGCGGCCGCGGTCGCACTGGAGGTGCCGAAGCTGCGGATTTGCTCCAGGTCGGCGACCATATAGCCACGCCCGTGGGTGATGGTGGCGCCCCGCTCGCGCAAGTTTTCAAGCTCGCTGAATCGCTTGACCATGGCGAGGGAAACAAACAGGAAGATAGAAAAGGCGGCCAGCCAGGGAGATATCTCCGTCGCCGTAGCGGCACCACCAGCCAGCAGGCGCAGAGTATAGAGGCCGGAGAGCAGCAGCACATCCACGACCGCAATGCGTTTGAGAAAAAGGGAGTAGGCCATGGTGGAGACGATGTAGAGGCCAAGCCAGAACGCAAAAGCGCCCGGTAGCAAAGGCAGGAGTGCGATCGAAGCCAGGAACAATCCAAGTGCCAAGCCGATGCCGCCGGAGACAGAAAGGTCGCCCGCGGCAAAAGGGCGCAGGCGCTTAGCGGGATGGCGCCGATCGCTCTCGATATCGAGCATGTCGTTGACGAGGTAGCTGGCCGAGGCCATGAAACTGAAGCAGAAGAAAGCCGCGACAGCCGAGGCGACGGAGCCGCGCGCCAACTGATGGGAGAGCGCGAGCGGCGCCAGCAGGAGGATGTTCTTGGCCCATTGGTGGACGCGGATCGCCTTGACAACGGTGCGCGCGGTTGGGGGCTGATCCACAAAGGCGCGAGCAATGGGAATCTTTCGCAAGCGCAGGGACAAGCACAGGGCTGTGGTGGGATTGGCCAGCATGGCCTGACGCGCGCCGTCGAGAAGCGGGAGGTCGGCGCGGGAGTTTCCAATGTAATCGAATTCGCCGAGCCTGTCTTTGAGAAGACGGAGTTTGCGATTGCCTGTCAGGTTGGTCGTGCTGTCGCTGGCCAAAACCCCATCGAAGATGCCCAGATGGGTGGCGACGCGCCGGGCCACGGCTCCGTCAGCGCCGGTGGTGAGATAGATAGTCCGGCCCTCCCTCCTTTGAGCCTGGAGGTAGCGGAGAAGTTCAACGTTGTAAGGAAGCCGGCGTGCATCGAGCGGGGCGCGGCGGCCCACTTCGATTTTGAGATTGGCCTTGCCTCGGGCAAGCCAGAGGGGTAAGCGCCAAAATTGCCATGGCTCCTTGCGCAGAAGCTGGCAGAGCGAATCTAAGAGCGTATCGGACTTGACCAGTGTGCCATCGAGATCGATGCAGAGTGGGCGAACGAGATCGGAAAGCCCGGGCGTGTCAGAAATCTCAGTGGTGGCGGGATTCTCGGGCACCGGGTCCTCGCAGTAGAAAGGCTGGCCGCCGGAGTGCGAGTTCGCTCAAACTGCAGGAAAACGCACGGCGGGCTGCCCTGTTTTTGAAGCTATCAACTTGCGGAAAGGCGATTCGTACAAATTATATGAGAATCTCCCGGACCGGTTCTCCCTGCCCTTAGAATGGAGCCGGGATTGATGCCAACGCCTTCCTGGGCGATAGGACCGGGCCCGAAACCTTTGCCGGAACAAATACGTCCGTATTACCGGGTAGGCCGCTCCGCGCCCATGCCCGGCAGGATAGAATTCCAGCCTGATTCTGATCACCCACGTGAGAGAAACGACGGACATCGAAAATATGGAAATTCAACACGCACCGGAGACTCAATTACGCGCCGCCGGGACATTGGAACCGAAGCCCGGTCACAAACGGGCATGGGTCCGGATCGTAGTGTACCTGGTGATTGCCATTGCGCTTGGACTCGTTGTGTGGAAGGTCTACCAGAACCAGCAGCAGGCCGCGGCCAATACTGCGAAACAGGCAGCGGCACTGCAAAGCCGGCCGGTACCGGTGCAGGTGACACCGGTTGAGCAGAAGGCGATGCCGATTTACCTGACGGCGCTGGGCACGGTAACGCCCTACATGAGCGTGACGGTGAAGGCGCGGGTAAGCGGGCAGCTTCTGCCTGTCAAGTTCGTCGAAGGCCAGGAAGTAAGAAAGGGGCAGACGATCCTGGAGATCGATCCCAGCCAGTACCAGGCTGCCCTGGACCAAGCCAAGGGTACGCTCGCGCACGATGAAGCGCTGTTGAAGAATGCCCAGGCGGAATACAACCGCTATAAGGCACTCTATGACGCGGGTGTGACCTCAAAAGAGACTCTGGACGCGGATGAGGCCAGCCTCGGCCAGTACCAGGGCGCGATCGTGTCAGACAAGGCCTCCATAGAGAATGCCCAGTTGCAACTGGACTGGTGCACGATTCAATCGCCGATCGATGGGAAGATTGGCCTGCGGCTGGTGGATCCCGGCAATCTGATTTCGGCGAATACCACCAACCTGGTGATCGTGAATCAGCTGAAGCCGATCGCGGTTTATTTCACGCTTCCGGAGAACCAGCTTCCCCCGGTTCTCAATCGACTACGGACGGACAAGCTGATGCCCGTGGATGCTTATGATCGCGGCGATGTGCAGAAGCTGGCAGCCGGGAATCTGCAAGCTGCTGACAACCAGATTGACACAACCACGGGCACGGACAAGCTGAAGGCGGTTTTCCCCAATCAGAACGAAGGGCTGTTTCCCAATCAGTTCGTCAACATTCACTTGGTTCTGGAGAACCGGCCCAAGGCCCTGGTGGTGCCGTCGGCGGCCATTCAGTCCGGCAACCAGGGCGCATTTGTGTGGGTCATCGACCAAGACGCCAATGGCAAAATGGTGGCCAATATGCAGCCTGTGAAGGTGGCGCTCGCCGAGGGCCAGGTTACGGTCCTGGACAGCGGCGTGACGGCGGGCGCAAACGTCGTGATTGACGGAGCGGACCGGCTGCGTCCCGGACAGATCGTGGTCGTGAGTAAGACTCCGCAGGCTGCGAAAGCCGGCGCCGCGGCTTCCCAAGTGCTGGGCAAGCACCAGGGGAAGGGACAGCAGTGAGCATAAGTCCTTCCCGGCCGTTTATTCTGCGCCCGGTAGCCACGTCGCTGCTGATGGCAGCCATCCTGCTGGCCGGTGCAGTGGGGTATGAGCAGCTGCCGGTCTCTGCGCTGCCTGAAGTTGATTATCCGATCATCCAAGTGCTGACCTTCTACCCCGGGGCAGGGCCGGAAGTGATGGCCTCGTCCGTGACGGCGCCCTTGGAACGTCAGTTCGGGCAGATGCCAGGATTGAAACAGATGACGTCGGTCAGCTCCGGCGGTGGGTCAGTCATCACGCTCGAATTCAACCTGGACGAGAACATTGACGTGGCCGAGCAAGAGGTGCAGGCGGCCATTAATGCGGCGAACAGCTTTTTGCCGACCGATCTGCCTAATCCCCCGATTTACAGCAAGGTGAACCCTGCGGACGCGCCCATCATGACGCTGGCGCTGACCTCCAATTCCCTGCCGCTGGACAAGATCGAAGATGCAGCGGATACCAACCTGGCGCAGAAGATTTCGCAGGTAATGGGCGTGGGGATGGTGTCGATCGCGGGCGGGCAAAAGCCATCGGTGCGCATCCAGGCCAATCCTGCGGAGATGGCCGCCTACAACCTGAGCCTCGAAGATTTGCGGACGGCGCTGGCTGCGGCCAACGTGGATCAGGCCAAGGGCACGCTGAACGGAAATCGCCAGTCTTTCACCATCGGCGCCAATGACCAACTGGTTTCAAGCAGCGATTACCAGCCGGTGATTGTGGCGTATCGCAACGGGGCGGCAGTTCGCGCGTCGGATGTGGCCACGATCGTAAATGCGGCGGAAAATTCGCAGCAGGCCGCATGGATGGACCGCCAGCCTGCGGTGATCGTCAACGTACAACGCCAACCCGGCGCCAATATCATCGCGGTGGTGGATCGGATCAAGCAGTTGCTGCCGCAGTTACAGACCGGCATGCCGGCCAGCGTGCAGGTGAAGGTGCTGACCGATCGCACGGTGACGATTCGAGCCTCGGTGCGGGACGTGGAATATGAGTTGATGCTGACCATCGCGCTGGTAGTGATGGTCATCTTCCTGTTCCTGCGCAACCTGGCGGCCACCATCATTCCCTCGGTAGCGGTGCCGCTGTCGATCGTGGGCACGTTTGGGGTGATGTACCTGCTGGGCTACTCGCTGAACAATCTGACGCTGATGGCGCTCACCATTTCGACGGGCTTCGTGGTGGACGACGCCATCGTGATGATCGAGAACATCTCGCGCTACATCGAGGCTGGCGACAGCCCGATGCGCGCGGCGCTCAAGGGCAGCGAACAAATCGGCTTCACGATCATGTCGCTGACGGTTTCGCTCATCGCGGTGCTAATCCCGCTGCTGTTCATGAGCGATGTGGTGGGGCGTCTATTCCGCGAATTCGCGATTACGCTGGCGGTGACCATTCTTGTGTCGGCGGTGGTCTCGCTGACGCTGACGCCGATGATGTGCTCGCGCATTCTGAAGGACAAGGCGCACGCGAAACAGACGCGTTTCTATCATTGGTCGGAGAACGTCTTCAACCGGATCATCGCCTGGTATGGGCGCACGCTGCAGGTGGTTCTGCGCTACCGGTTTATCACCTTGATGGTGACGATCGGCACGCTGGTGGCGACGATTCTGCTGTTCATCGTGATCCCCAAGGGCTTTTTCCCGGTGCAGGATACGGGCGTGATCCTCGGCATCAGCGAGGCGCCGCAGACGGTGAGCTTTACGAGCATGGCCGAGCGGCAACAAAAGCTGGTGGACGTTGTGCTGCAGGACCCGGCGGTGGACAACGTCTCCTCGTTTATTGGCGTGGACGGGACGAACACTACACTCAACTCGGGCCGCATCCAGATCAACCTGAAGCCGCTGAACGTGCGCAAGGTATCGGCCACTGTGGTGATTCAGCGCCTACAGGGCAAGGTGTCGCACGTTGAAGGAATTCAACTGTTTCTGCAGCCGTTGCAGGATCTGACGGTGGAAGACCGCGTGAGCCGGACCCAGTTCCAATATGCGCTGGAAGATCCGGACCAGAATGAACTAGGCATTTATACGCGCAAGATGGTGGCGGCGCTGGCACAGGAAAAAGTAGTGACCGACGTGGCCAGCGACCTGCAGGACCAGGGGCTGGGAGCTGAACTTGTGGTTGACCGCGACACCTCGGCGCGGCTGGGCGTGGCCATGGCGGACGTGGACAACACGCTGTACGATGCTTTCGGCCAGCGGCAGGTGTCTACCATCTTTACGCAGCTGAACCAGTACCACGTGGTGATGGAGGTGAAGCCAAACTTCCAGACCGATCCGGCGACGCTGAACGATCTTTATGTGAAGTCGGCGAACGGCACCCAGGTTCCCCTCAGCGAGTTGGCGCACTGGGAGCAAACACAAGCGCAGCTTTCGATCGGCCATCAAGGGCAATTCCCTTCCACCGTAGTCAGTTTCAATCTGGCGCCGGGCGCATCCCTGGGCGATGCTGTGAACGCGGTTCGACGCGTGGAACAGCAAATCCAGATGCCGAATTCGATCAACGCCAGCTTCGAGGGCACTGCCGCGGCGTTTCAGACCTCGCTGTCGAATGAGCCGATTCTGATCCTGGCAGCGCTGGTGACGGTGTACATCGTACTGGGAGTGCTGTACGAGAGCTACATTCACCCCATCACCATCATTTCGACGCTGCCCTCGGCGGGCGTGGGAGCGCTGCTGGCGCTGCTGATCACGCGCACGGACTTCAGCGTGATCGCGCTGATTGGAATCATTTTGCTGATCGGCATTGTGCAGAAGAATGCCATCATGATGATCGACTTCGCGCTCGACGCCGAGCGCAACCAGGGCAAGCCGGCAGAGGACGCCATTTTTCAAGCTTGCCTGTTGCGCTTCAGGCCGATCCTCATGACAACCATGGCCGCCCTGCTGGGCGGGTTGCCACTGGCGCTGGGCGGAGGAGTGGGCGCCGAGCTGCGCGAGCCGCTGGGCATCTCCATTGTGGGCGGCTTGCTGTTTTCGCAGATGCTCACGCTTTACACCACGCCAGTTGTCTACCTCTACTTTGACAAGCTGGCGCAACGGCTGAGCGGCGGCGTTGTGCGGCACGATCTTCGCGAAGAAACGGTCCCGGGCGACTAAGGGAGAGGGATAAGCACACATGCATCTTTCCGCACCCTTTATCCAGCGACCGGTGGCGACCTCGCTGCTGAGCCTGGCGCTGTTGCTGGCAGGCTCGGTGGCCTATTCCATTCTGCCGGTAGCGTCGCTGCCGGATGTGGACTATCCGGTGATCGGCATTGGTGCGGGATTGCCAGGCGCCAGTCCGGAGACCATGGCTTCGGCGGTGGCCACGCCGCTCGAGCGCCAGTTCGGGCGCATCGCGGGCGTAAACCAGATGACTTCACAGAGTTCGCTGGGCTCGGCGAACGTAACCCTGCAATTCGATCTGAGCCGCAACATCGACGATGCGGCCCGTGACGTGCAGGCAGCCATCAATGCGGCACGCAGCCAGTTGCCGTCGTATTTGCCGCAGAATCCCAGCTACCGCAAGGCGAATCCCGCCGACGCGCCGATTCTGATCCTGACACTAACATCAGATGTCGTTCCCAAGCCGCAGATTTACGATCTTGCCGACTCGATTCTGGCGCAGAAGATCGCGCAGATCAATGGGATCGGTCAGGTTTTTGTCGGAGGCAGCTCCAGCCCAGCGGTGCGCGTGGAATTGAATCCGATGCAGCTAGGTAATAACGGCATCGGGCTGGATGCGGTGCGCACGGCCCTAGGGAACGCCAACGCCAACCGGCCCAAGGGCAGCTTCCAGGATCCGACCCACCGCTGGGCGATCAGCGATAACGATCAGATTTTCAAAGCCAGCGAGTACGCGCCCATTATCGTGGGATACAACAAGCAGACCGGCGCGGCGGTGCGTGTCTCCGATGTTGGCACGGTGACCGACAGCATTGCCGACATTCACACGGCCGGCGTGTCGGGGATTAACCCGGACAAGGGACCTCCCGCGAAGCTGGAGAGCGCGGTACTGATCATCATCTTCAAGATTCCCGGCGCCAACGTAATTTCGGCGGTGGACAACGTGCTGGCCGAGATGCCGCATCTGCAAGCCGCCATTCCACCGACCATCAAGATCGACGTGGCTGTCGACCGGACAACCACGATTCGCTCGAGCGTCCACGATGTCGAGGTTTCGCTCATTATCAGCGTGTGCCTGGTGGTGCTGGTCGTCTTCCTCTTCCTGCGCGAGATATGGGCAACGATCATTCCCTCGGTGGCCGTGCCGCTCTCGCTGGTGGGCACTTTCGGAGTGATGTACCTGCTGGGATTCAGCATCGATAACTTGTCGCTGATGGCCCTGACCATCTCGACCGGCTTTGTAGTCGACGATGCCATTGTGGTGATCGAAAACATCACGCGCTACCTGGAAATCGGCTTAACGCCGTTTGAAGCGGCGATGCGAGGCTCAAAGGAGATCGGGTTTACGGTGCTGTCGATGAGCACCTCTCTGATCGCGGTCTTTATTCCGATTCTGCTGATGGGCGGCATTGTGGGCATGCTGTTCCGTGAGTTCGCGGTGACGCTCTCGGTGGCGATTGCGGTTTCGCTGCTGGTCTCACTGACCACCACGCCCATGTTATGCGCGAAGTTTCTCAAGTCGCGCGACGAGAGCCGGCACGGACCCGTCTATCGGGCGAGTGAGCGTGCCTTCCAGTGGCTTCACCATGAATATGACGCTGGTCTGCGCTGGGTGCTGCGCCACGAATGGCTGATTCTCGGGGTGGCTGTTGGCACGGCATTCCTGAACGTTTATCTCTTCATCATCGTGCCCAAAGGATTTTTCCCACAACAGGACACGGGCCGGTTGGGAGGCCAAACGATGGCCGCGCAGGACATCAGCTTCCCGGCCATGCGTGATAAGCAGCGCCAACTGGCGCAGATGACTTTGGACGATCCGGCGGTGCGTTCAGTGACGGCCTTTGCAGGCGGCGGACGCGGAAGCAACAACATGGGATTCATGTTCATTGCTTTGAAGGACCCGGGCCAGCGCAAGGGCGTAACGGCTGACACGGTAGTGAACCGGTTGCGCGCCAAGCTCTCGAGCGTTCCCGGCGCGCGCCTGTTTTTGCAGTCGCAGCAGGATATTCAGATCGGCGGACGCGGCAGCGCGGCGCAATACCAGTACACGCTCTCAGACGAGAATCTAAATGAGTTGAACACGTGGGCCCCGCGGCTGCAGGCACGCGCTGCGAAGATGCCGGAGCTTCGGGACGTATCCACGGACCAGCAGGATCAGGGACTGGCGGCTAACCTGGTGATCGACCGCGACACAGCCTCACGGCTGGGTATCAGCGCCTCGACAATTGACCAGACGCTCTACGATGCCTTTGGCCAACGCGAAGTTTCCACGATGTACACAGGGCTTAACCAGTACTTCGTGGTGATGGAGGTTGACCCGCAATACCAGCTCAGCCCCGACGCGCTCGACGGGATTTATGTGAAGGCCAGCAATGTGACGGGAGCCGCTGCCACAGTGCCGGCGCTAGGCATGTCGGGCACCGCTTCTACAACTGCGGCGGCTGCATTCTCCGCAACGGGTGCGGCGTCGCCGGCTGCTTCCTTCACTCCATCGACGGGAGCCACGGCTTCGGTGTTTCCAACCTCAGGCGGAAACCTTACGACGAGTTCCTCCGGCACAACTTCTGCCAATCCGTTGTTGTCGGGTACGTTGACGGGGATCAACCCGACGCTGGGGACTCCCGCTTCTGGGGGAGCGGCTTCGATTGCGCCTGCTGCAACGTCGACAGTCAGCACAGCAGCGACAGGCAGTGCCACAGCCGCGACCGCTCCCACACCAGCCACAAGCGGCGCCATGGTGCCGCTCTCGGTGATTGCAAAATACGAAACGCAGCGGACGTCGCTCACGGTGAATCACCAGGGCCAGTATCCGGCGATCACGCTTACCTTCAATCTGGCGCCGAACGTCTCACTCGGCCAAGCGGTAACCGCGCTGGAACAGGCTCAAAGGGAGATGGGCATGCCCAGCGCTATCCATGCCAGCTTCCAAGGGACGGCGCAGGCATTTCAGGAATCGCTGAAGAACGAGCCCTACCTGATTCTGGCCGCACTGGTGGCGGTTTACATCGTGCTGGGAATTTTGTACGAGAGCCTGATTCACCCGCTGACGATTCTTTCCACGCTTCCGCCGGCGGGCGTGGGCGCCATCCTGGCGCTGCTACTGACGGGGACAGACTTGAGCATCATCGCGTTGATCGGCATTCTGCTGCTGATCGGCATTGTGAAAAAGAACGCCATCATGATGATCGACTTTGCCCTGCAGGCGGAGCGGGACGAAGGCTTGCCGCCGCGCGAGGCCATTTACCAGGCTTGCCTTCTTCGGTTCCGGCCCATCATGATGACCACCATGGCGGCCATGTTTGGCGGGTTGCCGCTGGCCATCGGGATGGGCGTGGGCTCAGAACTGCGCAAGCCGTTGGGCATCACCATTGTCGGCGGGCTCCTGGTCTCGCAGGCGCTTACGCTGTTTACCACGCCGGTGGTTTATCTCTTCTTCGACAAGCTGCAATGGCATTTCATGAAGCTGCACAAAGTCGGCGCCGAGTTGGAAGGCGAGGGCGCGCACGGAGACTAAGTGCCTCGTCATCGCCGGAGCTCGGGGCGTCCATTCTCCCAGCTTGACCGATTTCCGAACCTCTGGCCCGAGTTGAGAATGTAACAGTTCCGGCTCTGGAATCGAAACAAGCGGCGTACTCCCATCGGCGTCGCCCGATGCGAGCCCGGGTTGGGGCATCGACCGGGCGCCTTAATTTCATTCGCGGCCGCGGCCGAATTGATGATATTGTCACAATTATCCCGCCCAGGCGAAGAACGGGATTTTTCTCCCTTAGCTAACACTCCAGCAATAGCCGTTTCACGTTTCGGCATAGGGCCGGATGCACCTTTGCATTTCTGTTGAGGCGTGGAACACGTGTCGTTGCAATCATCCTGAATTGATTGAGAGGCGATTACCGATGACCCCGATCAACGAATCTGTTGAAACCAATCATGTGTTGACGCTCGAGGAGATCACGAATCTGACCGAGGAAGGCGGCAAGCCGGCCGACACCCTGATGAATGTTGTCGCCCTCATTGCTTCGCGGTTCAGGACGGATGTTTGCTCAGCGTATCTGCTCGAGCCGGACCGGTCGAACCTGGTTCTGGCGGCGACACTTGGAATTCACCCGCGAGCCATCGGCAAACTGCGGATGCCGCTCAACGAGGGCCTGGCCGGACTGGTGGCGGAACAGGTGATGCCGGTTGCGGTGGATGACGTGAGAAATCATCCGCGTTTCAAGTACTTCAAGGAATCGGGGGAGGAAGAATACCGCTCGTTTTTGGGCGTGCCCCTGATTGACCGCGGCATTCTGCAAGGTGTTCTGATCGTGCAAACCAAGGAGGCGCGGGTCTTTCGCGAAGATGAGATCCGCATGCTGGGGGATGCAGCGAACGAAGTCGCGCCGGTGGTGAGCGAGGCGCGCACGCTCGACCGCTTCATCGGGCCGGCCCAGGAGCGCCTTTGGTCGCTCGCGCGCAATCTCTGGTGGAGCTGGGACCCTGACTGCATCAGCCTGTTCCGCGATCTGAATCCCACGCGCTGGCGGCAACTGAACCAAAATCCGATTTCGCTGCTCAGCGAAATTCCTTTAGGCGAGATCGAGCGGCGGGCTACGGAACTCGTTCTGCATAGCCGAATCAACTATGTCTATCGCCGGCAGCAGGAATACCTGAACGCGGACCGGACCTGGGGCTCGCTGAATGCCGGCGTATTGCGGCCGCGTCCGGTGGCGTATTTTTCCGCGGAGTTTGGATTGCACGAATCGCTGCCGATTTATTCCGGCGGGTTGGGCGTGCTGGCCGGGGACCACATCAAGAGCGCGTCCGATCTCGGGATTCCGCTGGTCGGGATCGGCCTGTTTTACGGGCAGGGCTATTTTCTGCAGCGGCTCGACAAGAGCGGATGGCAGCGGGAGGAGTATCTGCAGACCGATGTGAATCAGCTGCCGATGCAGCCCGCTATCGGGCAGAACGGCGAACCCGTCGTGGTGGAGATTCAGACGCGCGGCGGTTTGATTCGCGCAAAGGTCTGGCGCGTGAAAGTGGGACGCTGCGACCTGCTGCTGCTGGACTCGAACGTGGAGGGCAATGCGCCGGAGGATCGCGAGTTGACATCGCGACTATATGGGGGAGACGGGCGCACGCGCATTCGGCAGGAATTGCTGCTGGGGATCGGAGGTTTTCGCGCGCTGAAGGCGATGGGAGTGACTCCGGGGGTGCTTCATTTGAATGAAGGGCACAGCGGCTTTGCGGTCTTCGAAGCGATTCGCAGCCGCATGGAGGAGGAGGGCGTAGACTTCAACACGGCCGCGCGGCAGATTCCACGTGAAGTGATTTTCACCACGCACACGCCAGTGCCGGCGGGGCACGACCGGTTCAATGCCGATTTGATTGAGGAGCACCTGGGGCCGCTGCGCGAAGAACTAGGGTTATCGCAGGAAAACCTGATGGGATTTGGGCGTGAACATTCCAATGACTATCAGGAACCTTTCTGCATGACGGTGCTGGGACTGAAGCTTTCGCGCCGCGCGAATGCAGTTTCTTCATTGCATGGGGAGGTTTCGCGTGCGATGTGGTGGGGGCTCTTCCCGGGCAAGCCGGAGGACGCGGTACCTATCGGTCACATCACCAACGGCGTCCATGTGCCATCGTGGCTGGCACCGCAGATGTGCCGTCTTTATGATCGTCACCTGGGAGTTGGATGGCAGAACCAGAGTGGAAGGGCGCGCACGTGGGAGGCGATTGAAAACGTCGACGATGGGGAATTGTGGGAGACACATCTTAGCCTGAAGGCGCAGTTGCTGGGGTTTGTGCGTCGGCGCGCGCGGGAACAGGCGGCACGGCGCAGCGAATCGGATGAAACGCTGCAGGGACTCGACAAGGTGCTATCGCCCGATGCGCTGACCATCGGGTTTGCGCGCCGGTTTGCCACGTACAAGCGAGCCAACCTGGTTTTAGCGGATATGCAGCGGCTGGCATCGATGGTTAACGATCCGAAGCGGCCGGTGCAGTTTCTGTTTGCCGGCAAGGCTCATCCGCACGATGAACCGGGAAAGCGAGTCCTGCAGCAAATTGCGGAGATGATGCGCGACCCGAAGTTCGCCAACAAGTTCGTCTTCATTGAAGACTATGACATCAATGTCGGCAGGCACCTGGTGCAGGGCGTGGATGTCTGGCTGAACAATCCGCGTCGGCCACTGGAGGCGTCCGGGACGAGCGGGCAGAAGGTTGTGCTCAATGGAGGGTTGAATCTATCGGTGCTGGATGGGTGGTGGGCGGAAGCCTACGACGGGCTCAATGGATTTGCCATCGGCACGGGCAGAACCCACTCCAACATGGATGTGCACGATACCCGCGATGGCGAAGATCTCTACCGCGTGCTGCGCGATGAATTGATTCCGCTCTACTATCAGCGCGACCGCGACGGGCTGCCGCGGGGATGGATCAAACGCATGAAGCGGACGATTCGCACATTGGGATGGCGATTTAATGCGGATCGCATGGTGATGGATTACACACAGAAGTGTTACATACCAGCGTCGGGAGGGACCTCGAGCGAGATCAGGCCGATTTGCTAGGTAGGCGCGGAACAGCGCAGACGGAGCCAATCGATTACAGAGCACGAAAGTCAATCGGCCTGTTTAAATCCCGTCTTCGCGAAACATCGGGTGCGGGATCAGCTTGCGATAGTCTTCCTGATCTGCGCCATCGAGGCAGGCTTCGATGATTCTCTGCCCAAGCGGTTCGAGTTCCGGCACTTGAAACTGCTTTAGCTCCTCGGCAAAAAATGTGCGCCACTGCCGTGCGCCCTCTTCGTAGACATCGATTCCGCCCTGCAACTGCTCCTCAACGCGCAAAAAGACGCGTGGAATCATCGAGCCCTCGATGCGTAGTTGATTTGGAATGTAGCCAAGCAAAGGACAGAGCGCCTCGCCGACCTGTTCGCGGGCAAACTTCGCGCTGCCGCGCCGGGCCAGATACTCGCGCGCCATCCATTCCGCCATGAAGCCGACCTTCCACGCACCGATATATTGGTTGGGCAGCAGCACGTAGCGAGTCTCAGGATTGTCCACGATCTGGCGGAGGAGCAAGTTGGCCTGGTCCACGCGACGTCCAGTGGCGAATGCCCAATAGGAGCCTACGCCTTCCGACTGCATCTCCACGCTGTGCTGCGGCTGAATGCTGGGGTTCGCATGGCCACGAGGCGCAACCAACCTCCACAGCCACGCGAGGGCCGGACTGAGCACGTGAATCATTGCCAGGATCCCGTACAACTGGCTCTCGCGATGCGTTGGAGGGCAACGCACGCCAAAGCTGCGCACGTCTACTCGCTGTGGTCCGTCGAGAATGTCTTCAATCATGCGCCGCGGGAGAATGACACGCGGGTTGGGGCACAGCTTGCCCGGCTCGTCCTCCACATGCTCCCAGGTGAGGCAGTTGCCTCCGGGTACGATATAGTGATTCAGAAACAAGAGCGGTTCCGGCGGATCGATGCAGAGCCGTTCAAGGTTTGGCGCGGTACCGTAGCTGTGAATATGGTCCACGCGCACAAACCATGCGTTCTCCGCGTCAGCTACCGTCAGCCGTCCTTGATTGCTGTGATTGCCGTCTCGATTTCCCTGGTAACTGGGATGTGCGCACGCCATATCATCCGCGATGGGACGCAAGTGACACGCTTCGGGCAGATTCAGCGTTCGCTCTTCTTTGGTGATGACGTTGCGCCCCAAGAGCAGGCGCCCATCCTCCATGCGGTGGATGTGCTCGGTCATCTCGCTTTTGCCGCCGCCGGAGGCGCCCTCATGCATGAGGATCAGCTGGTTCTCATATGGGGTGACCACGGCCACTGCGGCGCAATGATTGGTCGTCCAGCCCTCGCGCTCACCTTTGTCCAGCAGCATGGAGTAGACGCCCTTCTTGGCGCTCGGCCCCGGATAAAGGTTATAAGCAAAAATTTCCTGATGCGTCTCCTTTCGGTCGTGCACCACCACCTGGCGCCCGCCAAAATGGGTATGGCGAAAAGGCGGAGCGACAAACAAGACGCCGCCTGTGATCCTGAATTCTGCGGGAACCTGACTGCGCGGAATCATGCCTTGCAAGTCGGCAAGCGCCGCCGCGAAAAACGCCGCTTGTCGCGGCACAATCAAAAGCGATCCATAACCGAGCGAGTCAGTGCCCGCGTAGAAAGGCATCGCGACAAGTTCCTGCGTCTTCAGCCAATCGAGCGTCTGCTGCCGGGTCGCGTCGAAGCGTTCGCCGAAGCGCTGCACATAGGTGGGCTTGTCGGTGGGCAAGTCATCGCCAATCACCATTGCGTCCGGATCGCGTCGCCTCATGGCGGGGTCAGGGAAATTGATGGCCAGGCCATTGCGCGCTTTGGTGATGATCGCTTCAACAACGCGACCGCGGCCGCGGGCTTTGAACACAGCTTCGTACACACCGTGATCGTCGCGGTTGCCAAGCCGCCAGTCAGTGGCGCCGGTAGTCCTGCCGAGCGCCCAATCGAGCAATTGCGGCCGCGTCTCCGGTGTCTGCACCAGGGGCGCCGCGCTCAAGACCTCGCGGACCGCAGCCGGTAACTCCAACTCCGCCCACCCCGACTGAAAATCGACAACTGTGTCATCAGCAACTTCAGTCGCCATCGACAGTTCCTGCTTTCTGAAGTAAGGACATGCACTAATTGAGTTTAGTGCCCAAAAGGACCCACTCTCTATATCTCACCGACCAGCAGACTTGGCAGTGCGTCCCATCACAGCCTCATGTCGTCATCTGAAGGAAACCCTTCGTCAAGATTTTGCGTCGAACGATTTGATCGGGGCGCGCCTTGCAGGACAGTTATTGGATGAGGCGGCGCCGGATCTGATCATTCCTCGGCGGTAATTCTTCGGCGCGCATCCTGCAACTGAAAGCGCAGATCAAGTTTTAGCCAGATCGCTCTCAATTTTCCATTGGCCGCCCGAAGCGTTGCTGTAGAAACAGCAACGCTTCGTCGGCGGTCGCGATCATTCCCTCCAGTTGCGCATCTTCGACCGCTTGCAGCATCTGCTTGAATTGCGGACCCGGCATATATCCTGCAGCAATCAATTCCCGGCCGGTTATCAGGAGAGCCGGCCGCACATCCTCCTCGGGCATTGTGTCGTAGCGCTCGCGCACGAAGTTCCAAATATCGAGATTGGCGTGGGCTGCAAGGCAGTCCATCTTGTGGAGCGCGAGATGTTGGTCGAAGTTCTCCAGGCGAAAAAACCTCTTCAGTGTCGATGTTTTCATTCGCGGCGAATCGGCAAAGCGCATATGGTTCTGGATCAGCGCAAGAATCTGCTGTGTGTCGTCATTTGAGAAGCGTAAGCGACGGCAGATTTCCGCGCCGATTGCAGCGCCAATTTCGACGTGGCCATCGAAGCGAATTCTGTCTGGCGCGACGCGAAACGTCGGGGGCTTGCCCACATCGTGGAGAAGTGCGCCCCACGCCAGCGTGAGCGGACTGCCGGGCTGCAACTGCTCAAGCAGCAGCAGAGTATGCACCCACACGTCTCCCTCGGGATGAAATTGTGGCGGCTGCTGAACGCCCTTCATCCGCGCCACTTCGGGGAGCACCTCGGCGAGAAGGCCGGTTTCATCGAGGAGTTCGAAAGCGCGGCGCGCATGGCCTTCGGTGAGCATCTTCGTCAGTTCGTCGCGCACGCGCTCACGGCTGACCGCACGAATGCGCGGGGCCAACGCGCGCATGGCCGCGTGGGTTACGGGATCGATTGTGAAATAGATCGGAAGAGCGTCGTGTAGGGAAAGAGTGTAGATCTCGGTGGT
>OBLW0100001151.1_pt1 | contig 22714 bp, 13 predicted proteins | sample 1520161 | NCBI WGS metagenome assembly OBLW01 (sample SAMEA3539309, study PRJEB22396) | soil metagenome | biome: tundra; feature: field; material: soil | place: USA | collected 2010-05 | depth 0.15 m | reverse complement strand
TCGACGAGCTCGCGCCCTCGCGGCCCATCATCAGCCTGTTCGGCGGCGAACCGCTGCTCTATCCCGACATCCTGCCCCTCATCCGGGAGGTGAAGGGGCGCGGCCTGACGTGCTCGCTGATCACGAACGGCTGGCGGCTCGAGGAGGTGGCGCGCGAGCTCGTCGAGGCCGGCGTGGACTCGATCATGGTCTCCATCGACGGGCCGCCCGATGTTCACGATCGGATCCGGGGACAGGCCGGCAGCTTCGAGCGCGCGGCGGCCGGCGTCCGGGCCGTGGCCCGCGCCCGCGACGAGCTCGGGTCCGCGGCGCCGATGCTCCTCGCGATCCTGCCGATCACCGAGCGCAACCTGGAAGACATCGCGCCGGGGCTCGAGGCCCTCCGAGAGCTTCCGCTCGACACGGTCAACATCGGGCTCCGCTGGTTCGTGTCGAAGGAGACCGGCGCGGAGTACGAGAAGGTGATGTCCGAGACCTTCGGCGTCTCGGGCAGTTCCTGGAAGGGATTCGAGTTCGACGGCGCGGACTTCGCGGTCACGAAAGGGCGTCAACTCACCCAGCTCGTGAAGCTCCTGAAGGGCCTCCGCCGCCGGCGCTTTCTCGACTCCGCGCGAGGCCGCCCCTGGATCTCTTTCGTGCCCGATGTGCCTGCGGAAGGCGTGCCCGACTACTTCGCCGACGCCGGCAAGACTTTTGGACACGACCGCTGCCCCGTGGCCTGGTACTTCGCTCAAGTCGAGCCGGACGGGCAGGTCTGCTTCTGCGGGGACTTTCCCGATTACTTCATCGGCAACGTGCGGAAGACGTCGTTCCGCGAGATCTGGACCGGGAAGCTCGCCGGCCGTTTCCGCGAGAAGCTCGCGAGAGAGCCGCTCCCCATCTGCAGCCGGTGCTGCGGAAACTATGTCTACGGCGCGTGGACGCGCCCGCCTCACTCCGGCCGAGATCTCGCCGCTTCTTCCGACGCGCTCCCGTCCTTCCAGAACCGGTAGAAGTTGAACCACTGCGTCGGGTGCGCGCGCACGACGGCTTCCAGGTCGGCGGCCACGCGACTCATGATGCGGCGGGCGTCCTCGTCGGGAGAGAGCGACTCGTCGGCCGCGAGCGGCGTGCCCCAGACGTTGAAGTACGAGCCGTCGGGGCTGCGCAGGAAAAAGCCGGGGAGGATCTGGCAATGGCAGAAGCGGGCGAGGAGGGCCGGCGACCGGAGAAAAGGCGTGGGGCGGCCGAAATAGGGGACGACCACCTGGTCTTCCGGATAGGCGCGGTCGACGAGCAGCGCCACCGCCCGCGCCGCCTCGACCGCCGCGCGCACCTTGAACGCCGTGGCCATGGACGAGCCGATGTCGATCGACTCGACGCCGAGGCGCGTCCTCAGGCTCAGGCGCATGGCTTCGACGTCCGGATCGAGCTCGGGCTGCCCGACGACGGCCGGCGTCAGCGCGTGGCCGCGCAGCGTTACGGCGCCCATCTCCCAGTTTCCGACGTGCCCGGTCACGAGAAGGAAGCCGCGGCCGTTCTTGCGGACTCTGGCGAGCACGGCGCCATCCGCATCGAACGACGTGATCTCAGGGACGAAGGCTTCGCTCCGGAGCCGCCAGACGTCGATCACCGACCGGCCGTATTCGAAGAATAGGCGACGCGCCAGACGTCGCGCCTCCCGCTCCGGAACGCCGAGCGCGAGGCGGAAGTTCTCGCGGATGCCCTCGAGCGTTTCGCGCATGAGAGTCACCGCAAGGCTGTTCCCGACGAGCGAGATGCCGTTCAGGACCGGCAGAGGCAGCCAGCGGGCTCCGTGATGGAGGCCGCCGTACACGACGCGGTTCGACAATCCGTGGGCCACCCATTTCCTGCGCCCGCGCGGCGCGTCCTCGGCGGGCGTCGCCGGGCCGGCCTCAGGCGTCTCCCGCTTCCGCATCGTCCTGACTATATAGACGCAGGTCCGGAGTCCTCGAACTGGGGCTCGACCTCGCCCGGACTGAGCCCCACGATCCAGATCGACGAGCCGTATCTGGCGCGCGGCTTGCGTCTCCTCGAGTTTGGATCTCCAAGGAGAGATCAGCAGATGAGAAGATGTCCTCTTCCCCTCCTCCTCGCCTTGGGTGTTTCGCTCGCGGTGCCCCTGCGCCGCGCGGACGCGAGCGGCGGCGTCAGCATCTCCACCTTCTACGACGAGCTGAGCCCTCACGGTGACTGGGTCACCGTGGGAAACTACGGCCATTGTTGGCGCCCCCGAGGAATCGATCGGAATTGGCAGCCTTATCTGAACGGGGAGTGGCTCTATACCGAGGACGGCTGGACCTGGGTGTCGTACGACCCTTGGGGCGGCGACCCGTACCACTACGGCACGTGGAGCCGGTCGGACGCCTACGGCTGGGTCTGGATCCCGGGCACCATCTGGGCTCCAGCATGGGTGACGTGGTACGTCGGGGACAACGACATTGGGTGGGCGCCGGTCCCGCCGTCGTTCAGCGTCGGGGTATCCGGGTACGTCGGGCCTCCGGTGACGGTCTCGCGCTCGTCGTACATCTTCGTGCCCGCGACGCGGTTCGTCGGCGTGAACGTGGGGACGGTGCGCGTGCCGGCAACGCAGAACGCCACACTCCTCGCCCGTACGAAGCCCGTGACACGGTTCGCCGCCTCGGGCGGCGTGCTGACGAGCGGCGGCCCGACCGTCGTGCAGGTGGAGCACGCCACGCAGAGGAAGATCGCGAGAGTCAGTGTCGGGGACGCGCACACGAAGGCCGTGCCACTCGACGCCGGGCTCCGGGGCGGGCGGAGCAATGTGATCGCGTCGGCCACTGAGCGAGCGAAGTTCATCGCGTCGCCTGCGCCGCACGCCGCGAAGGTCGCTCACGAGACCGCCAAGGCGCCGCCTCGGGGCGCGACGGTGAAGCACGAAGGACCACAGGCGGCGCACGAGACGGCGCGAGTGGCCCACGCCCGGACGGCAGAGCCGGCGGTGTCGATCGCGAAGCCGGCCACGCCAGCGCGCGAGCGGCGCGACGCGCCCGCTCCCCGTGTCGAGGCGGTCCGCCCGCCGCAGGGCGGCGAGGCTCAACTGCCGAAGAAAGAGCACGGCCGCGAGAAGGCCGAGTAGCCGAGCACGCAGAGCGGCACGTTTTTCCGAGGAGATCGGCAAAGCGTGCCGGCCGCTTGAATTGTCCCCGACCCATGAAGAAGCGATGGGCCTGGTTGCCCAGCCGGGCGGTGGCAGGAAGATTGCGCTGAGAAAGCCGGAAAGAGACCAGAAGGTCCGATGAAAGAGAACCCTACGAGGACTTCTGGATCGGGATCGCACGTGCCTCGCGCCACCCCGCCGGCTCCTCTGTTGGCCGCCGCTGTGGGCGGCGATGGAGCGCGTCGTGTGCGCTTCGAGCTATCGCCCAAGACGATGGTGGCGCTCGTTCTCGTCGGCGCCTCCCTGTGGCTCCTGATCCAGCTCTGGCCCGTCCTTCTCGTGCTCGTCGTCGCTCTCCTCGTCGCCGGCACGTTGAGCCCGGTCGTCCGCTGGCTCGAAGCGAAGCGCGTGAGGCGCGGGTTCGGCATCGCGATCGTCTTCACGGTCTTCTTCATCCTCGCGCTTCTCGTCGTCGCCCTTACGATCCCGACGCTGGTGTCGCAGGCGGCGGCCCTTCTCGAGCACGAGCCCGCGCTGCGAGCGCGACTCGCGGACCGTCTTGCCGGCTCTCATCTGAGCGCCCCGCTCGCGCATTGGCTTCGCGGCCTCAAGTACGACGCGCTGACGGGCACGATCGGCGCGACGGCTTTCGCCTTCTCGGTACGCGTCTTCGGTGCCGCCGCGTACGGGCTGAGCGCCCTGTTCCTCGGGCTCTACATCATGATCGACCGCGATCGGCTACGAGGAGGGCTCTTCGCCGTCGTCCCCCGCTCGCACCACATCCGGCTCTCTCGCATCGTGATGAACCTCGAGACGATCGTCGGCGCGTACATCCGTGGACAGATCCTCACGTCCCTGTTGATGTCGATCTTCACGTTCGTGCTTCTGACGGCGTGCGGCGTGGAGAACGCTCTGGCTCTCGCGGTGTTCGCCGGCCTCGCGGACGTGCTGCCCTACATCGGCGCTCTTCTCTCGGTGGCGCCGGCGGTCCTCGCGGCACTGTCGCGTGGGCCGGTCGTTGTCTTCGTCGTTCTCGTCCTCATGCTCGCGTACGAGGAGTTCGAAAGCCGTGTGCTCGTCCCCCGGATCTATGGCCGGGCGCTGCGCCTTCCCGCGTCCGTCGTGATGTTCGCGCTTCTGGCGGGCGGAACGCTGATGGGGATCCTCGGCGCGCTCCTCGCCCTGCCCGTCGCGGCCGCGGTGATGATGCTTATCGCGGAGCTGCGAGTGGAGCTGCCCGGTGAGCAGGAGCAGCCCGTGGATGCGGACCTGCGCGAAGCCGACGACCGCGGCGAGGAAGAGTACGAACGCAGGACGGAGGGTGTGGGCGCGGAGGAGGCCGCCGCCATCGCCGTCGAGATCTCGGCAGACCGGCGGAAGGACGAGAAAGCCGCGGTTGAAGGATGAACGGAAGGACGATGCGGCGTGATCGTGGCTGGTGGGTCGTGCTCTCTGGCAGGGGAATTGCACCTCGATGGCAGCAGGAGACTCAGATGAAAAAGAACCCGGTCCCGATCCTCGCGGCGGCCCTCTCCCTCACATGGCTCCTCTCGGCGTCCCCAGCGAGTGCCGCGGCCGAGCCCGAGGCGGTTCCCGCGGAGGTCTCCGAGGCGCTCCATGCCACCCACGTCAAGGCCAAGCTGATCGACAAGCTCGGCGCCGACGCCCTTCGGATCAAGGTCTCCGTCTCAGGAGAGACGGCAACCCTCACCGGTGAGGTGGCGAAGTCGCCGAGCCAGGGGCTCGCCGAGCAGGTCGCCCTGTCGGTCGAGGGGATCAAGAAGGTCGACAACAAGGTGACGGTGAAGGAGGCCGCGGGGCCGATGGCCGCGAGCGAAGCCTCCGTGAATAACGTGGCGCTCGAGATGAAGGTGAAGGCCATCCTTCTGACCGAGATCGGCACGAACGCACTCAAGATCGAGGTCGAGGTCGTCGACGGCGTCGTCAGCCTGCGCGGCAAGCTCGATAACCCCGAGACCGCTAAAGCCGCGATCGAGAAAACCCGTTCGATCAAGGGCGTCAAGAAGGTCGTCAACCTTCTCGGCTGAGCCCCACGAAGAAAGGAAATACCATGCTCTGGACAATCTGCTTGATCCTGCTTGTCCTCTGGGCTCTCGGGATGGTGACGTCGTACACGATGGGCGGCCTCATCCACATCCTGCTCGTCATTGCCATCGTGGTCGTGGTGATCCAACTCATCCAGGGGCGAAGGGTGGTCTGACGGACATCGGAGACACTCTCCTCGAGCTCGTGGACGCACGCCCATTGCGTTGACGTAGTCTCCAGGACGATGGGCGTCTACGATCACATGAGGCGATCCTTGTTCGGACGGCACCGTCCCGAAGTAGAAGTGCCTCTCAGAGGCGAGCTCCTGGGCCTCGAGAGCCTCGAGGAGCGCGCGAAAACCCTGGCCGGCGTCTTCACGTTGGCGCGAGACTCCGGGGCGGGTAGGCACGATATCCGGACGCGGCTGGACGCGAACCTCCGAGTCCTTCGCGAGGCCTATCGCCTTCTGGCAGGCGACGTCCGCCGGGGTGACGCCGTCGACCCGGCGGCCGAGTGGCTCCTCGACAACTTTCACCTCGTCGAGTCGGAAGCGCGGGCCGTGCGCCACGACCTCCCTTCCCGGTACTACCAGAAGCTCCCGAAGCTCGCCGCGCGCGAGCTCTCGGGCAAGGCCCGCATCCACGCGATGGCGCTGGAGCTGATCCGGCACGGCGACGGGCGGCTCGACGCGGAACGACTCACGCGTTTCGTCCTCGCCTATCAGACCGTGGCGCCGTTGACGATCGGCGAGCTCTGGGCGTGGCCCAGCATGCTCAAGCTCGGGCTCCTTGAGAATTTGAGAATCCTGGCGGCGGGGATCCTGTCCGGGCGAGCCGCCAGGCGGGAGGCGGACGCCGCGCTCGAGCGGCTGGCTGGCGGCGGCCCTCCCGAGCCGCTTCCCGAGCCGCTTCACAGCGCCTTCGTCGCGCAGATCCGGCAACTGATGCGCGAGTCCGACCCTCGCGTCTCCTCGCTCCATGCCCGGATGGAGGAGGCGTTCCCGGCGGGAGGTCCGACGTCCGAGGACGCCGTCCGCGCCGAGTACCAGCGCCAGGCCACCGACCAGGCCTCTACCGGCAACACGATCACGAGCTTGAGGCTCTGCGCCACGCTCGACTGGAGCCGCTACGTGGAGCGGGTCAGCCTGGTGGAGCAGATCCTGCGGCGCGATCCGGCGGCGGTCTACACGCGCATGGATTTCCAGAGCCGCGACCGCTACCGCCAGGCCGTGGAGGAGCTCGCCGAGCCCACCGGTGAGGCGCAGGTGCGCGTCGCCCTGCGCGCCATCGAGAGCGCGCGCCAGGCGGCGGAGCGGAAGGGAATCGGCGAGAAAACCGCGCACGTCGGTCATCACCTGATCGGCCCGGGCCGGCCGGGCCTGGAGATCGACGTGGCGTACCACCCTCGGCTCGGCCAGCGGCTCCGCCGGTTCGCCTTCTCCCACGCGACGACCGCATACCTGGGCGGCATCGGCCTCCTGACCGGCCTCGGCATTTACGCGGCGATCGAATATGTCCGCGCCTCGGGCGCTCCCGAGATGGCGACCGTCGCGGCGCTTCTCGCGACGATCCCCGCGAGCGAGCTCGCGGCGCTCATCGTCCAGCGCCTCGTCGCCGCGCTCGTGCCGCCGCGGCGGCTGGCCCGCCTCGATCTCATCGAGGGCGTCCCCGAGAGCGCCCGCACGATGGTGGTCGTGCCGGCGCTCCTCGGAAGCGTGAAGGGCGTCGAGGCTCTTCTGGAGCATCTGGAGGTGCAGGCCCTCGGTAACCTCGACCCGCACATCCACTTCGCGATCCTCGGCGACTTCAAGGACGCGACCGCGCAGACGATGGCGGGCGACGCGGAGATCCTGGCCGCCGCCGCCGCCGGAATCGAGGCCCTCAACAGCAGCCACGCGCCCGACGCCAGGGACCGTTTCTTCCTCTTTCACCGGGAGCGCCGGTGGAACCCGAAAGAGGGCGTGTTCATGGGCTGGGAGAGGAAGCGCGGCAAGCTCGAGGAGTTCAACCGGCTCCTCAGAGACCCGAACGACCTGGGCTTCGCGGTGCGACAGGGAGACCTTTCGATCCTGCCGTCGGTGCGCTACGTCCTTACGCTCGACGCGGACACGCGGCTTCCGAGGGGCGCCGCGCAGACGCTGATCGGGATCCTCTCCCACCCGCTGAACAGACCCGTCTTCGATCCGTCCGTCGGACGGGTGACGGAGGGATACGGCATCCTCCAGCCGCGCGTCAGCGTCACGCTCGCGAGCGCCGCCGGATCGCTCTTCGCGCGGGTCTACGCAGGCCATACGGGCGTCGATCCGTACACGACGGCCGTCTCCGACACCTACCAGGATCTGTTCGGCGAGGGCGTCTTCACGGGCAAGGGGCTTTACGACGTGGACGCCTTCCGCGCGGCCGTGGACGGGCGCGTCCCCGAGAACGCGCTCCTCTCGCACGACCTCTTCGAGGGTCTGCACGCGAGGACCGCGCTCGTCTCCGACGTGGAGGTGGTGGACGACTATCCCGCCAACCTCCTCGCGCATGCGCGGCGGCAGCAGCGCTGGGTGCGCGGCGACTGGCAGATCCTCGGCTGGCTTCTGCCCATGGTCCCGACTTCGAAGGGTTTCGCGAAGAACCGCCTGCCGCTCATCAGCCAATGGAAGATCCTGGACAACCTGCGGCGGAGCCTCGTGGCGCCGTCGCTCCTCGCTCTCTTCGGATCGGCCTGGACCATCCTGCCCGGGAACCCGCTTGTGTGGACCCTGGGTGGACTCGCCGTCGTGTCGTTTCCGCTCGTCACCTCTCTCTTCCACCTGCTGAAGCTGCCGCCCGCGCACGAGCCGGCCCGTGTCCACCTGCGGGGCCTTCTCGAGGAGCTGAGCACGGCCTCCGCGCAGGCATTCCTGACGCTCGTCTTCCTCCCGTACCACGCCTGGGAAATGGTGCACGCCATCGTCCTGACGCTCGTGAGGCTCGTCATCACGCAGCGCCGCCTGCTGGACTGGGAGACCGCCGCCGCGCAGGCTGCACGGGCCGCGGGCCTCCTGCGCGACGGAGTCCGCTCGTTCCTGGTGCAGATGGCCGCGAGCCCGATCGCCGCCGCCGTTCTCGTGGTTCTCACCGCCGCGGCGCGTCCGCGTGCGCTCCCCCTTGCAATAGCGTTCGGCGCTCTCTGGGCGATCGCGCCCCTCCTGGCCTACTGGCTGAGCCAGCCGGCCGCACCGCGGCGGCGCGAGCTGTCACCAGCGGATCGCGAGCTCCTCCTCACGGTCGCGCGGAAGACCTGGCGCTACTTCGAGACGCTGGCCGGCCCCGAGGACCACGGGCTCCCTCCCGACAACCTCCAGGAGGAGCCCACCCGCGTCGTGACGCACCGGACCTCGCCGACCAACATCGGGATGGGCTTTCTCTCGGCGCTCGCGGCGCACGATCTGGGCTTCTTGCCGGCCGACGCCATGCTCGAGAGGCTGGAGCGGACGCTGACCACCGTCGAAGGGCTGGAGCGGCACGAGGGGCATCTCCTGAACTGGTACGACACGCGGAACCTCTCGCCGCTTTTTCCGCGCTACGTCTCCACGGTCGACAGCGGCAACCTCGCGGGGGCGCTGCTCGCGCTGGCTGAGGGGTGCCGGCGGCTGGCCGCGTCGCAACCGGAGTTGGCAACCCGCCTCTACGACCTTGCCGCGCGCGCCATGACCTTCGCCGACGGAATGAGCTTCGGGTTCCTCTACGACCGCGAACGCCAGCTCTTCTCGATCGGCTACCGGCTGGCCGATGTGCTGGGGCCTGGCCGGTTGGACAGCTCCTATTACGACCTCCTCGCCTCCGAGGCGCGCCTGGCGAGCTTCTTCGCGATTGCCAAGGGAGACGTGCGGCAGAGCCACTGGTTCCACCTCGGCCGGCTCGTGGTGAGCGTGGACGGCGTCCCGACGCTCGTCTCGTGGAGCGCGTCGATGTTCGAGTACCTGATGCCGCTCCTCCTGATGAGGACGTATCCCGGGACGCTCCTCGACCGAACGTGTCGCATGGTCGTACAGCGACAGCGCCAATACGCCCGCGACCGCGGCGTCCCCTGGGGCATCTCCGAATCGGCGTTCAACCTCGTCGACCGGTTCGGGAACTACCAGTACAAGGCCTTCGGAGTTCCGGGCCTCGGGCTGAAACGCGGGCTGGCCGACGAGCTCGTGGTCGCGCCCTACGCGACCGCCCTGGCCGCGCTGGTGGACCCGGCCGAGGCCGCTCGGAACCTGAGGCGCCTGGCGAGCGAGGGGGCTGAGGGATCGTTGGGCTATTACGATGCCGTCGACTACACGCCCCGCAAGCCGGACGACGGCGGCGCCTCGCCCGCGGAGCCGCGCGGCGCTGGTGTAAACGCAGGCGTGGTCGTCAAGACGTACCTCGCGCTCCACCAGGGAATGACGCTCGTCGCCATCGCGAACGTCCTTCTCGGCGACATCATGGTCGACCGGTTCCACGCGGACCCGAGGATCCAGGCGACCGAGCTCCTCCTGCAGGAGCGGGTGCCACGTGAGGCTCCTGTCATCCAACCGCGTCCCGCCGAGGAGACCCACGTGGCCCCCCCGCTCGCTCGCGCTCCGCGCCGCCTCCGCTCGCCGCACACGCCGTACCCACGCGCACAGATCCTGTCGAACGGCGCCTATGTCGCGATTGTGACGAACGCCGGCGGCGGAGCGAGCTTCTGCCGAGGCCGCGCTGTCACTCGGTGGCGTGAGGACCCCACGCGCGATCCGGGCAGTCAGTTCCTCTATCTACGCGACGTCCACGGCGGCGCGGTCTGGTCCGCTGCCTATCAGCCCGTCGGCGTGGAGCCGGAGGACTACCTCGTGGAGCTCCTCCCCGAAAAGGCCGTCATCCAGCGACGCAATCATGGCATCGAGACTCGCCTCGAGATCGCCGTCTCGCCGGAGGACGACGCCGAGGTGCGGCGCGTCTCCGTGACGAATCGGAGCGACCGGCCGCGCGAGATCGAGCTGACGAGCTACGTCGAGATCGCTTTGGGGTCCATCTCCGAAGACGTCGCGCACCCCGCCTTCGGGAAGCTCTTCATCGAGACCGAGTGGGTGCAAGAGAGCACGGCCCTTCTCGCGCGGCGCCGCCAGCGCAGCGCGGACGACCCGGCGCTTTTCGCCTTTCACGTCCTGTCCATCGACGGGCGAATGCAGGCACCGGTCGAGTGGGAGACCGACCGGATGCGATTCCTGGGACGCGGGCGCGGCCCCGACGATCCCATCGCGCTCGATGGGCGTGCGCTCTCCGGCACCACGGGCGCCGTGCTCGACCCGATCCTCAGCCTGAGGACGCGGCTGCGGCTCGCGCCCGGCGCCTTCGCCCGCCTCTCCCTCGCGACGGGCGTCGCGGCGGACGAGACCGCCGCTCTCGCCCTGGCGCAGAAGTATCACGACCCCGGCGTCGCCGCCCGCACGTTCGCGCTGGCCTACACGCACGCGCAAGTCTCGCTCCGGCACCTGGGTATCTCCGTCGAGGAGGCCCAGCTCTTCGAGCGGCTCGGCTCCCGCGTCTTCTTCTCCGACGCGTCGCTGCGCGCTGAAAGGGAGATCCTGGGAAAGAGCACGCTGGGCCAGGCGGGCCTCTGGGGGAACGGCATCTCCGGCGATCTCCCGATCGTCCTCGTCCGCGTGACCGAGCCGGACGACCTGCCCCTCGTGCGGCACGTCCTCATGGCGCAGGAGCTCTGGCGCCTCAAGGGGCTGAAAGCGGACGCCGTGATCCTGAACGAGCACCCCGCGAGCTATCGCGACGAGATGCACCAGCAGCTCGTCGAGCTCGTCGAGGGCGGCGCCTGGGGCGCATGGAAGGGGAAACCCGGCGGGGTCTTCCTTCTCCGGGGCGACGCGATGCCGGACGCCGAGCGGCTTCTCCTCAATACGGTCGCCCGTGCGGTCCTCTCCGGCGAACGCGGGGATCTGGCGGAGCAGCTGGACCGCCCGGAGCCGGAGCCTTCGCTTCCTGTCACCGTCGTGCCTTACGAGCAACCAACCGACGAGCGGCCGGAGGCGCCGGTCGAGCCGCCAGCGCTCGTGATGGAGAACGGGCTCGGCGGCTTCACGCGTGACGGCCGCGAGTACGTCGTCGTCCTCGAGGACGAGCGGGAGACTCCGCTCCCCTGGGTCAATGTCCTCGCGAACCCGGGCTTCGGAAGCATCGTCACCAGCTCGGGCGCGGCCCACACCTGGTGCGAGAACAGCCGCGAGAACCGCCTCACGCCGTTCGCGAACGACCCGGTCACCGACCCGACCGCGGAAGCCATCTTTCTGCGCGACGAGGAAAGCGACGCCTTTTGGGGCGCCACGCCGGCGCCGCTCAGGCGGACGCCGCGCTCACCGCGCTGGGTGGTGCGCCACGCGCCGGGCGTAACGCGCTGGGAGAGCGCCACGCGCGGCATCGCGCATCAGCTGGCCGTCTTCGTGGCGCGGGAGGAGCCGGTCAAGCTGTCACTCCTGACCTTGACGAACCGCTCGAATCGGCCTCGCCGCCTCAGCCTCTTCGCGTACAACGAGTGGTCGCTCGGACCCCCGAAGCCGGGCGTTTCGCGCTTCGTCGTGACGGAGCGCGACGGCGACACGGGCGCGGTCCTGGCGCGCAATCCTTACAGCGAGGTCTTCAGCGGCCGCGTCGCGTTCGCGGGCGCCGGCGAGGCGCTTCTCTCGGCCACCGGTGACCGACAGGAGTTCCTGGGCCGGAACGGCTCGCTCCAACGCGCGGCCGCGCTCAGGCGCATGCGGCTCATGAGCCGCTTCGGCGCGGGCCTCGATCCGTGCGCCGCATTGCAGGTGGGTCTGGACCTCTTGCCTGGCGAGACGCGGCGCATCGTGTTCCTCCTCGGCCAGGGGCGCGACCTCGACGAGGCCCGTGCGCTCCTCCGGCGCTACGCCGGAGCGGGCGGCCTCGCCGTGGCGCAAGCCGAGCTCGCCGCCGTGGAGGCGTTCTGGGAGGAGACGCTCGGCTCCGTGCGGGTCTCGACACCCGACGACTCCTTCGACCTGCTCGTGAACCGGTGGCTCCTCTACCAGGACCTCGCCTGCCGCCTCTGGGCGCGCTCTGGCTACTACCAGTTGAGCGGGGCGTACGGCTTCCGCGACCAGCTCCAGGACGTCCTGGCGCTCATGTTCACGAGGCCCGACCTGACCCGCGAGCATCTCCTGCGGGCGGCGGCGCGCCAGTTCGCCGAGGGCGACGTTCAGCACTGGTGGGACGCCTCGAGCGGCCGCGGCATCCGCACTCATTGCTCGGACGACCTCCTCTGGCTCCCATACGCCGTCGCCGAGTACGTGAAGGCGACCGGAGACGCCGCCGTCCTCGACGAGCGAATTCCGTTCCTTCAGGCGCCTCCCGTTCCACCCGGAGAGGCGGAGGCATACGGGCTGCCGGGCGTATCGGCGGAGAAGGGCACCCTGTTCGAGCACGGCCTGCGGGCCATCGACCGCGCGCTCACCGCCGGCTCCCACGGTCTGCCGCTCATCGGGAGCTGCGACTGGAACGACGGCTACAACAGGGTCGGACCCGAGGGGCGCGGGGAGAGCGTCTTCGTGGGATGGTTCCTGCACTCGGTCCTCGGCACCTTCGCGCCGCTGTGCGAGGAGCGGGGCGACGCGCCGCGCGCCGCGCGCTACCGCGCCGAGCGAGAGCGCCTGGGGGCGATGCTGGAGCAGAGCTGGGACGGCGAGTGGTACCGGCGCGCCTACTTCGACGACGGCACGCCGCTCGGGTCCTCCCAGAACGACGAGGGCAGGCTCGACTCGGTGGCACAAACCTGGGCTGTCCTCTCCGGCGCCGCGCCGAAAAAGCGCGCCGAGCGTGCGATGGACGCGGTGCGCGCGCAACTGGTCCGGCGCACCTCCCAGGTCATCCTTCTCCTCTCACCCCCCTTCGACCGCACGGCCCTCGACCCGGGCTACATCAAAGGCTACCTCCCGGGAGTCCGCGAGAACGGCGGACAGTACACGCACGCGGCCCAGTGGGTCGTCCTCGCCCTTGCGCGCCTCGGGTACGGCGACGAGGCGGTCGAGCTCTTCCACATGCTCAACCCCATCAACCACTCGCGCACCGCCGCGGAGGTCGAGCAGTACAAGACCGAACCCTACGCCGTCGCGGGAGACGTCTATGACCACCCATCGCATCGCGGGCGCGGGGGCTGGACCTGGTACACCGGCTCGGCCGGCTGGATGTATCGCGTGGCGCTGGAGGGGATCCTCGGGCTCACGCGCCGGGGCGCCTTCTTCACGGTGGACCCGTGCATCCCGTCGTCGTGGCCGAGGTACTCAATCGAATGGCGCTTCGGAAAGACGCGCTACACGATCGAGGTAGAGAACCCGAAGCGCCGCGGCGGCGGCGTGTTGAGCGCCGAGCTCGATGGAGCGCCCTCCGACCCCGCCGCGATACCGCTCGTGGACGACGGCGGCGTACACCGGGTGCGGGTCGTGCTGGGAGCGCCGCCGAAGGCGAGCCGCTCTGGCGTCACCAAATCGGGTGAAACTCCGGCCTCGGTCCTCGCCCGACCTTGACCGGGCGGCCAACACGGACCCGACTCTGATTCCTCTCTGGTGACGCAGTTCCCGGCGATCTATACTTAGTGAGGAGGGGCCGCTCATGCTGATGGCCCTCGCCCTTCTCGCAGCGATCGACGCCGTTCCGTCGCCTACGGTCTCGCTGACCCTCACGGGCGGGGCCGAGAGAGAGCCGGTCAGCGCCACGCCCCGCAGCCTGTCAGACGTTGCGCGTGAGCTCCGCGAGGGCAGAAAGGCCGTCGGAGGTTTCTCGGCGGCCGAAAGCACGGTGCCGCAGCGCCTGAGCGCCTTCATCCCGTTTGAACCGGAGCCGGTCACGACAGAACCCGAGCCTGACGTCGTCACCGAGGCGCCGCTGGTGTACGCCCCGACCTATCTCCCGGTGTGGTACGGAGGCCGCCAGAAGAGCGCCCGCCTCCACCAGCGCACTAGCGCTCATTTCGCCGCCCCGAGGTCCACGGCGCCGCCTCCCGGTCGCCCGTCTGCATCGCCGACGTTTCAACTGCGCCACGCCACGGCCGGACTTTTTCGCCAACGCTGACGAAGACGGCGCCGGTCCGTGCGCGTGTACGAGCTGTCACGGTCCCGTCCGGTCAGGCTTCTGCTCACCTCGAGGAGAGGCGCCCACCTCAGGCGGCAGGGGGGTAGAGGCGACCAAGAAAAAGAGCAGAAGCACCAACGTCAGACAGACCACAGTGACCGCGAGGCGCTCACCGTGCCAGAGGCTTTCAAACCATTGCCGAAACTCACTCGCGAGCACGTTGGCTTTGCCGCCGTAGACTTCCATTTCGCGGAGATACTGCTTGGAGTCCTCGGGTTCGTAACCCAACGGGTTGGCGGGGGCGGGTGTGGCGGTGAGATAGATCACGAGCGCGCTACCAAGGCCCGCCAACAAAATGACTGCGGCAATTAACCTGCGTCGAGCCTGTAGCGTTCCGAAGTTCAGAATCATGTCGTGCGAATCGGCGAGGGTTGCGGCAAGATGGCTAGTGGAAGACGACCGTGCGGCCTTTGTGAACGATGATCTTCCACTCGATGTGGCTCCTGATGGCCCGCGAGAGGACCACCTTCTCGAGGTCCCGCCCAGAGCGGATCAGGTCCTGCACCGAGTGGCGGTGAGTCACATGCAAGACGTCCTGTTCGATGATGGGCCCGGCATCCAGCGTCTCGGTCACGTAGTGGCTCGTGGCTCCGATCATTTTCACGCCCCGCTCACGGGCTGAGTAGTATGGGCGAGCGCCGGGGAAGGCGGGAAGGAAGGCGTGGTGGATGTTGATCATCCGGCTCAGATACGCCTCCACGAACCGGCCCGTCAGTATCTGCATGTATCGGGCGAGGACGACGACGTCGATCCGATGGCTCTGAAGGAGGGCCATCTGCTCGTCTTCGACCTCGCTCTTGTTCTCCTTCGTGATGGAGCCGTCAGTGTCGACGTACTGCTCGTGGTAGAGGATGCGCCCTCCGTGGGTGTAGATGAACTGGGTCAGACCGGCGGCCAAGCCGAGACGGAGGGGGCAATGCAGCAGCAGGGTGACCGACCGGGGCTCCTTTGGTTCGTTCTCGGGAACGTTCATTCTCCTTCCGTTCCGTGCGCCGGACTCCCAGAGCTAACCCATTTAGAATGAGTGGTCGGGACGGTGGGATTCGAACCCACGACCCCTTGAACCCCATTCAAGTACGCTACCAGGCTGCGCCACGTCCCGACCGGGAACGACATCGGAGAGTCGTCGACGCGATCTCCGGGGGTGGTTGTTTATAGCATTTAGTCGTGGGAGAGGATCTGGAGGATCTCTTTCAGCTCCGCGACGGCGCGCGCCATCCGGGGGTCCGGTGTTTGTCCCGCCTGGGCCTCGGCCGGGTCGACGCCGGAAGCTGCCGGAGGCGCGGTCGAGCTGGCGGCGGGAGCCGTTTCGACGAACAGCGCCATGCCCGGCCTCGAGGAGGGCCGCGTGCGCACGGGCACCTTCTCGGAGGGCCTTCCCGGCTTCGCTTTCTCGGTCTTCTCGTCCTTTACCTCTTCGAGCGGTGTGATCGCGGGATTCGTGTCGTGCGACTTCGCCCCCGAGGCCTCGCTCTCGAGGCGCTTCTTGGCGCCGGCAATCGTGTAGCCCTCGTCGTAGAGAAGCCTCTTGATCTGCCCGATGAGATCCAGCTCGCGCGCGCTGTACGTGCGCGGGCCGGGAACCGAGCGGTCGGGCGCGAGGACGGGAAACTCCGACTCCCAGTACCTGAGGACGTACGGCTGCACGTCCGCGATGCGGCAGACATCCCCGATCTTGTAGCGGACCTCGGCGTTTTCGCTCGTCGTCTGGGCCATTTCGTCAGCGTTTCGTCTGACTCTTTTTAGCACATCGGCGGCCCGATCCGAAGGCTCAGTCGTCCTTTTTGACTACGAACTTGAGCGGCACGCCGTTCAGGTTCCACTTCTCGCGGATGCGATTCTGGAGGAATCGCTCGAAGGAGAAGTGCAGCGCTTCGGTCCGGTCGGCGAAGAGGCGGACGAGCGGCGGCTCGGCGGCGACCTGCACGGCATAGCGGATCCTCAGGTCGCGGCCCGAGCGCGATCGGGGCGCCTCGCGCGCGAAGGATTTCTGCAGCAGGCGATTCAGCTCGCCCGTGGACATGCGCGTCGCGAACCGTTTCGCGAGCGCGTCGGCTTCTGGAAGGAGGCGCTGGACGCCCTTCCCCGTCGTGGCCGACAGCGGGAGGAACGGGGCGCGGCGCAGGAAGATGAACCGGCGCTCGGCGTCGTGCTTGAGCTCCGCCGTCTTCTCGCGGTCCTTCTCGACGAGGTCCCACTTGTTGGCGACGAGAAGGACGCCGCGGCCGGCCTCTTCCGCGTAGCCCGCGATCGTGGCGTCCTGCGCCGTGATGCCGGCAGAGGCGTCGAAGACGATGACGACGAGGCGCGCCCGGTCGATGGACTTTCGGGCCGCGACGATCGAGAGCAGCTCGGCCGAGTCGGTCGTCTTCCCCTTGCGGCGGATGCCCGCCGTGTCCACGAAGACGTACTCGCGGCCGCCCCGCAAGAGGCGCACGTCGATGGAGTCGCGCGTCGTGCCGGGGATCTCCGACACCATGACGCGGTCCGCGCCGACGAGCGCGTTCACGAGGGAGGACTTCCCGACGTTCGGCCGGCCCACGATCGCGATCGGGAGCGGCTCGGTGCGCGTCTCGGGGTCGAGGTCGGCCGGCAGAGCCTCTTCGATCGCCTCGAGAAGCTCGTCCGCACCCGTGCCGTGGAGCGCCGACACCCCGATGACCTTCGGGAAGCCGAGCGCGAAGCCGTCGGCGAGCGCCTCGGCCGCGGTTTTGGTGTCGCACTTGTTCCATGCGACGACGACCCGCTTGCCGAGCGCGTGAAGCCGCCGGGCGAGGCGCTCGTCCTCGGGAAGGCGCCCGGCCACCCCGTCGAGGACGAAGAGGATGAGGTCGGCGTCCGCCACGGCGGCGAGCGCGCGGTCGCTCGTCCACGCGGCGAAGCCGCCCGCGGCGTCGAGATCGAGTCCACCCGTGTCCACGAGCGTGTACGGGCGGCCCGACGGCGTCTTGGCCGTCATCTCGAGCGCGTCGCGCGTCATCCCGGGTCGATCGTGCACGAGCGCCCTCCGCTCGCGCGCGAGCCGGTTGAAGAGAGCCGATTTCCCGACGTTCGGGCGGCCGACGAGGACGACCTTGAAGGCGCTCACCGGCGCCGCACTCGGCCGCGCGGGGCGGGGGACGGGCGTCGGCCTCGCTCCTGCTGCTGCCGGTGAATGGCTTCGACGCGGCTCCTCTTCCGCGGCCCGGCGTTGTCGCTCACGGGCACGAAGTCCAGGCCGCGCTTTTCGGCGTCCGCTTTGACGAGCTTCACCCGCAAGCGGTCCCCGAGCCGGTAGACGCGTCCCGACGAGGAACCCACGAGGCGGTGCTCGACGTCCTCGTAGCGATAGAAGTCGTCCTCGAGAGACGAGATCGGAACGAGGCCGTCCACGTAGATGTCCTCGAGCGTGACGAAGAACCCGAAGCCCACGACCGCCGAGACGTACGCCCAGAACTCCTCGCCGACGCGCGACGACAGGAAGACGAACTTTTTCCACGCCACGGCCTCGCGCTCGGCCGACTCGGCACGCCTCTCGCGCGACGAGCAGTGCGCCGCCGCCTCGTGGAACCAGCGCGTGCGGCCGTCCGCGTCCTCAGCGGCGGGCGGGCGGCGGATGGCGAGCCACTCCACGAGCGCCCGGTGAACGAGAAGGTCCGGATAGCGCCGGATCGGCGAGGTGAAATGGCAGTAGTGTTTCGCCGCGAGCGCGTAGTGTCCGCGGCACTCCTCGGAGTAGACGGCTTTCTTCTGGGCGCGCAGGACGAGATCCGAGACGAAACGCTCCTCGGGCTTTCCCGCCGCCTGGTCGAGGATGGCCTGGAACGTGGCTGGCGTGACCTCCTCCTCGTCTTCGGGAAGGTCGTAGCCGAGCGGCCCGAGCACGACCCTCAGGTCCACGAGACGGCTCTCGTCCGGCCGGTCGTGCACGCGGTAGAGCGCCGGCGTCGGAACGAACTCTAAGTGCTTGGCGACCGCCTCGTTCGCGGCCAGCATGAACTCCTCGATGAGGCGGTGGGCCTCGTTGCGCACGGCCCGGACGATCTCGACGACATCTCCCGCTTCGCCGAGGATCACGTCCGCGTCCGGCAGGTCGAAGTCGAGGGAGCCGCGGCGGGACCTCTTTGCTCTGAGAAGACCCGCGGCCTTATGGGCCACGCGGAGCATTCGCGCAACGTCCGAAGAGACCGGGGATTTCTTAGAAGGTGCATGCGGCGAGGGCTCGGCCGCCGCGTTGCGAGGGACGCCTCCCTTTTCCGTTTCTAAGAAATCTTCAATTAATTCTCCGACCTCCGTGTAGGTGAGCCTCGCACGGGACCGAATAAGCGAGCGAAAGAATTCCGCCTTGACCGTCTCCCCATGCTTGTCCAGCGTGAGCACCGCCGAGACGGTGCGCCGCTCCTCGTTCGGGCGCAGCGAGCAGAGGTCGTTCGAGAGGCGCTCGGGGAGCATGGCGATCGCGCGGTCGGGGAAATAGACCGACGTGCCGCGCTCGAATGCCTCGGCGTCGAGCGCGCTGCCGATGGGCACGTAGTGGGACACGTCCGCGATGTGGATGCCGATCCGAAAGCCGCCGCCCGGCAGCTCCTCCGCCTCGATCGCGTCGTCGAAGTCGCGCGCGGTTTCGCCGTCGATCGTCACGATCGTGCGGCCCGTGAAGTCCGCGCGGAGCTTTCGCTCGTCCTCCCCCACGACGCCGCTCGCGGCCTCGGCCTCGGCCACGACCGTCTCGGGATACTTCCGCGGGATGCCCCACTTGCGGGCCACGACCTCGACATCGACGCCAGGGTCGCCCTCGAATCCGATCAGCTCGAGGACCTCGGCGAGGGCGAGCCGGCGGTCGTCGGGATACGCGATGATGCGCGCTTCGACGAAGATGCCGGCGGGCGCCGCGAGGTCCTTGCCGTCGGGCACCGCCAGGCGCACGTCGATCTTGCGATCGAAAGGTACGACGAAAGTGCCCTCGGGAGATCGGGCGATCTTCCCGACCACGGTCTCGCGGCGCCGCACGAGCACCTTCACGACGACGCCGGTCGGGCGCGGCGCGAAGCGCGAGCGGCGCCCTCTGGGTACGGCTCTCGGAGCGGCTTTCGGTTCTTCGATGCGCACGAGGACGATGTCGCCGTCGAGCGCGCTGCCGAGGGCGGTCACGGGCACGTCGGGGACGCCCGGCTCGCCGGACAGCAGAAAGGCCCGGCCCTCGCCGCGGATCGCGAGCGCGCCGGCCTGGAAGTCCGTGAACTCGATGCGCGAGAGCTTCTCGCCCTTGACGCGCACGATCTCGCCCCGGCGCTCGAGGTCGGCCACCGCCGCGCGGAGCGCGTTCTGGCGGGCGGGATCGGGATCGGCGCCGAGAATGCGGCTCGCGAGGTCCGAGAACGTGAGCATGCGCGAGCCGCGCGGATGAAGCGCGTCGAGAATCGCTTTGTTCAACTCGAGGTTGTTCATTCTGGGAGGGATGATTGGTGCGAAAGGGGGGACTCGAACCCGTCCATCTGGTTCACGGTCTGCCCTGTTTACGGACCTTCCGTGGATTTCGGGCGTGCTTTGTACCCGTTCGGCGACCGGAAGGGTAGCACGCCCTTCTCCCCCGCCGCCCCGCACGCCTTCGTCCAGAGCTTGCAGAGGCGAAACTGGAAACCGCCCGACTTCGCGGCCATCGTTCGGCCCCGGCTGTGAAAGATGAGCGGCGAGGTCATCTTCCGCGCTCGTCGCCGCTCGCTTCAGAAGCTCATCGGGATGTAGCTTCCATCGGAAGTGACGGCGTTATTGAGAATCCCGTAGGCCACGAAGCTGGAGTTGCCGGACGTCTTCTCGATCCTGGCGTAGCCAGAAGTGGCTCCGAGGGCCGCGAGGGGCTGGCCGAACTGCGTCCACTGGCCGGGTGCGAGCGTCACCGGCGTCGGCGTGCCGAGCGCGGCGCCGGTCGCGTCGAAGTAGCTGAGCGTCAGGGTGATCGGGTCGGAGGCGTCGCCGCGGTTGACGAGGGCGAGATTGGAGCGCTGGGCCGAGTTCTGCTGGAGGCCGTTGACGTACGCAACCGAGGTGGCCGACTCCCCGAGCGTCAGCCCGGGGTAGTAGACCCCGAAAGTGCCACCACCCGAGGAGGCCGGCGTGAAGGTCCGGGCCCCGACGGCGAAGGCCGAGGGTTGCGTCCCAGATGGCGGCAGGGCGAGAAGCGCACCGCCCACGCTGCTACCGTCGGCGGGGATCGACAGTCCCTGCGAGCGGAGGAAGCCGATGGCGTCCGGCACGATCCGCTGCTCGCCGGGGGCCAGCGTCAGCGTGGCTTGGCCCGAGCCGCTCCCGAGCGATGCCGTGTAGACGAGAGTTACCGGCAGGGAGCTGGTCGTCAGGTTCGCGAACGTCAGCTCCGTGGTGTAGTGGCTGCCGCCGAGACCGGAAACGTCAAGAACGATCGGCACCAGAAGATCGCCGGGGCCGGAGGCGTTTGCGATGAGAGGCGGGATGAACGAGCCGTCGGAGGTGACGGCGTCGTTGAGGACGGCGTAGGCCGTGAAGGGTGACGGGCCGGAGACCTCTGTAACCACGGCCCGTCCGGAGACGGCCTTGCCTTCGAGCGGCGTATTGATCTGCGTCCAGGCGTAGGGAGGAAGGCTCTCGTCGGGCAGTGTGCCGAGGTCCTCGCCCATCGGTCCGAACAGCTGCACGCGCAGCGTGATGGGAGTCCCGCCCGCGTTGGCCAGAGAGAGGTTGGAGCGCTGGGCGTTGTTCTGCTGGAGACCCACGAGGGTCGCGGTCGTGGTAGTGGTGGCGGCGGCGGGGTAGAAGAGGCCGAAGGTACCGCCCCCGCCGGCCGTGAAGGTGCGCCCGCCGATGAACGGGTCGCTGGAAGAGCCGGCGCCCACGAACGTGGCTAAGAGCGTGCCGACAACGCCCCCGTCCGTGGGGATCGAGAGGCCCTGAGAGCGCAGGAAGGAGATGGTGTTAGGGATGATGCGGGTCTCACCGGGAGCCAGGGTGAGGGAGACCGAGCCGGTGCCCGAGCCGACCGAGGCGATGTAGAGGAGATCAACCTGGATCGCCGTCGTCGCCTTCGAAGCCAGCGTCAGCTCGGTCGTGTAGTGGCTGCCTCCGACGCCCGCCACGTTGTCGAGGACGACGGGCAGGAACAGTTCGGGATCTCGCGTCAAACGGAAGACGACCCCGCCGCCAAGAGGCCCGCCGTAAGCCGTCGTCCCGTAGAAGTTCCCATCGCTCCCCTGCACGAGGGCGGCATAAGGGTCTTGGCCGTCATTCCCGGCGAACGAGTGGAGCGTCGTCAGCGTCCCCGAGGGCGTGATCTTGAAGACCGTGCCATAGCCGCTCGCGCCGCCTTGCCCGGTGGTCCCGTAGAAGTTCCCGTCGGTTCCTTGCACGAGGGTGGCTGACGGCCATTCCCCGTCGCTCCCCGAGAAGGAGTAGAGCGTCGTCAGCGTCCCGGCCGGCGTGATCTTGAAGACCGTGCCGTAGTCACCCGTGCCGCCCTGATTCGTCGTCCCGTAGAAGTTCCCGTCGCTCCCCTGCACGAGGGCGGCATAGGGGTCTTGGCCGTCACTCCCGGCGAACGAGTGGAGCGTCGTCAGCGTCCCCGAGGGCGTGATCTTGAAGACCGTTCCATAGCCGCTCGCGCCGCCTTGCTTCGTCGTCCCGTAAAAGTTCCCGTCGCTTCCTTGCACGAGGGTGTTTTGCGGATAGCTCCCGTCGCTCCCCGCAAACGGGTAGAGCGTCGTCAGCGTCCCCGAGGGCGTGATCTTGAACACCGTGCCGGCACCCCTCGCGCCGCCCTGATTCGTCGTCCCGTAGAAGTTCCCATCGGTTCCTTGCACGAGGCCCGCGTACGGATAGCTCCCGTCGCTCCCCGCAAACGGGTAGAGCGTCGTCAGCGCCCCCGCCGGCGTGATCTTGAACACCGTGCCGGCACCCCTCGCGCCGCCGTAATTCGTCGTCCCGTAGAAGTTCCCGTCGGTTCCTTGCACGAGGCCGGCGACGGGGTTTTGGCCGTCACTCCCGGCGAACGAGTGGAGCGTCGTCAGCGTCCCCGAGGGCGTGATCTTGAACACCGTTCCAGAGTCACCCGCGCCGCCCTGCTTCGTCGTCCCGTAGAAGTTCCCGTCGCTCCCCTGCACGAGGCCAGCAAGGGGATCTTGGCCGTCACTCTCGGCAAACGCATGCAGCACCGTGTACGGCTGGGCGTCGGCCGGGAGGGCGAGAAACAGCGGGACCGTCAGCAGGAAAAGACAAGAGAGATCGACACCCATGCGCCGCGATACGAATTGCATTTCAGCCCTCCCGGCCTTCGCTGTTAGTCTGACACGAGCCGTCATAGGTGAAGCGGGAAAGTCCAGCGGAGTTGATGCTGTCGGATTGGAGATACAGGAATTGGTGCGAAAGGGGGGACTCGAACCCCCACAGCCGGTAAGGGCTACAAGGTCCT
>OBLW0100001148.1_pt1 | contig 22740 bp, 17 predicted proteins | sample 1520161 | NCBI WGS metagenome assembly OBLW01 (sample SAMEA3539309, study PRJEB22396) | soil metagenome | biome: tundra; feature: field; material: soil | place: USA | collected 2010-05 | depth 0.15 m | reverse complement strand
TGGTCCCGTTCAGATTCCAGGTATCGCTCGTACCGTCGTACATTGCCCGGGTCTCCATGCTGCTCAGGTCCGACCCGGCATCGGCCTCGGACACGCACAAGGCCGCGAGCTGAATGTCACCGGTCTGACCGAAGCACTGCGGAGCCCACTCGGCTACCTGCTCGGGAGTGCCGGCCGCGACGATCCCGGCCACGCCGAGAGTCGACGCGAGGATCGCCAGGGCGATGCCCGCGTCACCCCAAGCCATCTCCTCGTTGACGAGCGGGAGCAGCAGCCCGGTCGGATCCGCAAAACAGTTCGCGACGAAGTCGAACGAGTACATCCCGATCCTGGCGGCCTCCTCGATGATCGGCCACGGAGTCTCTTCGCGCTCGTCCCACTCGTGGGCCGCCGGGCGAACCACGTTCGCGGCGAAGTCATGCACCCACCTGAGAACCTGGAGCTGATCATCGTTCAGCTCCATCGAAAACTCACCCATCGTTCACCTCGGGTCCCGAGCGCGAGCCACCTTCTCGGCGCGTCCGACGTCGTCGACCAGTCGCCCGACACCACGCGTCGACGCCGGAGAAGGGCAATGGCTGCCGTGCAACAAGCCAACCTCGGGTACGCGAGAAAGCGCGCGTCGGCGACCCCTCGTCCGGGGCGCGAAAAGCAGACGGTTCGACAAGTGGAACCGAACAGAGCCGAGCCCGGCAGAACTGAACCCGACGATTGCGGCGCCCACTGCCAAGCAGCAGGCCCACCGGGAGTGCGCGGACTCAGCGCGCCCGGACGTTGGCTGCCTGCAGCCCCTTCTGGCCCTCCTGAACGTCGAATTCGACTTCCTGGCCCTCGGTGAGGGTCCGGTAACCGGACATTTGGATAGACGAGTGGTGAACGAAGACGTCCACGCCGTCGGACTGCGAGATGAAGCCGTAGCCCTTCTCGCTGTTGAACCACTTCACTACTCCGGTCGCCACTGTGGCGTTCCCCTTTGTCTCAGATTGCAAGTAAACGAGAGCGCCGGGCCGAGACTGACTCATCTGGAACAGCCGATATCCCGGCTGGTGTCCCGGAGACCGGGTTACCACCCGTCATGTCGGCAACCCCGCGTGACATCACGATCCGGTTGCTCTCGACCGACAACGTAGCAGAGCTTTCCAGGCCCCGGTTAGCCGAGATCGACACGGGCCGGCCAGGGCCTGCCCGACGACAGCTACCTGGCCCGGAGGTCGCCGAAACCAGGTTCAGCGGCGGATCCTCGTGCCCGAGGAGGTGTCCTCGACGGCGTAGCCAAGCGCGACGATCTCGGCGCGCAGCGCGTCCGCGGTTGCGAAGTCACGCTCCGCACGTGCCCGGTCTCGGCGGTGGCCGAGCTCGAGCACTGCCTCGGGAATTTCGGCAGCGCCTTTCGCCTCGAGCCCGACGGCCCCGAAGCACTCCAGGACCCCTCGGGTCAACTCGGCGGCTCTTGGCGCCTCCCGAGCATCGAAGGCCACGTTCGCTCGCCTGATCGCGTCGAACAGGATCGCAGTGGCGCCCGGCGTGTCAAGGTCATCCTGCATCCTCTCGACGAATGCATCCCTGACCTCGGGATCGCTCCGCTCGCTGTCGACGCCGCCCGCCTCGGCGAGCCGACCGCTCAGAGCATCCAACCGGCCCAGCGCCGACACAGCGTCACTTAGCGTCGTGGCCGTCACCTCGATGGGCGCTCGATAGTGCGACTGGAGCACCAACAACCGGTAGGCCCGCGGATCACTCTGCTCGAAGAGGTCGGACAGCGTGAGCACGTTGCCCAGCGACTTCGACATCTTCTCGCCCCCGCGCGCTTCGACCATGCCGTTGTGCATCCAACGGCGCGCAAATGGCTTCCCGAGAGCCACGGCCTGTGCCCGTTCGTTCTCGTGATGCGGGAAGACGAGGTCCTGACCGCCACCGTGAAGGTCAAATCCCTCGCCCAAGAGGGCTAGCGACATGACGACGCACTCGGTGTGCCAGCCGGGCCGTCCAGGGCCCCAGGGAGAGGCCCACCAGGGCTCTGCGGGCTTTGCCTTCTTCCATAGGGCGAAGTCCAAAGGCGAGCGCTTCTTGTCGTTCACCTCAACGCGCGCCCCCGACCGCAGCGAGGCAAGGCTCTGGTGGGCGAGCAGCCCGTAGTCGTCGACCGCCGAGACCGCGAAATAGACGCCGTCGCTCGTCTCGTAGGCGGAGCCGAGCGCCACGAGCTCGGCAACGATCTCCACCATCTCCTCGATGAAGGCGGTCGCGTGCGGGATCTGCGTCGGCAGGAGGCATCCCAGGGTGCTCATCGCCTCCCACCATTCCGCCTCGTACCGCTCGGCGATCTCCTCCGGCCGGCGGTGCTCCTCGTTTGCCCGGCCGATGATCTTGTCGTCGATGTCGGTCACGTTCGAGACGTGGTCCACCACGAACCCGGAGTACTCGAGAAAGCGGCGGAGGACGTCATAGACGAGCGAAAAACGGCCGTGACCAATATGAGGTGGTCCGTAAACGGTCGAACCGCAGATGTAAAGGCCTATCCGGCCAGGCTCGCGAGTCTTCAACTCCCGGCTGTGGCCCAGGGCCGTGTCATGAAGGCGCAACACAGGAGTACCGTACTAGGCCAATGGCGACTCCCCGCGTGCCCGATCGACCCTCGCTCGAGGGCCTCGAGGATCGTTGGGCCGCTCGCTGGGAGCAGGACGGCACGTACCGTTTCGACCCGGCCCGTGGCCGCGCGGGCGTGTACTCGATCGACACGCCACCGCCGACAGTGTCAGGCTCGCTTCACGTCGGTCACGTGTTCTCCTATACCCAGACCGACATTGTCGCCCGCTACCAACGGATGACCGGCAAGGCGGTCTTCTACCCGATCGGCTGGGACGACAACGGCCTGCCCACCGAGCGCCGCGTCCAGGACTACTTCGGGGTCAGTTGCGACCCGTCCCTGCCTTACGACGCGGACTTCATCCCTCCGCCGCTGGAGCACAAACGCGAGAAGAGCGCACGTGCGGTCCCGATATCGCGCCCGAACTTCATCCAGCTGTGCAACATCCTCATCGCTGAGGACGAGCAGGCCTTTGAGCGGCTGTTCCGCAAGCTCGGAGCCTCGGTCGACTGGACCCAGCACTACACGACGATCAGCGAGGTATCGCGGAGAGCTTCGCAGCGCGGTTTCCTCCGCCTCCTGGCACGCGATCAGGCCTACCGGCAAGAGGCTCCGACGCTGTGGGACGTCGACTTCCAGACCGCGGTTGCCCAGGCCGAGCTGGTCGACAAAGAGGACCCGGGCTTCTACCATCGGCTCCGCTTCGTGAGGCCCTCGAATGACGGCCATCCGGTCGAGATCGAGACGACTCGACCTGAGCTGGTGCCGGCCTGTGTCGCGCTCGTCGCCCATCCGGCCGATGAGCGCTACCAGAGCCTGTTCGGTGCCGAAGTGCTGACCCCGCTGTTCGGCGTACCCGTCCCAGTTCTCCCCCACGAGCTCGCAGAGCCGGACAAGGGGTCGGGCATCGCGATGATCTGCACGTTCGGCGACTTGACGGACGTGACCTGGTGGCGCGACCTCGCTCTGCCGACGCGCTCGGTGGTAGGAAGGGATGGCCGCCTGGGACCGGCACCATTCGGAGCGCCCGGTTGGGAGTCCGTCGACCCCGGGCGAGCGAACGCGAGCTACGCGGAGATCGAGGGCCTGCCGATCAAGCGTGCCCAGACGCGGATCGTGGAGCTCCTGCGCGAGTCCGGCGACCTGCTCGGTGAGCCGCGTGCGATCACCCATGCGGTCAAGTACTACGAGCGGGGCAGGCGCCCTCTCGAGATCGTCACGTCCTCGCAGTGGTATGTGCGAACCCTCGACTGCCGCGAGACGCTCCTCGCCCGAGGCCGCGAACTGCAATGGCACCCCGAGCACATGCGGGCCCGCTACGAAGCCTGGGTGGAAGGGCTGACAGGAGACTGGAACATCTCGCGACAACGTTTCTTCGGCGTTCCGTTCCCCGTCTGGTACCAGCTCGACGACGAGGGCGAGGTTGTCGTCGACGGCCTGTTGCTCGCCTCCGAGGAGCGCCTGCCCGTCGACCCTTCGACCGACGTCCCAGATGGCTACACCGAGGAGCAACGCGGCAAACCTGGTGGGTTCGTCGGTGACCCGGACGTCATGGACACCTGGGCGACCTCGTCATTGACACCGCAGATCGCCGGCAAATGGGGGGAGGACCCGGACTTCTTCGCCGAGGTCTTCCCGATGGACCTGCGACCGCAGGCGCACGAGATCATCCGGACCTGGCTGTTCTCGACGATCGTGCGCTCGGAGCTGGAGCACTCCGCTCTCCCCTGGCGCCACGCCGCCATCTCTGGGTGGATTCTCGACCCCGACCGCAAGAAGATCGGGAAGTCGCTCGGCAACGCCATCACGCCGCTCGAGTACCTCGAGAAGTACAGCACCGACGCCGTGCGTTACTGGGCGGGATCAGCTCGCCTGGGCGCCGACACCGTGTTCAGCGAAGAGCAGATGAAGGTCGGGCGGCGGCTCGCGATCAAGATCCTGAACGCGAGCCGGTTCGTTCTGTCACGCGTGGACGGTTCCGAGGGCCCCGCGCCGGCCTCCGCAACGGGCCTCATGGCGGTCGACGCGGCCATGCTGGCCCGCCTCGCGGCCGTTGTCGACGAGGCGACGGCGGAGTTCGGCTCCTACGACCATGCGCGAGCCCTCGAGGTCACCGAATCCTTCTTCTGGTCGTATTGCGACGACTACCTCGAGCTCGTGAAGGCCCGCTCCTACGGCGATTCCTCCCAGGCCGGTCCCGCGTCGGCACGGCACGCGCTAGCGCTGAGCCTGTCGGTGATGCTGCGCCTGTTCGCACCGTTTCTGCCCTACTGCACCGAGGAGGCATGGTCGTGGTGGCAGTCCGGCTCGATCCATAGCTCCGAGTGGCCCTCCGGCCCCGCTCTGGCGTCGGAAGCCGGCCCTGACGCGCGTCCCGAGCTCGTCGACGCCGTGGCACTTGTTCTCGTCGCTCTCCGGCGGGCGAAATCAGAAGCAAAGGGCTCGATGCGCACCCAGGTCGCCCGATGCCGCGTGACGGGACCTCCGTCTCTCGTGGAGCTCGTCGAGCTCGCCTCGGGCGATCTAACCGATGCCGGCGCCATCGCGGAACTCGACCTCGTGCTGGATCCGAGCGCCGCCGCCCTTTCAGTCATGGTCGAGCTGGCAACTGAGGACGGGCCGGGGCCGGGTTCAGGCAGCTGAGAACTAGCCGAGGCGTCAGAGGACCTATCGCAGCCTTGGAAACACGCTGGCAAAGACCAGCCGGGGCGGGATCCGACCGAGGACCACCGTCGCCAGGAGCACCAGGTCGCGTTGGCGGACGACGACGATGGCGATCCGGCCCGCACTCCCGCTCGGTGCCCAGCCCCGTTCGACGTTCGAGGTCGTGAAACGGCCCGTGAAAGCGACAAGGCACGTGGCGACCCGGGACGCGTCCTGCAGCGCATCGGGGACGACGACGTTATGCAGCTCGATAATCAGCGCACGCGGCGGCAGATACCGCTCGCCGGCGAACCGGCCATGGCCGTGAACCGCCGCCATTGCGTCCGGATAGACCCTGAAACAGTCGCTGTCGCGCGTACCGAGCCCGTTGCGGGAGGCCGTGCAGCCAGCGAGTAACCCGGTCACCGTCACAACGGCGACGAACGCGACGAGCTTCGCTTTCATGAGCGGTCCTCCTCACGAGCACGGTGCAACCCAGCTGCCCTCTCACAAGCGACACGATCGCGACCGCCCATGGGCCGATACGCGCGAGTCATCCCGGGAGCTCCGTTGTCCAGTCCCTTGGTGAGACCGCTGCTGTCCGTGACACCGGAGCTTCCGCGGTCAGGGCGACAATCTGATCGGCGCGTCGGTTGTGCCACGTGAGGGCACCCCAGATTGTCCATCCAACGGGGAGGAACCCCCAGAAGCTCACGATCCGGTACAAGAGGACGGCCGCGACCGTGCTGATCTGGCCACCTCCGAACGCGACGAGCGCGATCACAAGGCTCCCCTCGACGACGCCAAGGCCGCCGGGCGTTATCGGGAGGTTCGCAGCCAGCTGCCCCGCCCCATAGGCGAGAAGCAGTCCACGCCAGGGCACACCTGCGCCGACAGCGAGGTAGGCGAACACGAGGCAGGAACAGTCGAGCGCCCAGTTGGCCACCGACCAGGCCAGGACGTCCAGGAGGTCTCGCTTGCTGAGATTGACCTGGCTCAGGCTGGTTGCAATGGAGGAGACGAGCGCATGGGCTGGCTGCCTCGGGAACCCGGTGATGCGGTGCGAGGCTTTGAGTGTCCATACGAGGAACCTGACGAGTGCCCGTCGCTGGTACAAGACCGCGGCCCCGGCGACTGTGATCGCGAAGACTGCACCGGTAACCCCTACAAGGTCGAATGCTGCACCCTGGCGCTCTGCGACAACCACGCCAGCCGTGGCAAGCAGAGCGAGCCCGAGGGCAGAGAACACAAGCGTCGCCAGCAGCGTCCAGGCGGCGAGTGCCTCCGAGGCTCCGAGGCGACGGAATTGCCGGAAGCCGAACGCACTCGCGACGAGCGGCCCCGCCGGTAGGGAGCTCGCGATCGCACCAGCCGCGAAGGAGATGGCCGTGAACCGCCCCATACCGGAGCGAACACCTCCGCAGCGCAACAGGCGTTGATCCATGCGAGCGAAAGCCACCAGCGACAACACCTCGACTGCTATCGCGACCAGCAGCCACCCCGCGTCGAGATGGGAGAGCTCCGTCGACGCGCCCGCCAGCTCACCGCCTTGACCGCTCACCGCCCAGAGAGCAACGCCGCCCAGCGCGATCCCGACGCCAAACCGGATGCGCGGCCAAGCCCGCTCGAGCCAAGCCGTCCTAGGCGACTCCTCGGTTGGCAGCTCGCTCACAACGGGTCCGGCCCCGTCGCCAGGCCAACGGGACGCTCTGGACCTTTACGAGGGAATCGAGAACGTTCTTGAGCGACCTCTGCGGTCAACTGCGGTGGACGACGGCAAGAACGCAAGGCGCTACAGCTGCAGTGACTTGATCTCGAGGTACTCCTCGAGCCCGAACTTGCCCAGCTCGCGCCCATGGCCCGACTGCTTGAAGCCGCCGAAGGGGGCCAACGGGTTGAAGCTACCGCCGTTGATATCGACCTGGCCCGTACGAATACGACGAGCGACCCCGGTCGCGCGCGCTGCATCGGCCGCCCATACCGCTCCCGCCAATCCGTAGACCGAATCGTTCGCGATCTCGATTGCCTCGTCTTCGGTGTCGTAGGGAAGGATCGAAAGAACGGGCCCGAAGATCTCCTCCTGGGCGATCGTCATGTCGCGTCGGACCTCCGAGAACACCGTGGGGCGCACGAAAAAGCCCTTCTCCAGGCCTTCCGGCGGGTCGACCCCACCAATGACCAGCTTCGCGCCCTCGTCGATCCCATTCTGGATGTACGCGCGCACACGTTCGCGTTGGGCTGCGGAGACGAGCGGGCCGATACGTGTCGTGTCGTCGAGCGGGTTGCCGAGCGTGTACGACTCAGCGGTTCGCACAGCGATCTCCTCGGTCTCGCGTAACCGGTCACGAGGCACGAGCATCCTGGTCAAGGCATTGCAGGTCTGCCCAGAGTTCAGGAAGCACATCGTGACCCCCGCCGGCACGGCACGGTCGAAATCCGCGTCGGGCAGGATCACGGTGGCAGACTTGCCACCGAGCTCGAGAGTGACCCTTTTCACCGTCGCCGCGGCCAACTCCGCGACCCGTTTCCCGGCCCGAGTCGACCCGGTGAAAGACACGATGTCGACCTCCCGATGGCAGGCGACGGCCTCGCCTACATCCAGGCCCGTCCCCGAGACCAGGTTGAATACGCCAGGTGGCAAGCCGATCTCGTGCATGACTTCAGCAAGAACGAACGCGTTCAGCGGCGCCACTTCGCTCGGCTTGAGCACCACGGTGCAGCCGGCAGCCAGAGCTGGTGCGACCTTGGCAGCTATCTGGTGGAGCGGGTAGTTCCACGGCGTGATGGCACCCACGACGCCGACCGGCTCGCGAACGACTGTCGAGTTGCCGACGGTTTCCTCCCACGGGACCTGCCCGACAAGCTCGGCCATGGAGGCGAAGGTCATGATCGGCAGGCCGACTTGGATGATCGTCGAGACATTGACCGGCGTGCCCACCTCGCGGGCTATCAGCTGGCTGATCTCGGTCATGCGACCGCCAAGGGCTTCGGCTACGCGCGATGCGTACGCGGCCCGCTCGGACGGCGAAGTCCGTGCCCATTGATCGAATGCGCCACGCGCCGCCTGGATCGCACGGTCAGCATCTTCGGCAGTGCCGCTTGGAACCGTGCCGATGATCTCCTCGGTCGCCGAGTCGAGAACCTCGATCGTGTCGGCACGCACAGGAACAACCCACGCGCCGCCGATATAGAACCTGTCCCAGATCTCCAAGTCGCCTCCCCATGGGACCGCTGCGAGCCTACCCCGGTGGTCTCAAGGACCGTTGGTGACCGCGTACCAGTCAGAAGCGCAGTCGTCCTGATTGTTCACACTGATCAACGCTCCCAGCGCGGAGGACGAGGCCGAGACCTCGGCGCCCGTCGTGCCGATGATCTCGACAGTCACGACTCGCCCGCCGAGCGGTCCGAGACCATTGCGTTGCGTCACCTCCACCTTGGCGAGCTTGCCGACAGAAGGGAAGGCTTTCTCGACAGCGCTCACCGGGACCGACGCCAACCATCTGTGGCACAGATTGCATGTGTAGTAGCTGCTCTTGATGCAGACCACGTCTCCGCGGTCCACCACGCTGGGAAACTCGCCGTTCACGGTATAACCGCCGGAGGACGCGTAGTACTCGGCGAACACGGGCGTTTCAGGTGCGCCGGGTGTCACGGGCGTTACAAGCGTGCCGGGCGTGCCGGGCGTGCCGGGCGTGCCGGGCGTGCCGGGCGTGCCGGGCTGCTCGAGGATCTCTCCCGCTGTGTCTCTCACGGCTGCGTTCAGCATCGGGTTCTCATCGGCCATGCCCGGGTACGACTGGCAATAGGAGTCGCACGAAGTCGCATACGCCGACCAGCCTCCCGAAGCGATCTCGGCCGCGGCGTACGACCGCGTCGCGACGGCCTGTGCCTCGAGCGCCTGGAAACCCCACGCGTGACCCTGCGGGGACCCCGTTCGGCCTCCGAAAAGTCCCCACGACCACGACACCTCAGCGGAGACGACGCTTCGGACGTATTCCTCGATCGGGAGGATGCTGAGCGTGACCGCGCCACCGGGCGAGTCGTACGCCTCGACCGTCCCGCGAACAGGAAGATCGACACCGTCATGCTCACAGATCGTCAGCACCTGGTTCAAGGTTGCGGAAGGCCGTAGCGAGGAGGGCACCGCGACGGGATTCACCACGTTCGACGCGACCCGCGTCCACTCCTTCGATGAGCACTCCGCGGAGTGCGAGAGAGTCCAGGTGCCCTGCGATTCAACTGCCCGGACGGCTTGGCCGCCAGGAAACAGAATCCCACCGAACGAGAACGCGGACTCGGATGTGACGACGACCGGATCTCCGTCGTTCTCGTTGAGATCGACCGAGATCGTCGGGTCCGTCGACGCCGAACTGTCACTGGATGACAGAGTCGTTCCGCCGTAGTAGTGAGCGAGAATCCATTGGTAGGTCTCGTGGTCGAGCGCGGCGTATCCGAAGGCTCCCCACTGGCCCATGCCCAGCCCGGAACCGTTGCCGAATCCGACAAGGTCGACGTTCGAAGAGGGGAACGGCGCGACTGAAGAACCCTCCGTCGCCGCGGCCCCGGTGGCGAGCACTACCGGCCCGGCGAGGATGCCAAGCGACACACATGCGAGTGCGGCGGCACACCGCCTGATGTTGCGGATGTGCGCCATGTTAATGCTGTGACCCAAAAGGCTCACGACTTGACACTGTTGAGTGATGCTCGTCACCTAGGCGATCACCTCGACGAGCACCTCCGCGCGCTGTCGCCCGCCGCTCGCGCGGCACCCTCAAGCCTGGAGCACCTGCTCGATCGCCTGCGCAAAGGCACGCCTGGCGCCCTCGACATTGAACGAACGGGTCCTCCTGAGTCCAGCGGCCACAAGTGCGTCGTGAAGCTCGTGATCGGTCAGCACTCGCTGGACAGCGGCGGCGACCAGCACCGGTGACTTGGAGGGCAGCACGATCCCGCCGTCGAGCAGCGTCTCGGGAACAGCGGCGACGCCATAAGCGACCACCGGTAGCCGGTGATGCATCGCTTCCAGAAGCGGTACACAGAACCCCTCATGGTCCGAGCAGCAAACGAACACGTCAGCGCTGGTGTAGTAGGCGGAGAGCTCACCGGGGCTGATCGAGCCCACGAACTCGACGGCCGCGGTCAAGCCGAGTGCAGACACGAACCTGCGCAACGCGTCCGCATACGCGGGACAGCTCTCCCGGCCGACCAGGTGCAGGCGCGCGTGCGGATCGAACATCTTCCGGGCACAAGCGAGCGCCTTGATCACGTCGTGGTGCGCCTTGTGCGGCAACATCTGACCGACGAAGAGCCAATCGTGTCCACCGGGTGCACGTGCCGCTTCGAGGCGATCGACGACCCGCTGATCGGGAGGAGAGTAGAAGTTCGCAGTGTCGACCATGAGAGGAGCAACCCTCGTGTGGCGATAGCCAACCTCCTCGAGCTCCATCCGGTTGAACTCCGAGTCGGCGAATCCGAGCTCGACAAGGGGCGCCAGCTCAGCTAGTTGCCTGCGCCCGATCCGGACTTCCTCGCCGAGGTGGGGCATCCATCGCTCGATGAGCTCGGAGGGGCTGATGTTGTGGTAGTCGACGAGCTTCAAGCCCGGGTGCGAGGCAACTTCGTCCGCGGCAGGCGAGCCGATCGAGGCCTGGTAGCAGACCCATTGACGCTCGCTCTGCTCGCGAGGCAAGTCCGAAAGGGGGTGGACTCGACCGGCGAGCCCCGGTCCCCTGCTACAGGCGTAGATCTCCGAGACAAACCCCATCGAATGCAGGACCCGCTGGGCCTCCAGCGTGTGGTGGCTGACAGCGTCACGCTCGACGATGGAGGGAATGACCTGGTCGATTCGCGCCGGCCGGGTCCTCATGGATGGTCCTTGCCGGCGAGCAGAGCCGGCACCAGACGCTGTGCGGAGACGGCGAAGACGTCCGGCTCACTCGAGTCAGGCTCGAAGGTCGCCAGCACGGAGAGCCCGTAACGCGCGAGGAGGTGGCACCACGTGACCGGGTGTAGCGGGCGGCCGTGCGCGAGGTCGGCAGCAACCGGGTCCATCGCAACGACCGCTTCGGGTCGCGTGCTCACAAGCACGACGACCCCCCCTGGGGCGAGACAGCGCGCAGCGAGCTGTGCCAGCGCGCGACCCCCGCCGGGCCGTAGGCGATCCACAACACCGGTGAGTAACAGGCCGTCGAGCGTCCCACTCAAGGTCGCGCCGAGGTACTCCAATGCGCCTGCCGCCACAATTCTCGTGTCGCCGTCAGCTCTCACCGCCGCACGGGGATCAGCGCCTCGCGCGTCGAGACCTCGAGCAGCGAGCGCCTCCACGACTCGCCCGTCACCGCACTCGGCGTGCAGCACCAGAGCTGGGACCGCTCGAGCTGGCTCCGGTGCCGCGGCACTCAGGCGCTCGAGAACCCAGGCCAAGAGCGGGCCTTCGATCGACGGGTGCATCGTCCCGGCAGCCGGCGTAGTCGACTCACCGGGCCGAGCTGCCGAGAGGACACGCGAAGCCCGGGGCGAGCGTGCGGCGAGCCGTTCCAGGTGGTCCACGGTGACATGTACTCGAATCGATGCAGCCTCGCCCAACCGGGCTGCTCCTAGCGCTGCCCGGCGTTCCAGACGGCGGAACGAGGGACCCCAACGCTGGCGAGCCATCGTCGTTGCCTGCGTGCGCAGCTGCGCCAGGCGCATCGGGACTGCGAAACCGGCGATCGGGTTGCCGGCACTGAGCCCGGAACCGTGTACCGTCATCGATCCCTCGCCAACCAAGCTCGCCTCCGCGACCTCCTCGAAGCATTTGTCGAGCTCGTCCTCGAGCCCAGGCGGGACCTGACCCGTTGTGCGCAACTGCCTCACCTGCGCTTCGATCTCCGCGACGACCTCGGAGGTCACCAGGCAGCCGCCTTCGCCGAACCGGACACGGGTGACGAGGAGAGTCCGATCCGAAGCGGCAATGCCACAAATCCCGTCGCCCCTCCGGGGTTCACGATCTCGAAGGCGGCGGCGGGCTCGAGGCGGGCGTGAACGACACCGCCACCGGCATCTTGGATCCGGGCGTTGATCGTGAAGGAACCGTCGAGCAGCAGAAGGTGGTCGAAATCGAATTCCACGCGGTAGCGGCCTGGCGGGAGATCGTGAATCTGGCTGATCTCGGGCATCGCGCTGTCGCAGTTGAACACGGGGGCGCCGCTCGAGTTGATCACCTCGCAACCGAACGCCACGTTGGTGAGCGGCTCGTTCACCTGGAACTGGAGCTCGAGCCGAAAAGAGTCCCCGGGAACGAGGAAGCCACGGCCGGGCGGGCCGGAATGGCGGGCGACCGCGTTGGTGATCACGACACGTCTCTCCGGTTGGACAACAACTTCGACGGCTCCTGTCGGGTCAGGCTCGTCTGCCGGCAACACGACGGGAACTTCCCCGGCAAGCAGGCAGTCGCGGAACGCCCTGATCGCTTCACCAGGCCGAGCAACGGTCACGACCTTGCCGGTCTCGAGCACTACGACGCGATCGCAGACTTGGCGCACCACGTCCGCGGAATGCGACACGAGAATGATCGTCCGGCCCTCGCTCTGGAACTGGTGCACGCGTTCCATGCATTTCTGCTGGAATCGTTCGTCCCCTACGGCGAGCACCTCGTCGATGAGCAACACGTCAGGCTCGACGTTGACGGCAACCGCAAACCCGAGACGGACGTACATGCCCGACGAGTAGAAACGTACCTGGTTGTCGATGAACTCCTCGAGCTCCGCGAACGCGACGATGTCGTCGAAGCGACGTTCGATCTCGCGGCGCGAGAGGCCCAACAGTGAAGCGTTCAGGAAGATGTTGTCCCTTCCTGACAGCTCGGGTTGAAAGCCGGCGCCGAGCTCGAGCATCGCCGCGACCTGCCCACGGACGACGATCTGGCCCGAAGTGGGTTGCAAGATGCCGGCGATGCACTTGAGCAGGGTCGACTTGCCGGAGCCGTTCCGTCCGATAATCCCGAACGTCTCGCCGGTGTGGACCTCGAACTCGACGTCGCTTAGCGCCCAGAAATCATTGAAGGGCACGTGCCCTGCGTGCAGTATCCGCTCCTTCAAGGAGGTGTACTTCTCCTTGTAGAGGCGAAATCGCTTCGAGACGGTCTGGACGTCGATCGCCGTTTGCAGGGGTGCTCAGAGCTCCTCGGCGAAGTTGCCCTCGACCCTGCCGAATATCAGCATCGCGAGCACGAAGAGCAACACGGAGACGACGAACACGATGCCGAGCACGAGCAGATACCACTGCTCCCCGTAGCTGGCGAGCGGGTACGGAGTGTCGCGCGGCGCCACCGTTCCGTAGATGAACCGCTGGAAGGAGAGCACGATGGAGACGAGGGGGTTGCAGAAGTAGACCCACAAGATGCCGTGCGCTGCCAACTTGCGGCCAACGGTGGCGAACGGGTAGACGATCGGTGCGCTGAAGAACCCCGCCACGAGTGCAACCTCGATTAGGTGCTGGACGTCGCGCAGGTAGACGGTGACCGCCGAGAGGAAGACCGCGAGCGCTGCTGACAGCACGATGTCACAGACGAGAGCGAAGACCATGACGGGCGCGTACTTCCAATCCGGCATGACCCCGAACCCGACGAGGAAGGCCAGCATGATGCAGGACTGGAAGAAGAAGTAGCACATCGCGGTGCCTACCTGCGCGAGGGCGAGGATCTCGCGGGGGAACGACACTTTCTTCACGATCCCTGCCTGGGCGACGAGCACGCCTGCCGAGCTGAGCAGCGAGTTGTTGAACAGGTTCCAGGGCAGGAGCCCCGCGAACAGGTAGATCGCGAAGTACGAGATGTGGTTGTTCAGGAAGTACTTGAACACTACGTAGTAGACGCACAGGATCAGTGCAGGGTTCAGGAAGGACCACAAAAAGCCGAGAACGCTGTTCTTGTAGCGGACCTTCAGCTCCTTGCGAATGAGAAAGACGACCAGCTCGCGCGCCTGCCAGATCTCGATGAACCGATTGCGGAGGCTCACCTTCGCGGAGACGACTCGCGATGGGAGTTGTCGACGGTCGCCAAGATCCGCGTCAAGGAGCGAACCCGTCGGTGTAACTTCCATCCCCCGCACCCTAGCCAAGAAAGGCTCTTCCCGGCAGACGCGGCAAGCTTTGGCGCAACCAGTGTCACCACCTCGCTTGGGCACGACCCGGTAAGCTCCACCACAGAACGAGCGCACCGAAGGAGACGATTGACCGTGGCGTCCATCGGCCGACGAGGTTGGCGCCAGGCGAAGACCAGCTTGACGACAAAGTTCGACAGACGTGTGACGCTGCCGCTCGCGGACGCGCTTGAACGCGTCACCCAGCTGCAGGACCAGGTTGCCGAACTGACCGACGTCGTCAAAGTGCAGGTCGAGATGGGCAACCAGACGACCGAGCTCCTCGGGCGTCTTCTCGCTACTGCTTGCAGCCGTCTCGAGGCGCTCGAAGACTCTCCCGGCCGGGTCACGACGGCCGGGGTGACCGCAACCGAGGTGACGGCGCGCGGGTCCAGCGAGAGCACGGAGAACCAGCCTCGCGATGAGGCAGGGGCGTCTTCTGCCTCCGAGGACCCGTCGCAGCACTGAGCCTCGGCCCCCTTCAACATGACCTCCGGCCCTGTCGTACTCGACCTTCAAGCACTCCAGAACCCGGGCTTGCGGGACCGGGGGGTCGCCCGGTACGCCTATGAGCTCGCGGTGGCCCTCGAGCGCGAACACCCTCAGCTTGTAGGCCGCTACCTGCTCAATCCCGACCTGCTGCCACCCGGCGATCTTGGGCCCCTCCTTGGATCGGGAAAAGTCGACTATGCGGGGGTGTCCGACCCGGTTGTCCCGGGAGCCCGTGTGCTTCACGCGTTCCCGCCCTTCGACCCCGGCGTTCCGATCGGTCGCATATGGCCCCGATGGGCCCACGAGAGAGGCCTGCGGTTCTGCGCGACCGTGTACGACCTGATCCCTCCCGGCCACGACGGCTCGTCCCTCGACGACCTCCGGCGGAGGACCAGGAACTCGGGCCGTAAGGAGGTGCTGCGCGCTGCCGACGCACTACTGACGATCTCACCCGCCCAAAGTCGGTCGCTGGTGAGCAATCTCGGCGTCGACCCGAGGAAGTTGCACGTTGTGGGCGCGGGCACGGAGCGGCAATTCATGCCCGCAACAACACGAGAAAGTGCCTTCCTGCTGGCGCAGGCAGGCGTGCCTGACCTCGAGCCCTCCTTTGTCCTCTACCCCGCCGCAAGCGACGATCACGACAACGTCGAGGCGCTCATCGGCGCCTTCGCCCGCTTGCCCGAAGCATTGCGCAACTCGCGTCAGCTCGTCCTCTCCGGTTACTTTCCCGGACCGACTGCAAGCCGCTTCAGGCACTTGGCGGCTGCCGAGGGGATCGATGGACGAGTCCTGTGCACAGGAGAGGTATCGAAGGAGTCGATGCTTCGCCTCTACCAGGCGACCGAGCTCCTGTGCTTCCCTTCCCTCTTCCACGGCTACGACCTTCGCGTCGCGGACGCAATGGCATGCGGCGCTGTAACCATCGTGTCGGACGTGGACCTCTTGAGGGACCTGGTCCCGCCCGAAGCCCGTTTCGACCCGTCAAATCCGGCTGCTATCAGCGCCTTGATCGAACGAGGCCTATGCGACGGGGCGTTCCGCGAAGCGTCGCGCCTACACGCTTTGGCTACTCGAACGACGTGGGCAGACGTTGCGAACCAGACCGTCGCGGTCTACGAAGCGCTGCTGGCCCGGCCCGGCCGTCCATGGCGCCGTCGTCGTCGGGTAGCGATAGTCTCGCCCTTCCCGCCCGTGGCTTCTGGGGTCGCGGACTACAGCTTCCGCCTCGTCGAAGAACTGGCCGCTCTCGGCGATCTCGAGATCGACTGCTTCGCCGACGGCCTCGACTTCTCGCCGGGGCCACCCAGCGCGCCGTCGAGACTCGCGATCTACGACGCGCGGTGCCTTCTCGGCGTGGAAGCCGCCACAGGGGGCTACGACGACATCGTCTACGTCCTCGGCAACAGCGAGTTCCATGCGGCGGGATTGGCGTCGCTCCGCCGTCGGGGCGGGACGGTTCTGGCCCACGACGTGAGGTTGAGCGGCTTGTACCGTTTCGCAGCGACCTCGAGAGCGGCCGTGCAGGAAGGGGTTCCCGGCACGCTACGGAGGATCTACGGGCCGCTCCTGCCCGAGGAGCTGGCCTCGTCGAGCGAGGTCATACCGGCCGAAGCGGAGCGCTACGACCTGCTCATGGGGCGCGAGATCATCGGTCTCGCGGACCGCTTCCTCGTGACGTCGGAGGCCGCCGCCCGATTGGCGCGCGTCGAAGCCGGACCGGACCTCGCGCCACGCGTCGCAGTCGTGGGGTTCGCCACCGAGGTCCTCCGAACAAGAGGCAATTCACCTTCCGGGACTGCCGCCGCCGAGCCCGGCGCTCGGGTCCTTGCCAGCTTTGGCATCGTCGACCCGATCAAGCAGCCTCACAAGGTCTTGCGCTGCTTCGCGGCCTTGGCGGCGAACCACCCGGACCTCGTAGTTGCCCTTGTCGGCCCCATCAGCACGGACTTGGCCCGTAGTCTCGGGACCCTCGGCGAGGAGCTCGGCCTGGACGGGCGGTTGTTCATCACCGGGCGAGTCGAGGCTGGGGTCTATCTGGACTGGTTGAGGCGGGCCGAGCTCGCGGTGCAACTGCGGGCGTCCTTCTCGGGCGAGGCGTCCGCCGCGGTCGGGGACTGCCTTTCTTGCGGGGTGCCCATGATCGTGACCGACATAGGATGGATGGGCGAGCTGCCTGACGATGTCGCCCTAAAGGTCCCGGTGGACGTCACGCCAGCCGACCTCGCGGAGGCTTGCACGAGGCTCCTCGACGACCCAGCGGCGCGAGAAATGCTCAGCAAGGGGGCGCGTCGCTACGCTGGCGCCCACACCTTCGAGGTCGCAGCGCGTGCGCTTCTCGACATGCTCGACGAGGCCTCGGTCGTGGCCAGATGACGACAACAGCGGTCGAACCCACGAGCTCGGGCGTCCTCAGTCGGATCGGTCCGGCCGAAGCACGGCCTTAGCGCTCCAATAGCCAACACGAACAGCCCTCACCGCCGGACGGAGCAACGGCCGCCGGTCGGCGACCGCAAGAGCTGAGCGAGCGAAGTCGCCGGGCTTGCGCGGTGCCTGGGGAGACTGTGACGCGGCCGAGTCCAACTCGGTCAATGTCGTCCCGGATGCCGGAAGCCTGTCCCAACCGGCAAAGTGGGCCGACTCGGACGCCGCAAGCTCTCGCCTTTCTCGAGCCGCCCTCTTGCGCACGAGCTCGAGCACGTTCTCGGCAGAGACGTCGGTTCCCTCGCCCCATCCGCCGTCGTCGGCATCGACCTCGTGCACACCGTGCTCACGAGCAAGGCCGATGACCAAGGACTCTTCCGGTCTGCCCACCGCAGCCACAAAACCAGCTCGCTGATCGTCGCCTCCGACAACGATCCGCTCCGCGCTGTGCCAGAGAAGAAGGGCCGCACGGCCGCCGGGGCCACCGGGAAGATCGTCCAGGCGCTCGAGGCGAAGGACGACCCGGCGCGCGCGTCGCAACGCCAGCGACAACGCGACGAGAGACAGCTCTCGCTCCAATCGTCCGGCTCGCTCCCGTACCGGCAGGCCCGGATGCAATTGCACCACGACCGAGTCGAAGCCCGGAACCATCGTCGCGAGCCTTACGCATCCTGGTATCCCGCCCGTGGTCATGTAGCGGTGGGCAGTCGCGACCGGGTCGGACGCGACAACCTCGACCGTGTGCCCCTCGGCAAGCAGCCCCACGACCTCTTCGCGCAAAGCCTCCGCGCGGGTACTCTCCGGCGGGGGGAGCGAACCGACGACCAGGACCCTCATGGCCGGTCCCCACCACTCCCGAGTTCTCGCCGCTCGCTCGATCTCACAGCAAGACCTCGAGCGAGCGCTCCATGGCATCGAGCACCGACGGCCACCTGTAGTTGGCGAGCACGTAGTCCCGCCCCTTACGGGCCAGCTGCGCGGCTTGTTCCGGCGCTTCTGCGACAAACCGCAGGCACTGGCCGAGCTCGAGCTCGTCGGCGTAGACGAGGCCCCCTCCGGACCGCTCACAGTGCCAGGTGACGACGTCGCTGGCGCCGCTCGCGACGACGACGGTCTCGGCGAGCCAGGCCTCCATGATGGTGCGCGAGAAGCTCTCGTTCGCGCTCGGCTGCACGAAGGCGTCCGCGGCAGCAAACGCGTCCGGAACCTCGGTGGGCGCAAGGTAGCCGAGATCGACTATCCGGTGCTCGAGCGACGACGGCACCTGAGCGTGGCCGACACCCACAGTCACGAGATCGAACGGCAGGTGGTGGCGGCGAACTGCGATCCCGAAGCCGGCCATCAGCTCCTGCCAGCCCTTCCCACCTTCGCGTCTGCCCGCGTACAACACATACGGGCGAAGCAAGTTGTACCGCTTGCGAAAGCCATCCGGGTCGTAGGACTCGGGTATCTTGACCGCCGCGCCGATCACCGAATGGTGAGAAGCAACCGGCGCTAGCCGATGAGCCAACTGGTGCTCCGGCTCGGAGAGGAACCACACGACTGCGGCGGACGCCAGCGCGGCGGCCACAGATCGGAGATACGCGTAAGGCTCGTCGTGCAGACAGGGCATGAGGACTGTCCGCTCCGGTGCGATCCCAGCGCAGTAGAGGGTCGTCCAGAACAAGTAGGGCGAGAACACGATCGCCGCGTACTCCGCGGCATGGCCTGAGAGGTAGAGGTAGAGGTCCGGAACGCGAAAGCGTCCGTTGCTCCAAGCGAGCTCGTCGAGCTCGTCCAATTGGTCACCTGACAAGATCTTTTCCTGCGCCCGGTTCCAACCATGGTGGTCCCGGCTCTGCAAGGTTGGGAACCGTCGAATCGTCACCGACCCATCTGTGGCCACGCCTGGCGGGAATTCGTTAGCCCACGTGAAATGGTCTTGGGCGCAAGTCGTCAGCACATCGACTTCGTAACCGCGCTCGGCGAGGCCTTGGGCGGCCTCGCGCACGACAGCCTCCGAACCGCCCACTACGGCATCTCCATACCGCGGTGCCACAAAGGCGATTCGAGCCTTGCCGGTGGAAAATCCCACTTTAAGTGCTCGCTTGACCACTAGTAGTGAAAACTGCGACTAAACTGGGCCCATGGACTCTTGCCACAGCGGCCATTGTGACATGGGTCAATGCCGGGTGACGAGACGCCGGAGCCTGGTCCCGTGCGTCGTCGCTGCCTGTCTCATCGCTGCTTTCACCGTCCCCGCTTTCTCGGCGGCTTCGGCCGGCGTGCGAACCTCCACTGCAACAGGCGCTCCCCGCCGCACGAGCGTCTCGAAGATCCACGACTTTCAGAATTCGTTGTGGTCTCTCACAAAGCTCGGCTCCGTGTGGATGAGCTCACCTGTCGTCGCGACGATCGACGGCGTCAAGGCCGTCGTTCTCGCAACGCTTTCCGGCGAGATCTACGTAGTCAACGCGAAGTCGGGTCGTGAGCTGCCGGGTTGGCCCCAGTGGGTGCACATCAACAGCCCGACGCCGACGGCCGTCGACTCGAGCCCTGCCGTCGCGTATCTTGACGGTCCGGACCGGCCACCCTCGATCATCGTGGGTGCCGGCTCGCTCTGGAGAGCTGACCAACAGGGCGGGCTCGAAGCCTTCTATGCGAGCGGAAGGGTACGGTTCGTCTTCCAGACGCGGCGCACGTTCAACCCTTGGGCTCGGACCGCCCCCGACGACTACTCCGACCCCGTCTTTGCGACGCCGGCCGTCGGTGACATCACCGGAACAGGCCGGCTCGACATCGTCTTCGGCTCCTACGACCACAACATCTACGCACTGCAGCCGGACGGACATCTCGTGCCCGGCTTCCCAATCCAGCGAGCTGACACGATCTGGTCGTCGCCGACCCTCACGGACACGAGCCACACGGGCCGCGACGACATCATCATGGGCGGGGACGCGAGCGGTCTCGACGGATGCCGCGGGGGGTGGATCGTCGACTACCGATACCTCGTCTCCGGCCCGAAGCTCATGTGGCAACGGTGCACCGACCAGACGATCTGGTCGAGCCCCACGGTCGGAATTCTCAACAGCACGGGACGACCCGCCGTCGTCGTTGGGACCAGCTTCTACTCGGGGTACAGCAGCGCAGCCAGCAACGAGATCATCGCGGTCTACGCCGACGACGGTCAGAACGTGCCGGGTTGGCCGGTCACCGCGCGCGGGCCGACCTTCGGCTCACCGGCGATCGGGCGGATCGACGGCCAGCTTGCGGTCGTCTCGACATCTTGTGCCCAGTGCAAGAAGGGTCCTGCGACCGTTAGCGCGTGGAGTGGCTCGGGCCATCAGATCTGGTCCCGGATCTTCGATGCTCGCAACCAAGCCACGTCGTCTCCGGTGCTAGTGGACCTCACGGGCGGCTCCAATGACGGAGACGACGTGCTGGTCGGTGCCGCTCGGGGGCTGTACGTGCTCGCAGGCAACAGCGGGAAGGTCCTCACCATCTCCGGAGGCAAACAGCCCGCTCTCGAACCGGGCTGCGACACGACTAGCAGCGCGGCCGTCGCCTATGTGCCCGGCACTCCGGGAAATGGCTGGATGCTCTACTTCGCCTGCGGAGGACCGAACGTGCCGGCAAAGCTGGTCGCGTACCCATTTCCAACTGCGCCGGCTGCGTCCAACCCGCCGGCTTGGCCCGAATGGAGGGCGAACGCGGAGCGCACCGGAATCGCCGACCCGCTCTTGGTCCCGCAAAAGCCGTGCTCTCCAGCCAGTGACAACGGCATCGGGTACCGCCTGGCGACCAGTGACGGCGCAGTGTTCGACTTCGGCAAACTGTCGTACTGCGGTGGTCTGAACACCGCCGTCCTGCCTTCGAACGTCGTCTCGATGGCCTCTACCCCAGACGGGGACGGTTACTGGCTCCTACTCGCGGATGGCTCCGTGTACGCCTTTGGCAACGCCAAGTGGCACGGGGACCTTCGTGGCAGTGCCTGGCGCGGCGGGCCGGTGCCGCCCGGAGCTCCGGTGGTTGGCATCGCCGCGACCCCAGAGGGGAACGGGTACTTCGTCGTGGCGGCCGACGGCTCTGTGTACGCGTTCGGTGGTGCGAAATACAGCGGTTCTCGAGGTGGCCTCTCCACCGATGGAGCCGTCGTCGGGATCGCGGTCGACCCCCTGACCGGGGGCTACTGGGTTGTGACTTCCCGGGGTGCGGTCTACGCCGAAGATGCCCCGGACTTTGGCTCTGCGGCCGCGCTCAAACTGCCGTCGCCGATCGTCGCCATAGCGGCCAGGCTCGACGGATCCGGTTACTGGCTCGCCGCGCAGAACGGTGACGTCTACTCATACGGCGTGGGGACGGACGGCTCGAAGTCTCACGAGAACGTCCGCTCGCCGGTCGTCGGCATCGCCGCGAGCTCGTCGGGGAACGGCTACTGGCTGGCCACGGCGAATGGCAGCGTCCTTCGTTCCGGGACCAGCCGCTTGTACGGCGAAGTGGCTGCCAACGCCCACTCGGAACCAATAACTGCCTTCGGCTCGGTGCCGTAGGGCGGGTCTTCGCTCAAACCTGTCGACGCCCACGGCAGTCCGCAGCCGTTCGGTCGGCCAGAGCTAGTCGTCACTTACTGAGGAGGTCAGGTTGTCGCCTTCAAAGTGGAGCGATCGATCACGCGGTCGATAAAGCCATAGTCCAACGCCTCTTGGGCGGTGAACCACCGGTCACGGTCAGAGTCGGCCTCGATCCGTTCGATCGTCTGGCCGGTATGCAGGGCGATTCGCTCGGCCATCATTCGCTTCAAGTAGATGATCTGCTCCGCCTGTATCGCGATGTCGGCAGCCTGTCCTTGCATTTGCCCCGACGGCTGGTGCATCAGGATCCGGCTGTGTGGCAGGGCGTATCGCTTGCCTGGGGCGCCGGCACAGAGCAAGAACTGACCCATCGACGCGGCCAGACCCAGGCAGATGGTCGACACGTCGCAACGGACATACTGCATCGTGTCGTAGATCGCCAGACCATCGGTCACCGAGCCGCCGGGCGAATTGATGTAGAGCGAGATGTCCCGTTCCCGATCCTCAGCCTCGAGGAGGAGCAGCTGAGCACAGATCATGTTGGCTGAGGTCTGGTCGACTTGGGTGCCGAGGAACACGATGCGCTCGCGCAGGAGGCGCTGATAGATCTCGCCCGCCCGATCGCCCGCGCTGTACTCCGAACTGATCGTCACCGCTTCGATCCCCTCGGCGACCGGGTAGGTGGACATTGCCTTCCTCCTCGTTGGGCTCGACATTGGTCGAACCGCTGTCACAGATTACCGGACTGGCAGCTCGTCACAGACCTACTGATCCGCCACCGGGCCACGGAGGAAGGGTTGCAACCAGTTGATATACCCCTACGAAAGAATCATCGTTCGTGAACCTTGGTGAGTGGGCGAGGTCAGGACATCCATCCGCAGACCGCCTATCGGTGGTTCCGGACGGGCACGCTCCCGGTCCCGGCGCG
>OBLW0100001147.1_pt1 | contig 22740 bp, 24 predicted proteins | sample 1520161 | NCBI WGS metagenome assembly OBLW01 (sample SAMEA3539309, study PRJEB22396) | soil metagenome | biome: tundra; feature: field; material: soil | place: USA | collected 2010-05 | depth 0.15 m | reverse complement strand
CCGTGGTGGCCCGTGGGCTCCGTGGTGGCCCGTGGGCTCCGTGGTGGCCCGTGGGACCCCGTGGTGACCCGTGGGACAGAGTACCGGCCGGGTTTCGTTGCGGAAATTATCAGGCACTGGCCTGGCGGTGGGCCCGGCGCTTGCGCCCGCGGGCCGGGCCGCCGGTCTCCTCGGCCTGCTGAGCCTGGCCATCACGCACCGCCGCCAGGCTCGCCTTGAGCACGTCGGCCAGGCTGGCGGAGCGGCCCGGGCCGCCGGCCGGCTCCTGCGGCCGGATGACGTCGCGGCCCTGGATCTTGGCGGCCACCAGTTCCTCCAGCGCCTCGCGGTAGCCATCCCGGTATTGCGACGGGTCGAAGTCCATCGTCATCGAGCTGATCAGGGAGGCGGCCATCGTCAGCTCGCGGGAGTGCACCTCGATATCCTCATGGAGGAACGGGAAGGCCGGCTCACGGACCTCATCGGGCCACAGTAAGGTCTCCAGCACCAGGACCCCGGCCCTGGCCCGCAGGGTGGCCAGCGACTCCCGCTGGCGGAGCGCGACCCGGGCCAGCGCCACCTTGCCTGACCGCTCCAGCGCGTCCCGCAGCAGGACGTACGCCCGGGCCCCGGTGGGTTCGGGTTCGAGGTAGTAGCTCCGCACGCACAGGATGGGATCCAGCTGATCGGCGGGGGCGAAGTTGAGCACCTCGATGCTGTGGGTGGTCGGCAACGGCAGGTCGGCCAGGTCCTCGTCGGTGACCAGCACTACCTGGCCGTCAGGCAATTCATACCCTTTGGCTACCTCCTCGAAGGGGACCTCGGCGCCGTCCACGGAGCAGATCCGGCGGAAGCTGATCCGCCCACCGTCCGCCCGGTGTACCTGACGGAACGCCACGTCGCGCTGCTCCGTCGCCGCGTAGAGCTTGACCGGGATCATCACCAGGCCGAACGAAATCGCGCCGTTCCACATGCTGCGCATGGTGAGTCGATACCCGCTTTGCCGGCGTTCATTGCGTTTTCCGGCCCGTGCCACACCGTCCTACCGGGGCCAAGGCAGGCCCTCTCCGCTTCCAGATCTGGCCCCGCCGGCAGCGAACTTCTGACCGGTAAGCGAACATGTGAGCGGGCACGCCTCAGATCAGCGAAATGTGTCTATAGCTGATGCACGTGCACTGGAGCGTGGCTGTCATGATGAACTCACCGCGTTTCGCCCGGCGGGGCGGGGAGGATCATGACATGCCGGACTTCGATGTCGTTGTACTGGGGGGCGGAACCTCCGGGGAGCTGATCGCCACTGAGGTGGCACGGGCTGGCCGGACCGCTGCCCTCGTAGAGGCCGGGCTCGTCGGCGGCGAGTCCCCCTACCTAGCCAGCATTCCGTCCAAGTCACTCCTCCAGTCCGCCCGCAGGGGCGATACCTGGGAGGAAGCGGTGGCCCGCCGGGACGAACTGGCCGGGCATCTCGACGACGCGTTCGCAGCGGCCCGGCTCGCTGAGGCCGGGGTGACGCTGATGCGCGGCACCGGGCGGGTCACGAAACCGGGCACGATCGAGGTGGAGCCGATCGCGGGCGCCCGTGGCCCGGGCGATGCCCGTGGTCCCGGTGTGGTCCGTGGTCTCGCCGCGACCCGTGGTCTCGGTACGTCCCGTGGCCCCGGCAACGGCAACGGTGCCACCACGGCCGGGAGTGGTGGCCTGGCCAATGGGGACGGGCCGACCACCATTAGCTACGGCGACCTGGTCATCGCCACTGGAAGCGAGCCGCTAGCGCCGCCGGTCGAGGGGCTCGCCGACGTGCCCGCGTGGACCAGCGCGGAGGCGCTGACCTGCCCAGATCTCCCGCGTCGGCTGGTCGTCCTGGGCGCGGGCCCGGTCGGCTGCGAACTCGCGCAGATCTACGCGGCATTCGGGTCGCAGGTGACCCTGGTGGAGGCCGAGGACCGGGTTCTGCCCGACGAGGCGGCGTTCACCGGGGAGATCCTGGCCGAGGCACTCCGCCGGGCCGGGGCGGAATTGTGCCTCGGTTCCGCGGTGGTGAAAGCGGAGACGATGGATTCGGGGCTCGCGCTGACGCTGGCCAGCGGGACCAGGATCGAGGCCGACCGCGTCCTGCTCGCCACTGGGCGCAGGCCCCGGCTGACCGGGCTCGACCTGGACAAGCTCGGCATCGCTGGCTCCCCGGCGGAGGCGCTCCAGGTGGACGAGACCGGCCGGGTGGTTCGCGGGCCGGCCGACGCGGGCGGCGGCGTCGAGGAACGCGGCGGCCGGATATGGGCGGCGGGAGACGTGACCGGCGTCGCCCCCTACACCCACACGGCCCGCTACCAGGCCCGCATCGTCGCTGCCAACATCCTGGGCGGACATCGGCTCGCCGACTACCGGGCCATCCCGCGCGCGGTCTACACCTCACCCTCGGTCTACACAGTGGGCGTCTCCCCCGGGCATGCGGCCGCTGCCGGAGTTGACCTGATCACCGTCGGCTTCGACCTCGCGGAGACCGCACGCGCCGCCGTGGCGGACGATGACGGAGGCCGGGTCGAGTTGTACGCCGACGCGGGACGCGGCGACATCCTGGTTGGCGCCGCCGCCATCGGCCCCGATGCGGAAGAATGGATGGGGGAGCTCACGCTGGCCATCCGGGCCGGGATCCCGCTGGCCGTGCTGGCCGACGTGGTGCATGCGTTCCCGACATATGGAGAGGCAGTGGAATCAGCTTTGCGCGAACTGGCGCAGCGGGTTCCGGCGGATCCCGCCGGAGCCGACCTGGCGCAGCTAGCGGATTCATCGGAACTGGCGGAGTTATCGCTGATACAGGAAAGGGAAGGCGGATGAGCCAGGACGATCTGGAGGCGCCGACCGCTGATTCCTTGGAGCAGAGGCAGAGCGTGGCCGACGATGCCGAGGAGCCACTCGACGACGAACTCACCGAGTTGCCGCTCGACGTGAACGAGGCCGACGCCGCCGAGCAGTTGCGCACTGTGGCACTCGACGATGACGACGATTACCGCTGAGTGGTCCCGCTGGCCATCCCGGGTCGGGGCCCGCTGGCCATCCCGGATCGAGGTAGGTCACCGTCCGTAACGCCGAATGGGCCCCGCCCGGTCGTAGGATGGGCTTGACATGGGCGGAACCGCGCGGCGGAACACATCGGAGAGTCTCGTGACCGCAACCCCGCAGGCCAGGCCGGCCAGTTCTCGACTGCCACGGCCAGCCAGGCGTCGGCAGCTGCTTGGGGCGGCGCAGGAGGTTTTCGTTGCCCATGGCTACCACGCGGCGGCCATGGACGAGATCGCCGAACGGGCCGGTGTCAGCAAGCCGGTGCTCTACCAGCACTTCCCCGGCAAGCTCGACCTCTACCTCGCCCTGCTCGACGAGAGCGTGGCGGCGCTGACCGACACCGTCCGCGCCGCGCTCGCCTCCACGACGGACAACAAGCAGCGGGTCAGCGCCACCTTCACCGCGTTTTTCGACTTCGTGGGAAGCACCGGCGAGGCATTCCGCCTGGTCTTCGAGTCCGACCTGCGTAACGAACCGGCGGTCAGGGACCGTCTCGACGCCACCATGCGCGATTGCGCGGAGATGGTCAGCGAGATCATCCGGGAGGACGCCGGGATCGGCGATGACGAGGCGCACCTGCTCGGCATCGGACTGGTCGGGATGGCCCAGATCAGTGCCACGTACTGGCTGAGCACAGACCGCATGATCCCGAAGGGCGCCGCGGAAGAACTGATGGCCCGGCTGGCCTGGCGTGGCATCAGCGGCTGGCCGCGCACGGTCTGACCGCAGGCACCTCTTACCGTGGGAAGCCTTACCACGGGAAGCCTGACGTCTCGATGACGCCCCTCTGACCGCGCCCTCTGACCGCGGGCGGGCGTGCCGTCGGACGCGTTTTCGCTCGCGGCGTACCGCCGCGGGCCCCGGATCGCTTCGTGGCACTCACACCGGCGGTTAGCCTGCAAGAGCGTCTTCGGCCTAGCAGATGGGACGCTTCAGCCGCCCGGCAGAGCGGGCTGGCGAGAGAGGATCACCGTGGAAGTCAAGATCGGGATTCAGTCGATACCGCGGGAACTTTTCGTGGAGACCAATTCCTCGGCGGCGGACATCGAGAGTTCTCTCGCCGCAGCGATCGCCGATGATGGCATGTTCGTCGTCACCGACGACAAGGGGGGCAAGGTGCTGGTACCAGCCGACAAGATCGGTTATGTCGAATTCACGGGTTCCGAGCAGCGCCGGATCGGCTTCCGCAACATCTGAGGGGCTTCCGCCGCACCTGAGGGCCGCTATACCTGAGGCCGCCGTAGCCGAGGGCCGCCGCCGTAGCCGAAGGCCGCCGGCGCACCTGAGGGCTGCCGGCGCACCTGAGGGCACCGTCGTGGCGGGCCCGTCAGTGGGAGGTCGGCGCGCTTCCCCAGTTGGCCAGGCCGAGCGCCGCCATCCGCTTAGCGTGCTCGTCGGTGATCCCCGCGAACATCCGGGCAATCTCGCCAAGTTCGCCGGCGGAGCCGCCCTGGGCGCCGCTGGCGAGCAGCCGGGCCAGCGGGCCCCGCTCGGCTGCGACCCGGTGCGCCTGGGCGAGCGCCTCACCGACCAGCCTCCTGGCCCAGAGCGCGAGCCTCCCCGCGACCTGCGGATCCTGCTCGATGGCCGCCCGGACTCGGGCGATGACGAATTCCGCGTGGCCAGTATCGGCCAGCACGTCGAGAACCAGCGCCCGGCTCTGCGGATCCACCAGTTCGGCCACCGCCCGGTAGAAATCGGCGGCAATGCCGTCACCCACGTACGCCTTGACCAGCCCCTCCAGCCAGTCAGCGGGTGGGGTACGGGCGTGGAAATCGTCCAACGCGGCCACGAACGGCAACATCGCCTGGTCCGGGTCAGCGTCCATCCGCGAGATCTGCCCGCACAACAACTGGAAGTGGCCGAATTGCGAGACCGCCATCTCGCCCAGTGCCGCCTTGTCGGCGAGCGAGGGCGCCAGGGCCGCGTCATCGGACAGCCTGAAGAAAGCGACGAGTTCCGCATAGGCGAGCAGGCCGAGCAGATCCAGGACGCCGTCGGCGGCTACGGCCGCCTCATCGCCGCGCCGCTGTGCCGCCGCGAGGTCCCCGCCCGCGACGTCCTCGTCGGGCGCACTGTCGGATGCACTGTCTGGCGCGCTATCGGTCACTAAAGCAGCTTAACAACCGGCGTGCCGCAGGGCGGTCCTGCCGCTGGGCCGACGGCATTGGTAGACTGCGCTGAGAAACTGCGACGGGAATGCGGCACATCCCCTGCCGCGTTCACACTGGCAGTAAGGCGAGGCGTTTGCCCAGTCCGCGGCGCAGCGATGGGTTTTCCCCCGCGAGCGTGCGACAGTGTCCGATTGCGCCGTCTTATTGCGTCGGCGTGCATGGTCATGCCGATGGAGTCAAGAGCTAGGCCCGGGTGGGGTGGCAGGCGCACAGTGTCATGTGCACAGTGTGCCGCCAAGCCACGGGCCACTGATGGAAGCTGATTACCCTGACAACGCAAATCACCGGGCTGCCGGCAACGGAGCCCACAGCGGAGCCCCCGGCGGCAGGTTCTCCGGACACCCCGAAAACATTCCGTGAACTCGGCGTAGACGAGCCGATCGCGGCCGCGCTGGAGGCCGTGGGAATCATCACGGCCTTTCCCATCCAGACGCTGGCGCTGCCCATCGCACTTGCTGGCCACGACATTATCGGCCAGGCCAGAACCGGGACAGGCAAGACGCTCGCGTTCGGAATCCCGATACTTCAGCAGCTGGCGCAGTCGGCGCCGAGCCAGCCGTCCGCCCCCAGCGCCCTCGTCGTGGTGCCCACCAGGGAACTGGCCAGCCAGGTCGCTGACGACCTGCGAACCGCCGGGTCCCCGCAGGGCGCCCGGGTGCTGACCGTCTATGGCGGCCGCGCTTACGAGCCCCAGATCGAGGCCCTGCGCGCCACGGTCGACGTGGTCGTGGGGACGCCGGGACGCCTGCTCGACCTCGTCGGGCAGCGCCACCTCGCCCTGTCCGGGGTCCGCATGCTCGTCCTCGACGAGGCCGACAAGATGCTCGACCTCGGGTTCCTGCCTGACGTGGAGCGCATCCTCCAGCTCACCCCGGCTGATCGGCAGACCATGCTGTTCTCGGCCACCATGCCGGGAGACGTCGTGACGCTCGCCCGGCGGCATCTGCGCCAGCCGATGCATGTCCGGGCCGAGCAGCAGGACGAGGCGCAGGTCGTGCCCCTGACCCAGCAGCACGTGTTCCGCGCGCACCAGATGGACAAGATCGAGATGCTCGCCCGGCTCCTCCAGGCCACCGGACGGGGACTGACCATGGTGTTCTGCCGGACGAAGCGGACCGCGGACCAGGTGGCGGCGACCCTGGCCACCCGGGGGTTCGCCGCCGCGGCGGTCCATGGCGATCTGGGCCAGGGCCAGCGGGAACGCGCTCTGCGGGCGTTCCGGAACGGAAAGATCGACGTACTCGTGGCGACTGAGGTCGCGGCGCGCGGACTCGACGTGGACGACGTCACGCACGTGGTGAACTACGAGTGCCCCGAAGACGAGAAGGCCTACCTGCACCGGATCGGCCGGACCGCCCGGGCGGGGCGCAGCGGCGTCGCGGTGACCTTCGTCGACTGGCGCGACATGCATCGGTGGAAGCTCATCAACGAGGCCCTGAGCCTCGGCCTGGCCGAGCCACCCGAGACTTACTCGACGTCCGAGCACTTCCGCAGCGAACTGGACATCCCGGAGGGCGTGACCGGGAACCTGCCCAGGGCCCAGCAGGGTGGGCGGCAAGGCCTGGAGGCCGAGGAACTCGAAGATCTCGGGGAAACCGGGCGCAACAGGTCGCCGGTCACCCGCCGGCCCGGGGCCAGGGACGGCTCAGGCCGGGACGGCTCAGGCCGGGACGGCTCAGGCCGGGACAGCACGGTCAGAGACGCAGCGCCGAGGAAGCCACGGGTCCGCAAGCGGACCAGGGGCGGCCTGTCAGCCCGCAGCGAGCAAGCCGAGCCAGCCCAGGAGCACCCCGCCCAGGAGCGCAGCCAGCCAGCCGCCGGGCGCAGGCGCCGGTCCCGCGGCGGCCGGAAGGGCCCCGTCACTGACCAGGTCTGAAACAGTCCATAGCCTGCGCACAGCATTCCCTAAGGCTGGAGCGGGCCCGCTTCGAGAGATGCTGGGTAGGCTGGCCGCCTGTGAGTACACCACGAACCCTCACGTTGCCCGCTGGGATACGGCGCCTGACGCTCCGGACTACCCGGGGGAGCTTCGCGGCGCTCGAAGCGCTGCCCGGATCGGGCGTGCGTGAGCGCCAGCCCGCCCTGCTCATCCCCGGCTACACCGGGAGCAAAGAAGACTTCCTCCCGGTGCTCCAGTTGCTGGCGGCAGCCGGCCGCCAGGTGATCGCCATCGACATGCGGGGCCAGTACGAGACCCCCGGCACCGACGACCCGAGCTCCTATGACATCGCCGCGCTGGCGGCGGACGTGGCGCTGATCGCTGACCAGCTGCACGCGGCGGCGCCCGGCGCGCCACCGCGCAGGACAGGCGGGGCGGACGGAGTACACCTGCTTGGCCACTCGTTCGGTGGCCTGGTGGCACGGGAGGTCCTGCTCGCGCAGGCCAGCCGGATCAGCTCGCTCACCCTGATGAGTTCCGGGCCCGCCGGCCTGACCGGTCCCAGGGCAGTCCTGCTCAAGGGCTTGCTCGCCGAGCTCGGCGCCACGGCCGACGGCGACCTCCAGGCTCAGGTGAAGCGCGTGTGGGACGTCCATCTCGAGCCGGAGGCGGTCGCGGACGGGGTTCCGGGCCCGATCCTGGATTTCGTGCGAACTCGCATGCTGACCAGTTCACCGACCGGGCTGCGGTCCATGGCCGAGAACCTGCTCGCCTGCCCGGACCGGACCCGGGCCCTCGCCAGCCTCGACATCGCACCGTTCCTCGTGGTCTACGGCGAAGATGATGACGCCTGGGATCCCGCCATCCAGGAAGACATGGCGTTGCGGCTGAACGCCGAACGTGTCTGCATTCCCGGTGCCGCGCATTCTCCCGCCGTAGAGGCACCGGAGACCACGGCGAGCACGCTGACCCAGTTCTGGAACTCGACCGAGTGCCGGAGGCGCTGACCTACCGGGCCCCGTCGCCCACTCCCCCGGCCTACTCTCCGTCCGCTGAGCCGAGCCCGTCCCAGGGGCGGCGGGCCTCCGCTGCCGCGCGGCCCTCGGGGCAGCTCCCACGGAAATCGCACCAGCCGCAGCCGGGGCCGGGACTTGGCGGGAAGTCCTCGTCCGGCCCGCCCGAGGAGCCGGTGGCCGTCCCGGCCTGTGCGGCCGCGAACCGCTCATCGGCATCCGCGCACTCCGCGGCGATATCCTCGGCGCGACCGAGGTGCCTGGCCAGCGTGGCGTCCGAGTGCTCCCAGGCGTGTACCTCCCCGGTCGGCAGGTGGTGCAGTTCCACCCGGCGGCAGGGCCGCCGCAGCACCCGGGCCGCCGCGAGCGCGTACAGCGCGAGCGGCATAGACGCCCGGGCATCCCCAGTGGTGAGCGGCCGCCGGCCCGTCTTGTAATCCACCACCACGAGTGCTCTGCCGCCGTCTTCTGGCCGCTCATCCAGCCGGTCGATCCGGCCCGAGACCGCGATCCTGTCCGTGCGGGTAGCCACCGTCCGCTCCACCCCGACCGGCTCCCGGCCCGGATCCAGGCCGGCCACGTAACGCTCGACCATGCGCCTGGCCCGGCTGCGCGCCGCCGTGGACTGTGCCTGGTCCGCGAACCCCTCCTCGATCCAGCCCCGCTCCAGAAGGTCGCCCGCGGCGGTCACGCTGCGCCCGGCCGGCGGCAGCCGCCACCACCCGGCCAGGGCGTTGTGCACGCTCGCGCCAAGGCTGTTGTGCGCCCACGGCGGCCCTTTCCGCGGCGGGGGACGGTCCAGGTAGGTCATCCGGTACCGGCGCGGGCAGTCCAGCCAGGCCGCCAGCCTCGTGGGGGTACACCGGTACAGCCGCTGCGGCATCCCGGCCAGGCCGAGTTGCTCCATCGCTGATCAGTCCGGCCCTGATCAGTCCGTGGTGTCCGCGAAGGCCTGCGGGCCTGCCGCCACCCAGGAATCGAAACGCTTCTCCGCCGCCGCCACCGTCATCTCCTCGCCGTGACCGGGCAGTACCCGGGTCTCGCCGGGCAGCGTCAGGATGTGCTCTCCGATGGCGCTGAGCTGGGCTGAGAAGTTGGGGAACTCACCGGCATGCCGGGCCGGGCCCTCGGCGAGCAGGACATCGCCGCAGAAGACCACGCCGAGGTCCTCGCAGTAGAGGCAGACCGAGCCGGGGCTGTGCCCGGGGGCATGGATCACCTCCAGCGCGACGTCGGACACCTCGAAGATGCCGCCATCCTCCATGTCGATCTCCGGGTCGCCGTCACCGTGCGCCTCCCGCCACCCCAGGAGATCCTTGGGATTCAGGGCCACCGGGGCTTCGTCACGCGCCGCGACGTCCGGCGCCGCCGCCACGTGACTGGCATGACCGTGGGTGCAGATCACCGCCAGGATCTCCCGGTCGGCGGTGGCGGCCAGCACCACCGCGGGATCGGTGCCCGGGTCGATGACGATGACCTCCTCGTCGTCGCCCACGATCCAGGTATTGGTCTCGCGCTCGGGGACGCGGCCCCCAGGAGCGATCACCCCCGGCGACACCAGCCGATCGATCCGCGCCTTCATGCCGGCCCGCCTTTCCGTGGAATTCCGGTTGCCCCCCATTCAATCCTGGCGAGCGGTCTGTGAGTGCCCTTACGGGCCATTGGTTCAGCCTTGCTTGACGAAGGCCCGGATCGCCTCCGCGACCAGCTGAACGGCGATGGCCGACAGCAGCAGCCCGGCGATCCGCGTGATCAACTCCACGCCGCTCGCCCGCAGGATGCGGTGGATCATCCCGGAAAAACGCATGGTCAGCCACAAGACGACGGCTACCGCCACGACCGCGACGGCGAACGCCGCTATGTCCGCCGCACCGTTCGCCCGCCGGACGAACAGCATCGTGGCGACGATCGCCCCCGGCCCGGCGAGCAGTGGCGTGCCGAGCGGAACGAAGGCCACGTTGGCCTTCAGCCGCTCGGCCTCGGTCGGCTCCGTCATCGCACCGGTCAGCAGTTGCAGCGCGACGAGCAGGAGCAGCAGGCCACCGGCCCCTTGCAGCGCCGGGAGCTGCACACCCAGATAGGCCAGGATTGACTGGCCGAAAATCGCAAAAGCGACAATGACCCCGAATGCCACCACGGCGGCCTGCCATGCCAGCCGGTTACGGACCCGCGGCGGCAGACCTCTGGTCAGGCCGAGGAATGGCGGCACGACGCCCGGCGGGTCGGTGATCACCAGCAGGGTGACGAAAACCTCCCAGAAGAACCTCAGGTGGAAAACGGCGCTCATCGGGCACCCGGCCCCGGTGCTTCAAAACCCGGTGCTTCAAAACCCGGCGCTTCAAAACCCGGTGCTTTTAAGCCCGGGCCCCGGACCGGCCCAGGCCCCGTGGCCTGCGCCATCAGCCGCTGGAACTCGGCTGGCTCGGTCACGTCGCAGCCGAGCCGGTGGCCGGACAGGCTCCCGTGATCGTCGCTGCCGCCCGACCGGATGAGGCCCAGGTCATTCGCGAGACCGGCGAGCCTGATCCGTTCGGCGGACGTGTGATCCGGATGCGCGACCTCCACGCCCGCCAGCCCAGCCCTGGCCAGCCCGGCGATGACGTCATCGGGGATCCGAGCGCCGCGGGACGGCGCACCCGGATGGGCGAGCACCGCCACTCCCCCGGCCGCCCGGACCAGCGCGATGGCGCGGTCCGGCGCGGGCGCGTACCGGCCGACGTAGGCGCGGCCGCCCTGGCCCAGCCACTCGGCACTGAACGCCTGGTCCGGGCGCTCGATGACCCCGGCCGCGACCATCGCGCGGGCGATATGCGGCCGGCCGACGACCCCGCCCCCGGCGATCGCGGTCACCTGAGGCCAGCTCACCTCGGCCCCGAGGTCGCGCAGCAGGTCCACCATGGCCCGGCCGCGGCGCAGCCGGTCGGCCGTGATCGCGCGGCATTCCGCGGCCAGCGCCTCGTTGGCCGGGTCAACACGGTAGGCGAGCAGGTGCACGCTGCGCTCGCCCAGGGCGCAGGACAGCTCCATGCCGGGCATCAGCGTCAGGCCGTCCGGAAGGGCCTCGCGCGCCTCCTCGTGCCCAGCCAAGGTGTCGTGATCGGTCAGCGCGATCACGTCGAGGCCGGCCTCCCGGGCACGCCGCATCACCTCGGCGGGCGGGTCCGTGCCGTCCGAGGCTGCGCTGTGCGAGTGCAGGTCGATGCGCACGAACGATCATGCTACGTGTAATGCCAGGCGAGACGGCGGTCAGCCCGGCAGCCGCGGCGATCTCGGGCCGAACGGCAGGTCCAGGTCCTGGCCGGGGTCACGCAGATCCCGCAGTGACAGCGCCTCCACCAGCAGCAGGCCGGCCGTGTCTGGCCAGAGCACGATCCAGAGCCAGTTTCCCAGCACCTCGCCGGCGAAGGCCGCCAGATCCGGCGCGGACACATGCCAGAGCGGGAACTCGTGCTTCCCGAAACTGACAATCGCGTGCGGTGTGCCCGTGGCGAAGCCCGCACCCGGGTCCGGGCCGTTGATCCCGGCGAACCGCGCGCCCAGGCCCACCCCCGGCTCCTCCGAGATGAGCAGCATGTCGGCGAGGCCGCCGACCGGGCTTGGCCCGGACAGGGCCACCACGCAGGCCCGGCTGCCGCCGTGGTCATCACCAGCGCCCGCGAACCCGGTCACCAGCCAGCCGACCGGCAGCGGCCACGGCAGCCAGGCCGGTACCGCGGCCTCCCGGAGCAGCTCCTCCAGCCCGTCGTGCGCCACGCTGTACCCTGTGCGCAGCGCGAACACCGCGCCGTGCAGGTGACAGTGCCAGGCCGGCGACGACGCAGTCTCCTCGTCCAGCTCGGTCACGGGGCCACCGCAGCGCGGGCAGGTCGGGACAACGCTCATGAATACAGACGGTGACCGGTGCTCGCGCCTACGTCAAGCACCGCGCCCGCACCGGTTGGGCCGCTCGCGCGATACTGGGCCCATGACCGGCCGCCGGATCCCCTGCGTTGGCGCCATCATCAACGATCACCGTGGGCGGCTCCTGCTGATCCAGCGAGGGCACGAGCCAGATGCTGGCCTGTGGTCTCTGCCCGGCGGCCGCGTCGAACCCGGGGAGACCGACGAGCAGGCCGTGGTCCGCGAGATCCGTGAGGAGACCGGGCTGTCCGTCGTCTGTGACCGGCTGGTCGGTTCCGTTGAGCGGCCTGGTCGTGAGGGAACGGTGGTGGACATCCGGGACTACTCCGTGACCGTCACCGGAGGCGAACTGGCAGCTGGGGACGACGCCGCGGACGCCCGCTGGGTCACCGCCGCTGACCTGGCCAGCCTGCCGGTGACCGGGGGGCTGATCGAGGCGCTCACCGCCTGGGGCGTGCTGGGCTGACTCAGCGCGGCTCTGCGGACGGCTCCGGCTGGGACTGGGGCTCCGGCTCGAATCGGCGGGTCCTGGTCAGGCTGGCCGCGCGGCCCTTTGCCGCGGTGACCAGGGCCAGCTTGCGGGACGCCTCGTCGATCATCTCGTCGCCGAGCATGACCGCGCCGCGGCCACGCACCGTCGTGGCGTGCTCATAGGCGTCCAGGATGAGCTCGGCGCGCTCGTACTCGTCCTGGCTCGGTGAGAATGCCTCGTTGATCGCGTCGATCTGGGTCGGGTGCAGGGCCCACTGCCCGTCGTAGCCGAGGGCGGCGGCGCTCCTGGCGCCACGGGCCAGGCCACCGAGGTCACCGATGGCCAGGTGCGGTCCGTTGACGGCGGCCAGCCCGTGCGCCCGCGCGGCGACCAGGATCCGCATCCGGGCGTAGTGATAGGCGTCGCCGCCCGTGTACCCGGCGGGCTCGGCGCCCACCTGGAGTGACCTCATGCCGATGCTGGCCATGAAGTCGGCAGGCCCGAAGACCAGTGCCTCAAGGCGGGGCGACGCGCCGGCGATCGCATCGACGTCGGCCAGGCCTTTGGCGTCCTCGATCTGCGCCTCGATCCCGATCCGCCCCGGCTCGTCGCCCATCGCCTGCTCGATCTGGCCCAGCAGCAGGTCGAGCCAGCTGACATGGGCCGGCGCGGAGACTTTCGGCAGCACGATCACGTCGAGGGCGCGGCCGGCGGCTTCCACGACCTCGATCACGTCACGGTAGGCCCACCGGCTGCTGGCGTCGTTGACCCGCACCGCACGGACTTTGCCGCCCCAGCCTCCGGCGTTCAGAGCTTCGGCGACCGTGCCGCGTGCGTCCTGCTTGGCCGCCGGAGCGACCGCGTCTTCAAGGTCGAGGAACACCTCATCGGCGGGCAGGCCGCGGGCTTTCGCCAGGAACCTGGCGCTGCTGCCCGGCACCGCCAGGCAGGAGCGGCGGGGCCGGTATCGCTGCGTCATCGCCCTCTGCCTCCCGCACCTGCTCCCGCGCCCGGTGGCACCCTGCGCCCTGTGGCACCCTGGCCTCTGTGAGCGCGATCCGGCCCGCCGCTGAGCCAGACAGGTCTGCTCTCATCGCGGAGGCTACCAAGCGGGCCGGGCTCGTCTGGATATCAGTCCCCGGCCAGGGCCGTCCGTATCCGGCCTGGCACATCTGGCGTCCCGGAGCGGCGTACGTGGTGACCGGGCCCGGCGAGCAACCGCTGCCCGGGCTCGCCGGGCCCAGCCCGGGAGCCGAGCCCGGCGGGGCAGCCGAGCCCGGCCAGGTAACGGTCACGGTGCCGAGCAAGGACTCGGGTGGCTCGCTGATCACCTGGACGGCAGAGGTCAGCACGGTCGCGCCCGGGTCCGCGGAATGGGACGCGGTCAGCCCCCTGCTGGCCGCCGGGCGGCTCAACGCGGCGCTGGAACCCGGCGAGACCTCACTGGCTGAGCGCTGGGCGCGTACCGCCGTCATCTTCCGCCTCAGCCCCACCGATCCGCGATGACAGCAGCGCAGCTCACGACACGCCCGCCTCGCTAACGAAAAGTGATCAGGCTGTTACGATCGGCCAGCAAGCTGGTTGTCATGGCTATGGTCCCCACGCGGTCCCCGCAGATCACGGTGCTGATCTCTTGGTCCCTGCGGATCGCACGTCGGGTGACGGACAAGCGGGCAGGGCGTGCGGATTGAAACTGGCACACGCGCGGTCAGTGGTGGTTATCGTTCTCCTCGCGGGCCTGTCGGCCGCGGTGGCAGTGGCCGGGCAGTCCGGTGGTGGTCATGCGCTGGCGGTCTACGGCACACCGGCCGCAGCCAGCGGCCCGGGCGGTCTCGTCTCCGCCGCCGTCGGCGCCCACGTGTCAGTGACGCCGAAGACACCGTGGAAGGCAACCAGGGCGCCGCTGCCTGCCGGCGCCCGCCCGGGCGCCTACCTCTCCGGGGTGGCGTGCCCGTCCGTCACCGTCTGCGTGGCCGCCGGCACCTACACCGACTCGTCAGGCAAAATCCAGGGACTCCTGCTGACCAGGCATGGGCCGTCGTGGACCCCCGTCAAAGCGCCCCTGCCCGCTGGGGCCGCCACGACTCCCGGGGTCGGCCTCTCCCGCGTGGCGTGCCCGTCCGTCACCGTCTGCGTGGCCGCCGGCGCCTACACCGACTCGTCAGGCAAAATCCAGGGGCTGCTGCTGACCAGGCACGGGGCATCGTGGAAAGCGGCCCAAGCACCCCTGCCCGCTGGCGCCAGCACCAGCTCGGGGGTCAGTTTCTCCGGCCTGGCCTGCCCGTCCACCACTGTGTGCGTGGCCGTCGGCTACTACCTCGACTCGGCAGGCAATGAGCAGGGGCTGCTGCTGACCGGGCAGGGGTCCTCGTGGATAGCGGCCCACGTGCCCCTGCCCGCTGGTGCCGCCACCAGCACCGAGGTCCCACTTAGCAGTGTGGCGTGCCTGTCGGCCGTTGCCTGCGTGGTCACCGGTCAGGACACCGGCGCATCAGGCAGCAGCGAGGGGCTGCTGCTGACCGGGCTAGGGTCGGCCTGGATAGCTGCCCAAGTGCCCCTGCCCGCTGGCGCCGGCAGTTCATGGGTCGGTCTTGGCGGCCTGGCCTGCCCGTCCATCACCGCGTGTGTCGTCGCTGGTGGCGCTATCGCCCGGTCCTCGGGCATTGGCCAGGGGCTGCTGCTGACCGGACGCAGGTCATCGTGGACCTCCGTCAAAGCGCCGCTGGCCACCGGCGCCTACGCCGACGTCAGCCTCTTCGATGTGGCATGCCCGTCTGTCAGGGTCTGCGTGGTCGCCGGTGACTCCACCGCTGGCCGGTCCCCACATGCCCTCATCCAGGGGCTGCTGCTGACCGGGCACGGGTCGTCGTGGACCGCTGTTGCCGCGCCCACGCCGGCCGGCCGCGGCGGCGGCTCAGCCAGCCTCGACGGCATGGCGTGCGCGTCCGCCAGCGCATGCGTAGTCACCGGTCGTTACACCGACTCATCAGGCGCCCCCCAGGAGATGCTGCTGACCGGGCTGGAGTCGTGGAAAGCCGCCACAGCGCCCCTGCCCGCCGACGCCGCCCACCCCAGCCATGGTCCCTTCCCTCCCGGTCCAGACCTCCCTGGGGTGGCGTGCCCGTCCGTCACCATCTGCCTGGCCGTCGGCAGCTACACCGATTCATCGGGCGGTATACAAGGACTGCTGCTGGCCGGGCCGCCCTGACCTCCCAGCCCCCGGGGCTGGCGGATGAAGGCCTCGGCGCACATCACAATCGCTTGCCCTTCGTGGCCCCAGCACCCGTCCCCCGCACCATCCGGTGGACGAAGCGGGAGTCGGCCCGCCGCATGGCCTTCGCGCCCCCGCATCGTGGGCACGGGCCGTACCGCCTCTTCGTGGAGAACAGGTTGGTTCCCCGGCCACCGCACCAGCGGCAACGGCCCAGCGGGTGGTGATAGACGAACACCGCCCGGCCGACAATGAGGATCAGAGCCATGAGCGCGAGCCCGGCCATGTAAGCCACCCCCCCCGAGGCGACGCCAGCGGCGTCACCAGTGCCAGCGGCAGGTCGGCGGTCGGGGAGGTCGCGGCAGAGAGCATTCGCCCTGGTCAGCCACTGGTCATAGCCACGATACCTGGTGGCCGCGCAGCGTCCCGGCCGCGGCTGCCCCTGAGGATGTGGCCGGTTCGGGCAGGCTGCGGCTGTGGGCGGACGGCCACCGGGCCCCGGACCGTAGGATGAAGCCATGACCTCCCCGCCAACCGTGACCACGCCGCCCACCGTCGATGAGGTGACCAAAGCGCTGTCCGGGGTGAACGACCCCGAGATCCACCGCCCGATCACCGAACTGGGCATGGTGAAGGACATCGACGTCGCCCGGGACGGCACGGTTCGCGTCGACATCTGGCTGACCGTGGCCGGTTGCCCGCTCCGCGACACCATCACCCGCGAGGTGACCGCCGCGGTCAGCCAACTCGCCGGGGTGTCCCGGGTGCGGGTCGAGTTGGACGTGATGAGCGAGGAACAGCGCCGCGAGCTGCAGGGCAAGCTGCGCGGGGGGCGCCCGGAGAAGGAGATCCCGTTCGCCAAGCCGGACTCGCTCACCAAGGTGTACGCCATCGCCAGCGGCAAGGGCGGCGTGGGCAAGTCGTCGGTGACCGTGAACATCGCCGCGGCCCTGGCCGCCGCCGGGCAAAAGGTCGGCGTGCTCGACGCGGACATCTACGGTCACTCGGTACCGCGGATGCTGGGCGTCACCGGCCTGCCCACCCAGGTCGAGAAGATGATCATGCCGCCGTCCGCGCACGGCGTGAGGGTGATCTCCATCGGGATGTTCACGAAGGGCAACGAGCCGGTTGTCTGGCGTGGGCCCATCCTGCACCGTGCCGTGCAGCAATTCCTCGCCGACGTGTACTGGGGCGACCTCGATGTGCTGCTGATGGACCTGCCGCCCGGCACTGGGGACGTGGCCATCTCCGTGGCACAACTCGTGCCCACCGCAGAACTGGTCGTCGTGACCACCCCGCAGCTGGCCTCCTCCGAGGTGGCGGAGCGGGCCGGGGCGGTCTCCGTGCAGACGCATCAGCGCATCGCGGGCGTCATCGAGAACATGTCATGGATGCCCTGCCCGCACTGCGGGGAGCAGATCAGTGTCTTTGGCTCCGGGGGCGGTCAGGCCGTGGCGGACGCGCTCACCCGGATTGTCGGCGCTCCGGTTCCGGTGCTCGGCCGGGTGCCCATCGACATACGGCTACGTGAAGGCGGCGACAAGGGCATGCCGCTGGTGCTGAGCGACCCTGAGGCGGTGGCGGCGCAAGAGCTGTCTGGGATCGCGAGGAATCTCACGAACCGGGCACGCGGGCTCGCCGGGCGCCAGCTGGGCCTCAGCCCGGCCTGACGCTCAGAAGCCAGGATCCCCAGAAGCCAGGACCCCCAGAAGCCAGGACCCTCAGAAGCCAGGACCCTCAGAAGCCAGGACCCTCAGAAGTCAGGTGGCCTCGGCGTCGTAGGGCGGGCTCTCCTCTGGAGCCAGCCTGCCAGCCGACGCCTCGGTCGCTGCCGACGCCGCGGCCGTGGCGGCCGACGGTGACCCCGCGGCCGCCGCCTTCGCCTCGTCGCCAGGTAGATCGTCGAACAGGTGCTTGCGCACGAAGTTGCGCGGGTTCAGGTCATTCACGTCGAATTCGGAGAACTCGGGGCCGAGCCCCTCGCGTAGGTCCTGGGTGGCACCCTCCGCCATCCGCCGCAGCTCACGGAGGGCACGCCCGGCCTGGGCCGCGACCTTGGGCAGCCGCTCCGGACCGAACACGATAATGGCGATCACGGCGAGCACCAGCAGCTTGCCAACGGACAGGTCAAACACTCAGATCTCCAGCGAAAGTCTCCAGCGAAAGCGAAGCCGCACCGCAGGTGTGTCCACTCTAACCGGCCAGCCTGTTCACCGGAACGGGTCGACCCACGAGACCAGCCGGCGCAGGCCGCGAATCAGCCGGGTGGTCAGCCCCGGCCTGGCATCGTGCGGCAGCGCGCCGATCACCTGGTCAACAGTCTGCTCAGGGGCATCGGCGATCACCGTGTACACGAAACCGCCTGCGGACCAGGCAACGCTGCTGTCATCGGGGTCGGCCGCGTAGACACGCTGCCCGCGCCGTGCGACCTCGGACCACCCGCTGAGCTGGGCGGGCAGGTGGCCACGCTGCACGAAAAGCGATACCACGGAAAGCCCATCGGAGTAGGTGAGCTCGACGACCGCGCCCGAGGCACTGCCGGTGCGGCTGGCCTCGAACTGGGTGAGCCTGCCCGGCAGCGGCCCGGGCAGCGGCCAGCCTTGCGCCCGCAGCCGCGCCAACTGGGCCCCCGACAGCGGGCTGCTCAGCGGCTTTGCGCCGGCGGCGGGCGCATCGGACGCGGCATCGGCGCCCAGCGTCAGGTCGATGAACGAATCATCGCTGATCACCCGGGCATGGGTATCGAAAACCTGACGCCGCAACGGAAGCTTCGTGGCATTGTCCAGCCAGAAGCGCGCGGCCAGTTGACCGCTGGTCCGGCGCACCGCCACGACCTGGGCGGCCCGGCCATCCGCGAGGCCCGCCCCAGCGATCGTCACCTGGTAGTTGGCGCCGAGCAGGACGACCATCTGCGGGGTCATGCCGAGAATCGGCGCTGGATTCTGCCCATCGCCGTCCGCGTCGCTGTCGGTGCCGCTGTCCGCGACCTGGATCAGCGCTGCACGGCCTCGTTTGTGCCAGACATCCACCACGGAGACGCGGCGGCCGGCCGGGCTCAGCGAGGCGAGGACCTGGACCCCCTGGTAGGCCAGGCTCTGGCAGGCGACAGCGGCCTCGCTGAGCAGCCTCAGGCCGACGCCGGTGGCCTGCCCGATCCTGGCCTGCCCGAACCTCTGCGCGGTCCCGTTCGCCGCCATCGGCAGGGACAGCGGCCCGTTCCGGACGGCTGGCCTGCCTGCGACGGGACCAGCGGCTGGGCCGCCACGCGCTGCCGCGTCCCGCGAGACCATCACGCAACTGGTGGCGACCAGGCCGAGCACCACGGCGGCGCTGGCGATCCGCAGGTGGAGCGGGTCCGGATCGAGCGGGGCTCCACCACGTTCCTGCGTGGCACGGGAGAACATCCGTTAACTCCGGCCCTAAGGAACGGTGGCTGGTACGGGCGCGGCAGTGGCGGACGGGGTCACCGGCAGGTCCCCGGTGACGATCGCACGCTGCATCATGTACATGTCAACGGCGGGGGTGACCTTCGGCCCGGATGGCTGCTGGTCGCCACCGACCACGAACGCCGTGGTGCCCAGGCTGACCACGGCCACGGTGAAGATTCCCGCCGCGAGGTAGCGGACCGGCGGGTACCGGTGGCCGGCCCGCCAGGTGGCCCGGCTTCCCCACGGACCCCGCTCATCCGCCGCGGCCATGGCCATCAGGCGCCCGGTCAGCGCCGTGTCCGCCATCGCCTCGCCCAGGGCGTGGATCCGCTGCTTCAGAGCCCGCAACGCGATCGCCTCACCCCGGCATTCATCGCAGCCGGCCAGGTGCGCGAGGACCCGGTCACGCTCGAAGTCGCTCAGCTCGCTGTCGATCAGGGCGGACAGCCGCTGTCCCAGATGGCTCATTGGTCACCGGCCACGGGCACGGGCACGGGGGACACGGGCACGGGGGACACGGGCACGGGGGACACGGGCACGGGGGACGCCGATACTGGGGACGCGGACGCTGAGGTGGCGGGCACGGAGGACGCGGGCGCGCGGGACGCGGGCACGGGAGACGCGGGCACGGGAGGCGCAGGCACGGGAGGCGCAGGCACGGGAGGCGCGGAGGCCGCTCCGGCGCGGCGCGGGCGGCGGTGGCCGAGGGCGGCCCTGAGCTGGGCGCGGCCCCGGTGGATGCGGCTGCGGACCGTGCCGAGCTTCACGCCGAGAGTCTCGGCGATCTCCTCATAAGACAGTCCCTCGATGTCGCAGAGCACCACGGCGGCCCGGTACTCAGGAGCCAGCGCCTTCAGCGCGGCCTGGATGTCTCCATCCAGGTGACGGTCGTCGAATGCCTGCGCGGGCGTCGGCTCGCCACCGCTCAGCCACTGCGCACTCTCATCGCCGAGCCCCTCGAACCTGATCCGCTGCCTGCGCCGGGCCATGTCGAGGAAGAGGTTGGTGGTGATCCGGTGCAGCCAGCCTTCAAACGTGCCAGGCGTGTAGCTGGACAGGGAGCGGAACACCCGTACGAAGACCTCCTGGGTGAGGTCTTCGGCGTCATGGGTGTTGCCGGTGAGACGGTACGCCAGGCGGTAGACGCGGGCCGAGTGCTGGCGGACGACCTCTTCCCACGTTGGGGGCGTCCATTCAGGCGCCGCACCCGCCGACTGGCTGGTCTGGCCCACGACTTCTCCCTCTCGCAGCACGCTAGGGACAACGCTCAAGCCGGCCCCTCTGGTTCCCACGTTACGGCGCGTGACGATAAGCTGCCGCCCTGACAAGGTCAAGCATGCACCGGAAGGCAGCAACCGTGAGCGCAAAGGCCAGCCTCGCCTACGTCGAGGAGTACCTCGCCGAAGATGAGCCGCTGATGGCGGCCCGGGCTAGCGCGTCGGAGGTTGGCGGCGCGCCGCCAATTGGGCCGGCCGGGGGGGCGGCGTTGCGCTTCATCGCGGCCGCCATCAACGCCAGAACGGTGGTGGAGATCGGCACGGGATGTGGCACGTCGGGCATCTGGCTGCTCCGCGGCATGCGCCAGGATGCCGTGCTGACCAGCGTCGATGCCGAGCCCGAGCATCAGCGACTGGCCCGCAAGGCGTTCACGGAGGCGGGCTTCGCCTCGAACCGCTACCGGCTGATCAGCGGCAAGGCCCTGGAGGTTCTTCCCCGCCTCACCGACGCCGCCTATGACATGGTGTTCTGCGACGGGGACAAGCAGGAGTACCCGGACTATCTCGCGGCCGCGCTGCGCCTGTTGCGGCCAGGCGGGGTGGTGGCGTTCGACAACGCGCTCTGGAGCGGCCGGGTGGCCGACCCTGCTCACAGTGACCCGGACACCGTCGCGATCAGGAACCTCTGTGAGCAGGTCAGGGACGACGACCGGCTGGTGCCGGCGCTTCTGCCGGTCGGCGACGGCCTGCTCGCCGCGGTCAAGCGGGCTAGCTAGCACCCGCCGAAGCGGCACCCGCCGAAGCGGCGCCCGCCGCATCGCCGACCAGCGGATCACCGGCCAGCGGATCACCGGCGAGCCAGCGGAGCAGCAGGGCCGCACCGAACCCCGTCGCTCCCTTCGTGATCTCGCCGTCATCGGCGGCGGCCCGCGCGGGCCCGGCGATGTCCAGGTGGGCCCACCGCCGCTGGCCGGCGAACTCGCGGAGGAACAGGGCGGCGTCGATGGAACCGGCCCGGCCGGCGCCGCTGGCGACATTCGCCAGGTCCGCAACCGAGGACTCGAGCCCGTCGCAGTACTCCTCGGCCAGCGGCATCAGCCACAACCGGTCTCCGCTCGCCTGCCCGGCCGCGAGCAGGGCCGCCGCAAGCGCGTCGTCGTTGGCGTACAGCGCGGCCATCCCCGAGCCGAGCGCCACCTTCGCGGCGCCAGTCAGCGTCGCGATGTCCACCATCACGTCCGGATCATGCACCTTGTCCGCATAGGCCAGCGCATCGGCGAGGACCAGCCTGCCCTCGGCGTCGGTGTTGAGCACCTCGACGCTACGGCCGCCGTAATGGGTGATTACGTCCCCGATGCGCAGCGCCGACCCGGACGGCATGTTCTCCGCGGCAGCGACCAGGCCCGTTACCCGTGCCGTGACGCCCAGAGCGGCGAGCGCCGACATGACCGCGATCACCACCGCGCCGCCAGCCATGTCCGTCTTCATCAGCTTCATATTGTCGTTCGGCTTCAGGGACAGTCCGCCGCTGTCAAAGGTGATGCCCTTGCCGACCAGAACGACATGGTGGCGGTAGCCGGCCGGCTGATAGCTGAGTTCGATGAGGCGTGGCGGTCGCGGGGACCCGGAACCCACCCCCAGCAGGCCGCCGAAACCGCCGGACGCCAGCTCGGCCTCGGTCCAGACTCTCGATTGCAAGCCGTGCCGCTCCGCGTGGCTTACGGCCTCCGCAGCCAGCCACGCCGGGCTCTTGACGGACGACGGAGTGTTGCTGAGGTCCCGGGCCAGGACTACCGCCCCGGCCACAGTGATCGCCCGTTCCAGCAACGTCTGGGCCCGGTCCGTTGATCCGGCCACCAGGAGGCTGATCTGCGCCGGAGACTCGCCGGACGGCCCCGAGGACTTCATCGAGAAGCGGTACGAGCCGAGCAGCAGCCCTTCCACGAAGGCACACATGCCTTCGTCAGTCTCGTCGAGGACCACCGTGGTGACCGCGGACCGCCCGGCCGGCACCTGGCGGCCCAATGCCGCGCCGGCCTTCCGCAGGGCCCCCGGCGAACGGTCCCCAACGCCAAGAAAGACAACGCGGCTCGTCTCTGAGCCCACGGCCGCGACCGACTGGCAGACCTCGCCGGCCCGGCCGGTCATCTCCACGGCGGCGACTACCCCGGCAGCATCCGCGCCGAGGTACGCGTCAAGATCGGCTGTCCCTGCGCCCGGGACAGTTCCTGGGGGCTCAACCGGCACCGCGATCACCGCCGGAGCCTGCATCGCGCCCTGGGCTACCGCACCGAGATACCCACCGAGGGGATGCGGGCGGCCTGCGGGCGTGACGGCAACCTGGACTTCGATCGGCAAGGCTCAGCCTGTGACGGACTTGAGCGCGTCCCCGAGCCTGACGGCTTCG
>OBLW0100001146.1_pt1 | contig 22767 bp, 18 predicted proteins | sample 1520161 | NCBI WGS metagenome assembly OBLW01 (sample SAMEA3539309, study PRJEB22396) | soil metagenome | biome: tundra; feature: field; material: soil | place: USA | collected 2010-05 | depth 0.15 m | reverse complement strand
ACCACCGAGATCTACACTCTTTCCCTACACGACGCTCTTCCGATCTGAGACCTGACGAGCGAACGATCTCGCCCCAGCTATGTAAGTCAAACTATGTCACGAGAGCGGTTTGAAGGTTAGTGACGGGAGTCACCCTTCATTCGTGGAATTGTGATGTACATCACAATAGGAGGTAACTGAAAGGACCCGACAGCGCGGCGACCGACGAGAGCTCAGTACCCGTGTCCTAGTCTGCTTAGGTTAAAAGATAAGTTTTCAGGCGAGAAAGGGTAGTTTTGATCGCCACCGCCGCGCGAAAACCATCGTCGACAGAGACATCTGCGAGGAACCACTCTTTACGAGCAACCTTATTTCCTAGAACTTCTTCAACTTCCGGCATGAGATCGGGATGAGTGGTGACCGAAAAATCGGCCAATGGGAAGGAGAGTCCATCGCCGGTGGCCTTGAGGAAAGCTTCTTTGCGAGTCCAACAGGCGTAAAAACCCGTCGAGCGAAGATGATCGGGCAGGGATCGAAGTGTCGCGCGTTCGCGCAAGGAAAAGAATCGCTCAGCCAGGGCGGTGGTGTCGACCTCGGTGCGCATTTTTTCGAGGTCGACGCCCAGGTTATGTTCAGCAGAAACCGCGATCAGCGCAATTCCGGCGGAGTGTGACACATTGAACTGAAGTGCACGTGGATTCTGCTCGGCTGCGACATGGGGTTTGCCGTTGGCTGAATATTCGAAACAAATCTCGTCTGCAGAAATTGTCAGGTAGCGCGCGAGCAGGGTTCGTAAGGCAGAGCGACAGCGGGTAAAGTGAATCCGATCTCTATCGAAGTGAAATCGCTTGGCACGCGAATTCTCGTCTGTCGACAAAACGCCCGCGTCCGTATCGCATGCCAAAGGATGGTCAAGATAAACCTTCCAAATATCGATGCGATCAGACGGAAACGTTAGTATCGCAGGGCATGGCGACCACGCACTTCGCCGAGAAGAAGGAGAAGTGTCGTTTTCGAGGCTCGATTGTGATTTCAATTGCTCCGGCAAGCGAATTCTCCCCGATTTAGTTTCCCCGGGACTTGCATCACTTTTCCTTAGATTCAGTGGCTCCAACTCCGACAACCGGAAGATTGCCTATGCGATCGTTCGGCGGTGAGCCGGATTCAGATGGCGGTCGCGCATCACCAACCGCTCGATTCGCGGGTTGATCAGACTGGGATTCAGACGGCTCGAGTTGAAGAAAATTCTTTGCTTTCTTTTGACGCGATATACCTGACGAGATCCAGAGGGCTAACTCGGCGAAGAACGGAACAGGATCGGTGAGACTAAACGTCGAAGAGGTGAGCTTGCGAGTGCAGAGGGCTCCCGCCAGACTCTTGACCGCCGCGAAACGATTAGACGATTTAGCGATGGAGACAAAGTCCGTGATCTCTCGGATCCACGCGGCGTTTCGATGCGTGTCAATCGGAGCTACCGGCAGGCCCACTGTCTGCCGCCACAGTAAATATGGGAAATCCATTCCTGCAGCTTTGCCTAACGTGTGCCAACCCCAAGCTCTGGGATTGACGTCGAGAATCTTGTACTTTCCATCTCTCGGATCGAATTTGAACTCCACCTCGGCCAATCCCTCATAGGCGATACTCTTCAGGAAATCTCTACCACCGGATTCTACGACTGGCTGGCTCGCTGTTTCGACGAATGTACTGGCATTGCCAAAATCCACTGGATATTGTCGTTTGCGCTGCGCCACTAAAGAGGCGATCACGCGACCTTCTTTGCAGAGCGCGCAGAAGGAGAATTGATTCTCTCCTCCGCCGGGAATCCGCTCCTGAACAAGGATTTCGTTGGGAGAAATGTATTTGCTCATTTGAGCAAACCCTCGCGTCAATTCTGCGGCATTTTGAACCGGTAGAGCCTTGATGTTCGTTTGCGGGAAAAAATGATGGTTGACGGCTGGTTTCAAAATTACCGGATAAGGAACGCCCTGGGCTTCGATCTCGGCAACAGAGTTGCCAACCGCAGTCCAAGGCGCCGAAATTCCTAATTCGTGCGCCCTCTTATACGTCAGTCGCTTATCCAGGGCGAACTTTGTGACCTCAACCGGTGCCGTCGTAACGCGGTAGATGGAACTCAGAGAATCGCGATTTTCGGAAAGAAGCTCGACGTATTCATCCGCGACGGGAAATAACACCCAGCCGTTGAGATTGTGTTCTGTTCCCGCTTGGAGAAGCGCGTCGACAATCGACTCTTTCACTTCGATAAATTTCGCAGTGTATCTGGAGAACTGTGCGATTGATTTTGAACGGTCAGCGTCAAAGACCCACGTCGGAATACCATGCGCTCCGAGGCTTCTGACAATACCCAAGCCTACAAAGTTTCCGCCCAGGACAATCGCGCCCGGCTGCTTGTTATCGGTTGTAAGCCTGTCTACCTCGCCCATGGGCTCCATTCGGTTGATTGCTGAATCACCAACTGGTAGAGAATTGCTTGCCTGTGATCGCGGTTGCTAACCGCGGACCAGCATTGGAAGTACCAGTAACGAATCTCAGGGTCGGACCCAAGGTCCTCTCGCCAATCACTCCAGCCATGTAGAGAGAACTGACGGACGTTTGCAGGCTTGTGTCCAGCACAGGATATCCATCTGCGGTTCGCTGGATACGCTGCTGTAGAGAACCGCTAAGAATTCGATACTTGGAGATGTCAATTTTGTATCCGGTCGCGCAAAGAACAAAATCCATGTTATCGCTAGTGCCGTCACTCAGTTCAAGTTTCACTCCGCTTCCGCTCAGGGTGGCGCGCGCAATTCTAACACCGGTTCGTATGCACACACCTTCCAGTCGCGGTTCGAGCCAATAAGCGCCTATGGGCCGCGCACACGCCCTCAACAGCTGTTCCTGGACCTGCTGACTTTGCCGCCGAAACAAATCTGGATTTGCCATCTTTCTTGCGGTGCGCACATCACCAAGATCTGTGGGGGGGACAATTCGATAGGAAAGGCTGAGCAGTGGCCCGGACGTCAGTTTTCGGAAAATGTGTTTACGCCAGGCAAAAGGGCGAAAGATCAGTGCCGGATCGTGAGTGAGGATCTCGACTTCTGCCCCGTTCTCGTGCAGGAGTGCCGCGGACTCAAGTGCACTCTGACCTCGTCCGATTACTGCAACCCGTTTCCCTCGGAATGGCGAAAAGTCACTCACCTCGGAGGAATGCGGAGCTAGCTCTCGCGGTATGTCGACGAATTCCTCGGGCCGATAGAGAAACGGCCCTATGCCAAGAGCCAATACGACTGCCTTCGCATGAATTGTCTCGCCGTCGCCGAAAGCTAACCTAAAAGCACTTCCATCATGGGTAACTTCCTGAACGCGCCGAGAATCAAGGTTGGGAGCGACTTGTTTCTGAAACCACTCCCCGTAGGCGATGAAGTCCTCAATTGGAACCGGGTCGGCTATCTTTCGCTTTAGCGCTTTCTGATAGGCCTCTATGGAGAGATGTTTTTGCGGAGCAGCGATGTTGGAGGCCTCACTCTTGGAGCGAAGAAGCATCCCTGTCGGCATATTCCTTTTCCAGAACGCCATCGACTCGCCAATGACGTACGGATCTGCACCGGCATTTTGCAGATGAGCGGCCGCGCTTAAGCCATAAGGACCAGCTCCTATAACGACAACTTCTTTGGTCTGCGCTCGTCGCTTAATAGAAACAGGCGTGCCACCTACCGTTATCGATTCGGGCAAGGCAATCTCCTAAGTGAAAGAAACGACTCGGTTAGAACAGAACGATAAACCCTACAGTTCGGGGAGGAAATGCGCTCGGGGGATTTGTTATTCTCGCGTCTCTGTGAGGGTGTGTCAAGTTCCGACCGTCACAGACTACAACCCCCCGCTCTCGCTTTGCACGCACTCGTTACTACTTTGTTTTCATTGAGATCGGGAGAAAACGACAGACGGAGGACATGCGCACTCTCATCGACTGGGAATTCCGAACCGAATGTGCCATCCTACATTCATCAATGCCGCGTTTCAGTTTCATTAGCGTCATAATTCCCGTCTACGATGATTGGATAGCGCTTGATCAGTGTCTTAGTTCCCTGTCGCAGCAAGCAAAGCCGCCTGATTTTGAAGTTATCGTTATCGATGATGGAAGCACCGAGGCTACCCCGGATAGGATTTTGCAATGGGGTGGCCAGCTGCCATTAACCACCGTCAGACGACCTCACTCCGGAATTTCAGCCGCCCGAAATCACGGCATTCAACTTTCCAAGGGATCGCTCATTCTCTTTGTGGATGCGGACTGCCAGCTTGACACGAACTGTCTCGCAGCCCTGGCATCGGCTGCCGAGGTTTTCCCGAAGCACTACTCCTTTCAATTGCGCCTGGTCGGAGACTGCTCTAATTTCGTGGGCAAAACCGAACACTTACGTCTCACGACTCTCCAAAAACATCTTCTGCAGCCTAGCGGTTGCATGCGATATCTCAATACGGCAGGTTTCGCCATTCGACGATCAAAGATACCGATTGACAAAGGATTGTTTGAACCCGCTGCGGTCCGCGGTGAGGATACACTCTTGCTCGCTGATTTAATGGAGCATGCAGAGCTTCCTTTTTTTGTTGCTGACGCGATCGTCCAGCACGAGGTTCCGCAAACTTTGCTGAAACGTCTGCGAAAGGATATTCGCTCGGCGTTCCTTGAAGGCGGCGCATATGCCATCATCGCTGCCAGAGGCATCAAGGTCCGGCTGAGTAATCGCGAGCGTGGGAACATGGTAAGGTCCATGTGGAGGATTTCAAAACAGCCTTCTATTGGAGCCTTGGCGTTCTTTGTGACAATCATCCGGCAATTTCTGAGTCGGATTACGACTCTGGTTTTCCGTTTGCTTCATCGTAGAAGCCGTACGCAAGAGATAAATCCATCATCAATTAGTGAAAACATATGAAGGACTATCGTCAGTTTTACATCAATGGAACATGGGTCAGCCCAGCCCAGGCTGTCGCTTACGAAGTCATTAACCCTGCCAGCGAAGAACCCATCGGGACCATCGCACTCGGGAACGCGGCCGATGTTGACAACGCAGTAGCCGCAGCAAAGAGAGCTTTTGATTCGTACTCGGACACAACCATCGAAGATCGCTTAGCACTCCTGCGGCGAATCATTGAGGTCTATCAAGCCAAGGCTGAGGAAATGGCGGACGTTATTTCGCAGGAGATGGGCGCGCCTATTTCTCTGTCGCGTAAGGCGCAGGTTCCTGCAGGCCTCGCGCATTTACTGGAGTCGGTGAAGGTTCTTGAGCGCTTCCAGTTCGAAGAGATGAAGGGCACGACGCTGATGCGCAAAGAGCCCATCGGAGTATGCGGATTGATCACCCCATGGAACTGGCCCATGAATCAGATCGTTTGCAAGGTCGCGCCCGCGATCGCCACAGGATGCACGATGGTGCTTAAGCCCAGCGAAGTCGCACCGCTCTCGGCTTATCTTTTCGCGCAGATTCTGCACGAAGCGGGTGTGCCGCCGGGAGTTTTCAATCTGGTGAACGGCGATGGACCTACTGTGGGCTGCGCCATAGCATCGCATCGAGATGTGGCCATGGTTTCCTTCACTGGATCGACACGTGCCGGAATTGCGGTTGCAATGTGCGCCGCTCCGACGGTCAAGCGAGTCACGCAAGAACTGGGTGGCAAGTCGGCCAACATCATTCTGGAAGATGCCGACCTACGGAGTGCTGTCAAGGAGGGCGCACAAGCGTGTTTCCGCAACACAGGTCAATCTTGTGATGCGCCTACTCGTATGCTTATTCCACGATCCCTAATGGATGAGGCAGCAGAGGTGGCGCGGCAAGTCGCGGAGGGCACCAAGGTTGGCGACCCGTTTGGAGCGGACACTTCCATAGGCCCAGTAGCCAGCCATGCCCAGTTTGAGAAGGTACAGCATCTGATCAATGCGGGGATAGAAGAGGGCGCGGCGCTCGTTGCCGGCGGTCCCGGACGTCCGGATGGCTTGCTCAAGGGCTACTTCGTGAAACCCACGGTGTTTACCGGTGTCCGCAATGATATGACGATCGCTCGCGAGGAAATTTTCGGACCCGTTCTTTGCCTTATTCCTTACGAAGATGAGGAGGACGCCGTCCGGATCGCCAATGACACTCCGTATGGCCTTTCTGGCTACGTAACGTCACGGGATCTCGAGCGCGCTCGTAGAATCGCCAAAAAAATTCGATCTGGCAACGTGCACATTAACGGCGCGCGAGTGGATTTTGCGGGCTGTTTCGGGGGCTACAAACAATCGGGCAATGGGCGCGAATGGAGTGAGCCCGGATTTGAGGAGTTCCTCGAACTGAAAGCCATCTTAGGCTATTCGCTTTCGAAGAAGTGAGTTACCGCACTTCTCACTTAGGTTACTTTCAAACTATTCCGTCTGTTGCCATAATTGACCGATCTGACCTACCGGACTTGGGGAAACAGTTGGAATTGGTCTATAGAGTATAGGCGGCGCGTTTGGAATGAGCGGTGGGAATAATAATCAAGGGACTGCTGAACTTGGGAAAGTTGGCGACCCATTTCGCCCCCCCGTAACCATGGACGACACAGAAATCCAGCTTGCTGTTATTTGGAGAAAGCTCCTAAGCTTGGAGTCTGTCGATAAAGAACAAAATTTCTTCGATCTAGGTGGAGACTCATCCCTAGCAGTACGAATGTTTGCCGAGATCGAAGATATATTCAAAGTTAAATTGCCGCTCGCGACACTTTATGAAAGTCCCACAATCGAAGATCTTGCCCGCATAGTTCTGGAAGGAGCTTCGACCTCCGGATGGTCGCCACTCGTCCCCATTCAACCGAAAGGATCGCGTCCGCCTCTGTTTTGTTTCCACGGAGCCGGGGGAAATGTCCTCATCTATCGCGACCTTTCGCGCCGTTTAGGTCTCGACCAGCCGTTTCACGGCTTGCAGGCTCAAGGACTAGATGGTAGCCTTCCGCCACTTACCACCATTGAAGATATGGCCGCGCTTTTCGTCAAAGAAATAAAAAGAGTACAGCCGCACGGGCCGTATTTTCTTGGCGGCTACTGCGGCGGTGGCACAATTGCTTACGAAGCGGCGCAGCAACTTCGAGCGGATAACGAAGAAGTTGCGATGCTTGCTCTATTCGACACTATGAACTGGTCGAAGATCCCCATCACCCTCTGGAGCAAATCGACTTACGCGTTCCAGCGACTGCTCTTTCATGCAGCTAGTTTCGCGAGTCTTGGTTTCGGCGATCAATCGCAATTTCTGCAGGAGAAGATAGCGACTTTGCGCAACCGGATTCCAGTGTGGCGTGGAATTCTGGAAGCAAAGTTGAAGAGGAATTCTGAAGACGCTTCCATGGCAATGGTGCTGGGAAGGATTTGGAAGATCAACGATCTGGCCTGCTGGCAATATGAACCCAAGCCGTATCCGGGAAGCGTGATCGATTTTCGGCCCTCGAAGCAGTATCGGATATTCGACAAACCAGACCTGAAATGGGATCGTTTGGCACAGGGCGGACAGGAAGTTGTTGTTTTGCCCGTTTATCCCGCGAGCATGTTACTAGAACCATTCGTGAAGCACCTCGCCGCCGCTCTAATGAAGTGCATGGACCAGGCGATAACCAAGGGAGAAACAAAGTGACGGTAGGAAAAGGCTGGTCGAAAACCTGGACATTTTTTGAGGGAGAATGGCGCGAAGGCAACATCGGGATTATGGGTCCGCGAACTCATGCCGCATGGCTTTGCTCGGTTGTGTTTGACGGCGCGCGAGCGTTCGAAGGGGTGACCCCGGATATTGATCTCCATTGCACCCGGGTCAACGAGTCGGCGAAGAAGTTATTTTTGAAACCCACGGTCGCAACCGAAACCTGGATCCAATTGGCTCGTGAAGGAATCGCCAAGTTCGAAAAAGATGCGGCGCTCTATATTCGTCCGATGTATTGGGCGGAGAATGAAGGACCTTGGGTTCAGGCGCATGATCCCGAGTCAACGCAATCTTGCCTCTGCATCTACGAAGCACCGATGAGAGAGCCGAAAGGCTTCTCCGTAACTTTGTCGCCTTACCGACGGCCAACGCTCGAGACCATGCCAGTCGACGCCAAAGCCGGGTGCCTCTACCCCAATAACTCCCGATGCTTGTTCGACGCAAAAGCGAAGGGGTTCGACAATGCGATTGTTTGCGACACTCTAGGTAATGTAGCCGAGCTCGCAACATCTAACATATTCATGGCCAAAGATGGCGTGATTTTTTCACCGGTGGCAAACGGAACCTTTCTCGCGGGCATCACCCGGCAACGTGTGATCGGATTATTGCGCCAAAGCGGGGTTGGTGTCGTTGAAAAAACTCTAACGTATGCCGACTTCGAAGCTGCAGATGAAATCTTCGCGACCGGCAATTATTCGAAAGTCGTACCGATAGCTAAGATTGGTACTCGCACTCTGTCCTTTGGTCCGCTTTATACCAAAGCACGAAAACTTTACTGGGATTTCGCGCACTCATGACGAGCGGAAAGCACACAGGAGTCTTAATGAGTGCGGAAGCTTTGGATCGGGAGGGTTCTTCTTAGCATGAACCCAACGCACACATCGACGATGGTCGAAGTGCTTACTCCGATCTGGCAACGTGTGCTCCAGCTTTCGTCGGTTGGCATTGAAGATAATTTCTTCGAGCTCGGCGGAGATTCCGCGTTGGCTCTTGAACTCTTCCACGAAATTGCGCTTCATTGTGGCCGCGAATTGCCACCCGTCATGATCTATCACGCGCCGACGATCGCGGCGCTGGCTGCAGTACTGGAGCAGCCGTCAAGCCCGCGCGTGCCTCCACTGGTTCAATTGAAAATCGGGTCCGAAAAGCCGCCGGTCTTTATTGCCCATGGTCTGGGCGGCAGCGTGATGGACTTTTTTCAGGTCGTGAAGTACATCGTGACTCCTCACGCGATTCACGGACTGCAGGCAAAGGGAATTGATGGCGACGAAGAGCCCTTGGATCTTATCGAAGATATGGCCCGCTATTCCCTCGACGCTGTAAGGGAGTTACAACCTCACGGACCGTATTTTCTTATCGGATTCTCGCTCGGGGGCCTAGTCACACTGGAGATGGCGCAACAGTTGGCCGCAGACGGGGAAAAAATTGGACTTCTGGCCATGTTGGATTCCTACCCGCATGTGAGCCACCTTTCACAATGGCAGCGCGCGCGGTTGTCTGCACATCAAACTTATCGCCGTCTAGCTAAAAGGCTGCATTGGCTTGGCGTGAGCTCGCCTTATCAAACCGTTCTCGCAGCTTCACCATCACCATCTCTGCAACGTTTTCGCGATAGCTCGTATCGCGCGTTAGAACGTTATCGTCCGCGATTTTATCCAGGAAAGATTAATTTTGTCCGCGCGGCCATTCCCACGGACTTCCCTGCCGACCCGGCTGCGGTTTGGTCGCACTTAGCACAAGAACTCGATGTCGACACGGTTCCAGGCGACCACCTGGGAATCTTGACGACACATTTTCAGAGCTTGGGACGTGTAATCTCGGGCTATTTGAACGATCACTAGCATTCCGCATTCTCATCGTTTATCACGGCCCGACATACACTTTAATCTCGTACCTACTATCTGATTACACTACGAAAGATTCGCGATGAACGGTGGTGAAAGCCTAGTACGCACGCTGGTCGCTGGAGGCATCGAAACGTGTTTCTCAAACCCAGGCACCTCGGAAATTCACATCGTCGCAGCGCTTGACCGTATAACGGAAATGCGGTGCGTCCTAGGACTCTTTGAAGGAGTTGTAACCGGCGCGGCCGACGGCTATGCGCGAATGGCGGAGAAACCGGCGTGTACTTTGGTCCATCTCGGCCCTGGTCTCGCCAACGGCCTCGCGAATCTGCATAATGCGAGTCGCGCCCAGGTTCCGATTCTCAATATTGTCGGACAACACGCAAGTGACCATCTGCAGTACGACACCCCCCTCACCTCTGATATCGAGGGTATCGCGAAGCCTTATTCCAAGTGGTTGCGGACATCTCGCAGTTCTTCTGAATTGGGCCGCGACGCCGCGGAAGGCATAGTAGCTGCACGAACGGCTCCGGGGCAGATTGCCACGTTGGTCGTTCCTGCCGATGTCGCATGGAGCGAGGGGGGCTCGACCGCCGCTCTCCCAGCATTGCTAAAAGCACCTTTGCCTGACTCTCAGACTATCGAGCAAGCCGCCGTTATGCTCCGCTCAAACTTGCGGACCGCAATCCTGATTGGCGGGAATGGGCTGTATGGCGAGGGACTAATCAGCGCGGGGCGGATCGCTGCAGCGACGGGATGCACATTGCTAGCGCCCTACCCCATTTCCCGCTTACGACGCGGCGCAGGATTGCCAAGTGTCGAGCGCGTCCAGTATGTCCTCGAACCAGCGATTGAGCAGTTGCGAGAATTTCGCCAGTTAATTCTTGTCGGCGCGAAAGCTCCAGTTGCGTATTTCGCCTATCCCGGAAAAAGCAGCGTATTCACCTCGCCCGACTGTAGGGTTCACACACTGGCATTATCTGGTGAAGACTGCGCTGGCGCGCTCGAGGCTTTGGTAGACGCTTTACAGATACGGGGCAATCAGACAACGATGGAGAAAACGGAGCGGCCGCCACTGCCTAGTGGCGCAATAACGCTTCAAGGACTCGCAGCAGCGGTAGGCGCCCTGCTACCGGAAAATGCAATCGTAGTCGACGAGTCCATGACGTCCGGACGCGGACTGATGGCGGCAACCAAGGGTGCTCCGCCACACGAGTGGCTGGCGAATACCGGCGGCTCGATTGGAATTGCCTTGCCGTTGGCTGTAGGAGCATCTGTGGCCTGCCCAGATCGTCGTGTGCTGTGTTTGAGTGCCGATGGTAGCGGCATGTACACAGCACAGGCCCTGTGGACAATGGCGCGGGAAGGTCTCAACGTAACAACCGTAGTCTTTGCCAACCGAGACTATGCGGTTCTGAAGCGAGAATATTCCTATCTTGGTGTTGGAAATCCAGGACCGAGAGCTGCCGCCATGTTCGAGATCGGTCGCCCCGATCTTGACTGGACGCTCTTGGCTAGGGGGATGGGAGTTCCTGGCACCCGAGTTACTAGTCTGGATGCATTCGGAAAGGCGCTACGGGCGGGATTAGAGGCCGAGGGACCGACGCTGATTGAGGTGCCCCTGTAAAACAATTCCCAGGAGGCTCGCGCGGCGTCAGTATCGAGCATTAGCGGATGGAGCAAGCCTGGCTAGCTCGCCCTTGATGACTTTTCCGGTCGGAGTCAGCGGCATTGATGAGACAAGCAGAATTTGTGAGGGCCGCTTATATGGAGCGAGATATTGCGCCGCGTGTTGCGCCAATTCGGCCTCTGAAGCCGACGAGGATGACGCGAGTTGCACGTACGCAATTATTTCCTCACCGCCTTGCGTACCCTCCACTGTTCGTCCGATAACGGCAGATCGGATAACCGCGGGATGCGCGTTGAGAACCGCCTCGACCTCCGCCGGGTAGACATTTTCTCCAAAGCGAATGATCAGTTCCTTGGTTCGGCCAACGATAAAAAGATATCCGTTCTCCAGACGAGCGAGGTCGCAGGTATTGAACCACCCTTCGGAATTGATGGCCGCAGCGGTTTCCTCGGGCGCGCGGTAATAACCTTTCATAACGTTGGGCCCCCGGACCCAAAGTTCTCCAACTTCGCGATCGGAAATTTGCTTCTGATCCGAACCGACCAACCGAACATCGACTCCCGGCAGAATTTTGCCAACAGACGTGTCTGTGCGGCGCTCTCCTAATACAGCCTGTGAAATATTCGGAGAACATTCCGTGACGCCATATCCGTTGTAGAGAACCATTCCAAACAGGGCTTCAATCTGCGCCTTGAGTGCGGGCTGGAGTGGTGCGCCGGAAGATGAAATGACGCGAAGGCTGGGAAACTTGAGAGACTTCAGCCCTTTCAATTTCGCATAATCCGCGAGGAGAGAAAACATTGACGGCGCGCCCAAAACTACCGTCAACTGCTCTTTCTCCAGCGTAGCCAACGCTGCTACTGGGTCGAACCGGGATGCCAGATACAGTGTCGCGCCGCTCAGCAACGAACCCAGAAGAACCACAGAAAGGCCAACCGCGTGCGACATCGGCAGGACCCCGTAGAGCCGGTCCTGCGTCCCCAGAGACCGGATTTGCGCCGACACCGCTGCGACGAACAGCAAGTTACGGTGAGTGAGCATGACTCCCTTGGGTAAACCCGTCGTCCCCGACGTGTAGATTAGAGCACCCACGCGTTGCGCGGGCTCGAAGTCAACCGGTTCTGGATCGACTGCTATGTTGAGTGGTCCAACCGCGACCGAACCCACCGGCGCCGATTCCTGAATCGTAGCGCCATGCCGCTTGGCATGTTCTCGCGCGTGCGCCGATACGCTCGTGGTGTAGATCACGCGCCGAGCTCCGGAGTGATCACGAATCTCATCAGCTTCGCGGGCCGATAGACGAGCATTTACCAACACAGGCCAAGCATCGATACTGGCCAGCGCCAAAAAAATCGCGACAAACGCCCGGCAGTTCTCGCAAACGATCATGACCCGATCGCCCGGGCGCACACCCAATTCGACAAGCCAGCGCTGCGTGTCGGAAACGACAAACGCTAATTGCCGGTAAGTCCAGGTACCCGACGTTTCGACCAGCGCCGGATGATCGGGTGAGCCCTCAGACCAAGACGTGATCACATCGCAGGTACGCTCGGGAAGCTTGGTCACGAGGGAGGCTACGCTATCGGCAGCGTTATGTGGCATAACAGGTTCATAGTATGTAAGCCTTCTGTAATATGGGTTAGGCGATTTCGGGTCGAAGGTCTGCAGAACTTCTGCGGGTTACTTTGCTTCGATTAAGTCTTGGAAACGGATATCCAAATTCGTGATGGGCAGTTCAGCTTTTTAAGGGACTTCTTTCAGTGCCCGAGCCTTTTTTCGTATGCGTTCCATTGGTTCGGTAATACTGGGTGTACGAGCAATCATCCAGACGATTAACCGGTTTAGCAAAGACGCTGGGAAAAAAACGGGGCGAAGAAAATCGACGAATAAGACTACTCGAGAAGAGTCACATTCGCTCCACACTTCATGGGGGTGGCTGTCATCAAAAATCATGCTCTCGCCTTCGCTCCACGATTGAACATCTTTCCCCACACGAATTCTGCAACTGCCTTCGGGTCCGGGAACAATCAATCCGAGATGATAGCGCAGCACGCCCTTGTACATTCCCCGATGCTCGGGGATGTGCGTGTGGGGGGCCATGATAGAGAACATTGCCGACTTCATTCCCGGAATTTTCTGTAAGACTCGTACTGTCTGCGGGCAGCGCGCGCAGTTCTCTTGGACTTTCTCACCGTATGCATAAAGCCAGAAAGTCTTCCACTGATCGCCTTCCGTTAACACTTTTTGATCTTCGGAAAGGTCCTGAAAATTCGGAATGTCTTCTCGGCGAGTCATTAGCGCTTCCAACTCTTTGCGTACCGCGGGCCATTCGGCTTCCACGGCGTGAACCCAGCTAAATGCGTCTGGCTCGAAGAACGTCTTTTCGCCGTCGCGAAAAAACATAATTCCTTCAACGAGTCGTCTTACCACACCATGCTGAAAGCTTTTTTCCGGCCGGACCACCAAGGCGGATTTTGCCTTAATACTCTCTGTCGTCATCTTTGAATCCTTTCGCTTTCGAAGGAAGTTGGCCCGGGCAAAATTATGCAGGTGATATTAGCTAGTGAAGATTTTTCAACGCTAAAAATGCAAAGGTGAGCATCAACGCCGACTTGCCGGCAAGCCCCACAATGCGGAGAATCTTGTGCCATCCCTTGACGCAAAGTCCCAAGGGTCGCCACATGCTTTCTTTGAGAACACCCACCTTCCGAAGAGTCTCCGTGATCCGCCACGTACAGGAAGTTCCGGCCGGGAAGAATCCAAGATCGCCGGGTCCAAACCGCCGCTCGCGGCCCTGTTCATCGATCATGAAGGCTTCGCCCGAGACAACCATAATCGCCTCGTCCATGCCGTAATACCACCTGAAACTGCCAGGCGTACAGTCCCATACCACGATGTGGGAGGTTCGGTCGTGGCTTCTTATTACCTTTTTACAACGCGCCACCGGTGAGCCGCTCACAATCCACTCGGGAGGAATGGGTTCGGGCTCCAGCTCTTCCGTTGCTGGAGTGGTAATCAGGATCGATTCAGTGGCTAGCGAATTCTTATTCATCGCCTTCTCTTCTTGAGTCATCGGAAAGACGGACGAGATTTCTTTTGACAAGCGGCTCCCTTTCCGTTTCTTAGCGCAGTGCGGATGGCTTTCGTTGAATGTTTTGAAGACTAGCCGCCACCGCTGAAAGCTGGGGCGAGTCAGCTTTGTTTATCACCATATAGCGAAGCCAGTTGCGATAAATAGTTGTGGCCGATAGTTGCCAGGTCCTATTCAATGTCCTACTTACCGACGCCTCAGGAAAACCATCCATCAGTTTTTCCTCCGAAAAGGAGTCGCTTAAAACACTATCTTGAAAATCAATTAGCAACTTCGCGACTGCCGTATCGAAATATCCCTTCGGCATGGTGGGATAGGTTTCCCGTTCTTTCCTGAGATATCGCCGAATATCTCGCCGGTATTCTTTCAACAGCGTTTCAGGCCCGTACTCTGGATGGCCTTGGAAATGGACGAACAAACTTTGCTTTTTCTTTTTTATGAAGGTGTCAACCCCACCCTCGGTCGACCGAGTCACGACGAAATAACCACAATCCGTCAGATCGTCCGCCAGCACTTCGTTCCATCGCGAATGCGGAAAACGAATCGGTTCTGAAGTCCCCTCGATGATTGGATGGTTGACTGCCTTGGTGAAGTCGAATACGCCAAATTGCTTGTCGGACAAACGATGACGGGGGATACCGTCGCTGTGAAGAACGCTGGCATGGGCCGCCAGACAAGAGAGGACTGCGGAACTCGTGTTGCGTTCTGCCCAATCGAATACATCCGCCAGGGAGCGCCAGTAAGGTTCTTCCTGCAAGTCAGCTTGGCGCGGCTCAGTGCCCGTAATAATCACGCCGTCAAAATGACTGTTCCAAAGTTCGTCGAGGCCGTAGTAGAAGCTGTTCAGGTGACGCTGCCCGCGGTCAGTGCGAGGAATGCCGGTAAGGGAGTAGAGTTTCAAGTAGATCGGAAGCTCACCCGATGCGTCATCAAGAAGGTCAAAGAACTGTAATTCGGTGTCCTCGAGCGCAGCGTCGGGCATATTATTGATGAGCGCAATATCCAAGTGCTCCGCGGGCGTGGCGCAGTTGGACCCTCCCGTCCGGCAAGCCCCTTGCGAAGCCCAACGAGGCGGCACTTGCCCACCTTCAATAATCAGCGGCATGTCACCCTCCCCCCACTCACGATGCGCGCCCGACTGCCGAACAATTGTTACCTGGCGCTTTCCAGCGCCTGCCCGAGATCCTCGAGAATATCGTCAATATGCTCGATCCCAACGCTAAGTCGAATCATCTCTGGTGTTACTCCGACCTTAGTTTGCTCTTCCGGTGTAAGCTGCCGGTGGGTTGTCGATGCTGGGTGGCACGATAGCGATTTAGCATCGCCCATGTTCACCATTCGTTTGAATAGGCGAAAAGCGTTGAAGCATTTCCTGCCTCCCTCGTAGCCGCCCTTCACTCCAAAGGTGAGGAGTGAACAGAAGTTGGAGCCGAGATATCGATGCGCCATCGGATAGAGCGGATTATCCGGAAATCCGACGTAGTTTACCCAATCGACCATAGGATGAGCGCGAAGGAACTCCGCAACTTTGCGCGCGTTTTCGACGTGGCGCTCTACGCGGAGGGCGAGTGTCTGAATACCCTGCAGGAACAAGAAACCATTGAAAGGAGAAAGCGTCGCGCCGGTATTTCTTTGACAAACAGTTCGGCAGCGTGCCACAAAGGCTGCGTCCCCGTAATGGTCGACATAGACAACACCGTGGTAGGCAACTTCCGGCACGTTGAACATGTAGAATTTTTTCGGATGTTCTCGCCAGGGAAACTTGCCACCATCAACGATCATTCCGCCGATACTTGTGCCGCCCCCTCCGATGAATTTCGTCATCGAATGTACGACTACGTCGGCGCCGTACTCGATCGGCCGCAAGAGAATCGGCGTGGCCACCGTGTTATCGACAACTAATGGAACGCCGTGCTTGTGAGCCACTCGCGCTAATCCTTCGATGTCTGCTACGTTTCCAGCTGGATTCCCCACACTTTCGCAGTAGACAGCGCGCGTATTCTCGTCGATCAGTTTCTCGATATCTTCCGGTCGATCGCTTGCGCCGAAACGTGAAGTGATGCCGCGCTTCGGAAAGATATGCGCCAGCAGCGTATAAGTTGCGCCATATAACTGCGGGGTAGAAACGATGTTATTCCCCGCCTCGGCGATGTTTATGAGGGAATACTCGATTGCTGCCATTCCGGAACTAACGCTGAGTCCGTCAACTCCGCCTTCCATCGCGGCCATTCGCTGTTCGAGAACGGCATTTGTTGGATTGCCGATACGAGTGTAGATATTCCCTTTGACCTCGAGATTAAACAAAGCAGCGCCATGCTCCGCACTATCAAACTCAAAAGCGACAGTCTGATAGATCGGAACAGCCACGGCCTTGGTCGTGGGATCGCCATCATAACCCGCGTGAATCGCGATCGTCTCTAGCTTCATGCGTTCATCGGCCCTTCCATCGATCGACTGCTCGACTTCACTCACTTCTCGCTGGCGGCAATGCTGCGAGCCGAAACTGATGCCGGACTCTGGGCCACTTCTTTGACCATGCACTCGGTGAGACGGCGCGCGGCAAAACCAGCCCCGAAAGCAAAGCGCATTACGGGTCCAAAGCTGTTTGCGGCAGCCAGGCCCGCAAAATAAATGCCGGGCACCGACGACTCAAAGTTCGAAGAGAGAATCGGAGCTCCCTTAACAGTTTTGGTGTTCTTCAGAATCTCAGTGCTAAGGAAGTGCAATCGCAACAAATCCACTTTGTATCCGGTCGCCGCGACTACATGGTCAACAAAGATCTCGGAGTTCCCATCCGGCGCACGAAGTTGAAGGCAGACCTTCCCGTCGCGTACTTCGGCGCTTTGCGTAGTGTAGCCAAGTAAACTAGGAACCCGCGCCATCTTATCCTTAACAAACCATCCCGCCGAAGGACCAAGAGTTTTTGCCACGAGCTCTAAACGAACACCCTCGGGCAAGTAATGAAAAAGCCCCGGTGCATCCGAAAAGAAACGCGACCGTAATCCGGGACCGAGGCCCGATTGCGGATGCCTTATGCGCTGCCAGTGTGAGCGCGGCTTCCCCGTTGGCGTGCTGTGAAACTTTAATGCCGATTGACGGGCAATTAACTGTACGTCCGCATCGGCCTCATGGAGCAACGCCGCCAGGTCAATCGCGGATGAGCCGCCTCCGATGACGGCCACCTTCCGTCCCTTGAATGTTTCAGGGTGGGCATGGTGGAAACTATGCGAAAGGAATTCCGCCGGCAAGTGCGCCAAACTCTCCGGTACGTATTCAAAATGAGTGATTCCCACGGCGAGCACCACCCGCGCAGTTGTAACGGTTTCACCGTTCTCAAGTCGAAGAACAAATCCTTTGGGGGCCCGTTCGAGACCAATGACCAGTTTTTCCTCAAGCTCTGGAAGTAACTTTTGCCTAAATGCCAGCCCGTAAGCAGAGAATGTCTCAAGGCGAACAGGAATGCCCGAGTCGGAGTACTCGATACCTTGGTCAGCGCAAAAATGTTTTAAGGTGAAGGTGCTTTCTGGATCGTAGATATTCGAGGCGAAACCGTCGGACTTCAACATCATGCCTTTCGGCATGTGATTCACCCAGCTGTCCATCAGACGCCCGAAGACGCGGAACGGAATGCCTCGACGGCGAAAATGTGCCGCGATTGAAAGTCCGTAAGGACCTGCTCCAATGATGGCGATTTCAAGCATGCCTAATCGACTCCTTGCGAGAGTTTGACATCGTGGACACACGATAAATCCGCGCGTCGGAGAAGCTGGATTGTATTTCGGGGAGACCTGATTATATCACTTCACGCAATTTAATTAGCTTCGGGAAGACATCGTTCCAGCTTTGCTAAAACCCATCGTAACTTGCGCTTATCAGTGATATACGCAGGTGAACTCAAGATTCAGGCCGCACTTTTCAGTTCAGACGGTTCGGCCTGGCTGCCATGTCGTACTTCGAAAAACTTTTTCAATTTGAGGAGAGGCTTTTCCATTAGAAGCCACGAAAGGGCGGCCAAGAGATAAGTCGCAGCCGTGGTAATTGGCAGGGCGAGAAATGGGCGCTGATCGAAGTGAAACGTTTTCGCAGCATCGAGGGGGATCTTCTGGAGCAAATAGATTCCGTAGCTGATCGTCCCGGTGTAAACGAGAAATCGATTCGCTAGAATCGCCTGCAGCCATTTCTGAGTCGAAAACAGAGCCAGGTAAATGAATGAAACCGACGCTAGTGCGGTTAGCGAGAAGACAATCCATCTAGCATGAAAGATATCGATCACTACCGCAAGTGGGGCGCATACAAGAAGCACGATCCAAGCTCTCGAGACATACTTCGATGCTAGAAAGTTTCTGGAACGCAGAGTTAGCGCTAGAAGCGCTCCGACCATCAGTCCATCCAACCGGCAAAAGGTATTCGAGTAGATAACGACCTGATGAAGCGACAGGAAGAAACGAATTGCCGGAGACAGACAAATAACGGCAATTGCAATCTTGCGGAGCTGCGCCACAGTGCAGAATCGCACCACCAAAGGCCAAAACAAATAAAACTGTTCCTCCACCGCCAGCGACCACGTAACCCCTAACAAGCCAGCTGCCATTGTAGGAATCGGAACCAGGAAATTCTGCAGAAAAAGTGGATAGGCCCACCAGGGCGACGACCGCGCTGCAAAGATCATTTGTGCTTCCGCCGGACGAAAAAGCGGGACAACCACAAACATGAAAATCAGGGCTGAATAATATAACGGCCAGATCCGAAGACAGCGCCGAGCATAAAAATTTCTGAAATAGCCCTCTGATTGCTTCGCATCGAGCAAAACCCCTGTGATCAGGAATCCCGACAACACAAAAAAAAGATCTACTCCCATCCATCCATAGTTTGCAATCAGTCCCAAATGGAGAGATGGATATTTGTCGGTGTTGTGCATTAACACCAGCAGTACGGCCACACCGCGAACTGAATCTAGTTGAGGGATTTTCTTCAAGTCAAAGCTTCTTCACGACAGCCGCTCGATTAACTTCTACGGAGTAAGCACACGCCAGTCCAGGGATAGTTCCCTGGGTTCCCTTTAGGCTCGGGCAGCAATGATAGTAGTTCGACGGGCGCGCGCTGCAAGCGGGCTGCGGTCTTCAGCATTCCCTGAACATCCGTCGGCGTCCAACCGTAACGGGCGAAGAAATGCGCGCCCTCTGGGGGACCAAACTTGAAAGCTGCTCCAGCCTCGCTGAGTTGTTTGCCGGTAGTGCGCTGCATTAACTGTAACTGCCCGGGAGAAGCGAGATCGACGATCCAGTTTCTAATATTGCTTTGAGCGGCCAGGTCAGCGGATAGAGATGCCACCTCATCGGACGTGAAGTAAATCAGAAGGCCCTCACTTGCAACGACAACTTTTCTTGCGTCAGCACACAATTGTGTGAAAAGTTCACGTCGAGCAGGTACGTTCGAGAGATCCAGCGCGATTCGTTTGAGCTGACAACGAGATTTCTCATTGGCAAGAATTTCCTGTTTGTAGGCCACAATCTCCGGCAGGTCAACCTCAACCCAATGCAACGTGTTGGGGAGATCCATCCGGTAGGGACGTGCATCCAGGCCAGCAGCGAGATTCAGAACAAGGTCGGCTCCATCGAGAATTGCGCCCGAGAGAAACTGATCAAACAGATAAGTGCGTGTCACCCATGCCCACTCGTGCTTATTCCCATCTGGGAGAGTGTTCGCGATCTGAAACCCATGCGATCCAGCCAAACGCTCCGCATAGGGGTCGCGAAATAACGCGTCGTGTCGTCGGGTTTCAAGGGCACGAAAATACGCTACCCAAAGCGCGGTATCGGAAACTCGTCGAACGGCAATATCTCGCTCATTCATCGTTATAGACAGCCCTATTCTGAGAACGCATAACTTTGTCTCGAAAATCGCATATGCCACGAGCACGAGCGTGGCTTGTTATGTACATCACAGATCATCGTTTGTCTCCGTGATAGCATGCTGTGGCGAAAGAGGCGGCATGCTTATCTCCGTACTAACGGCACTGGGCGCGGTTTACACACTCTTCGGAGTGATCATTGCTAGGCGTTTCCGCGAGCCGAAATGCCGCGTTTGCCTTTACCGTCCACTGTGCCCTAACCGCGAATCCTACTTGAAGACTGCGATCAAGCCATGTTGGAGTTGCGGACAAACCGGTCCATGCTCCGCGCTCGCGCAAGAAACAAACTCGTGATCGCATTCCGGGAGTCGTCGTGGCCAGGGTCATTTGGTTCTCAGGTCGTTGTGTAAAGAATGGCTCCAATTCTTTTTTGTTACCGCAAACGCAGAATGCGTTCAGTTCGACCAGTTGCGGACATAGAACTGAATGACTGTTTTGAGAACGTTTAGTTTTTATTCGAAGTCGGCGCGGACCGACAATCATCGAGTGGGATCGCAATGCGATCAACGTGCGCCTTGCTTACAGCGCTGGCTTCATCGCGTCCATGAGGCTTTGCCTCAAGTTCCGCTAACCTCAATAGAGTCGGATCGACATCATCGAACCGCTCGGTCGAAAGGGAATCAATTAGATCCAGGTATTCCTTCTTTTTCAATTGCCAGCCATTGCGCTCGACATATTCATAGCCCCGCTTGATGAGTGACTCACGCAGAGATGAGTTGTTAATCACATCCAGCATGGCGGTGGCCATAGCCTGGCTGTCACCGGAGTGAAAGAAATGAACGATACCTTCCTCGAAATAGAAAGTGTCTACTTTAGTTCGGGAAACGACGACAGGCACCCCTTGGGACATAAATTCCATGATCTTCGTGCTGTAAGCCTCGTTTCCGAATGAATCTGCCCTTTTGGGCACGACCCCGAGGTCAGCGTTGGCAATCACCGCCGCCATTTCGTGGAGCGGAACCCCCGGATAAAATTTGACACTTTCCGTAAGATTAAGTTCCTGCACTAATTGTTTCAGTCCGGTCTTCTGATCTCCCCCTGCTCCCGCGTAGATATGAAACTCCGCATGCGGAACCTTGCTTTTAACTTCAACGAATGCCCTGATTGCAATGTCTACTCCCTGGTGCCATTGAAGACTGCCCGGAAATAAAACAATAAATCTGTCGTCAGTTCTGGTTCTTGGGTGTCGAGCGAACATTTCGGGATCGACATGATTGATTAGAACGGAACAGTTGTGTTCAGGGACCGAACGCTCCACCACAGTTTTGTGCCAAATGTGATTCGAGACAATCACGTGATCGACAAATCTTGCCGACCATCGTTCGATTGCTGTCAGTAATCCAACATAGGCTGTCTTGAGTTTTGTCGGAAACTTATTGGCGAACAACTCTGGCACTACGTCATGAATATCGAGAATGAGCTTTGTGCCAGTTAGCTTTGGATACCACGCCGCAAAGACCAGGAAATCCGGCATGTTATGGATGTGAACGACATCGTAGCGATTGCGCTTATGCAGTCGGGTCAACATCTTGGATGATCTCATCAAAAATCGGAGCAGTCGCCAGGCGTAAGTCCACTTTGTGCGTTCGTTATGCTCACGGTGCTGTACTCGATAAACTGTGACTCCATTGATTTCTTTATCAGGTTTCGCGAAGTCGCTCCCGCTTATAGCGATCACGTCAACTTTGTCGCCGCGCTTCACTAAGGTCTCGGCATAGCGCCGGACGCGGTTGTCAGACTCATAGGGGGTGTAGGCCACCATGCATATCTTTTTGCGTGTATTCCTATCGCTAAGTGGAACTTGCTGGCAGTAATAGCGTGCAACTTCGCGCGGAAGTGCTGGCCAATAGCAACCGTCATATTTCTCGTGAATATAGCGTAAGAGTTCTTCGTAGTGTGAAACTGGAAATTCATCCCGTTTTGGCTTGCCCTCGAAGCACATGTAATCCGGATGTGTGTTCACCAACACCATGCCGCCGTGTTCAGCGATCCAATCAACCTTGCGTTTCCAAATATCGATATTCCGTTCCCTGAGAACCTCGAACAGAGTGAAATCCTGAACCAGCGTGTACGGAAGCTCCACATAGCCACTGCCGTCTGGACCTGGCACCCAGAACGGGAAAATCGTTTCAGAGCCATCCGGTTGCGGTTCGAAAGGGTCTGTGTCAAACGTAGACGCGTCGTACTCAATGTTCAATGCGTGCAGCCACTCCAACCTGTGTTGCATTAACGGAGAGCGAAAACCAGAGCAATTCCACTTTCGCAGGTATTCGTTAATGCGGGGGACTTTAGCAGCGAACTTAGCTTTGGAGCTGTAGAGCTTTCCGTCATGCTCTAACCCGTGTACCCCGACTTCGAAGCCTGAATGCTGCAAAATCTCTCGCGTAGCGTCCGATATTTCGTACTCGCCCTCAGGCACGAAATTGAAGCATGATTTGAATCCGTGCTTGACTTCGACATCCATCAACCGCTCAACTCGGGAAACGCCCTTACGCCCCTCCACGTCGTGCGTAAGTACAACCGCAAAGCGTTTGCCGGCCGGCCAACCAGGCCATGCGGGAGGAATGCGGGCCGCTTTGGGATCAACGGGCCAAACATCGGCAAAGGTTCGGCGA
>OBLW0100001145.1_pt1 | contig 22770 bp, 23 predicted proteins | sample 1520161 | NCBI WGS metagenome assembly OBLW01 (sample SAMEA3539309, study PRJEB22396) | soil metagenome | biome: tundra; feature: field; material: soil | place: USA | collected 2010-05 | depth 0.15 m | reverse complement strand
ACTTGGCGTTTCTGTGCTTGGGCTATCGTCGGAGTTTCCTGTGGCGACTGCGATGGCGCGGCTGAGACGTTGGAAATATTGAGCTGGATCGTAGAGACCGTCAGGATGATCGAGCCGCAGGCCGTCCACCTTGCCGTCGGCCACTAATTTGAGAATGAAGCGGTGAGTTTCCTCAAATACCTTTTCATTCTCCATGCAAATTCCGGCAAGGTCATTGGTGTCGAAAAAACGGCGGTAGTTGATGTCATCGGCCGCAACTCGCCAATTCGCCAAGCGAAATGCCTGCACTTTGATCAGTTCGTGCAACTCTTCAAAGGTAGTAGGATCCTTGGGATCGCCGTTAATTGAATCGACAGCTCGAGAGATGCAATCGAGGATTTCTGGCGATCGGCTACAAAGTTCAGCCAGACGCCGCTTGTGAATTTCTTTGTCACGATTTCGTTCAGCGACGCGTTCGGTAGAGAGTTCCCTCCTACCTGGAAGATGACCAAACGCCGTGATCAAACTTTGAAATTCGAGCCAGTCGGAATTCTGCTCGGCCAGATTCTCGGTTTCCTTGGCTCCACAGTGCTGCAGCACACGAGGATATTCTTTCGGGTCGATCGGGAAACGATGTTCCTTGTAAGAAATATCGAACTCGCCATGCTCACAGTGAAATACGAGCTTCAAGTCACCGCTCTCAAGTACTGCCCCGTAATGATCGTGTAGAACAGGAACCAATACTTTCCCTTGGAGTTCGTCTTTCAGCGGTTGCCAGTCGATATCGAAGAAACTCGAGTAAATTGACGATTCGCCATTCTCCAAGACATCCAGCCACCAAGCGTTGTCACTGCCCATCACTCCCATGTGATTGGGAACGATGTCGAGAATTAATCCCATGTTGTGCTGGTGCAGCGTGGCCACGAAGTTATCAAAATCATCGGGCGTGCCGATTTCTGGATTGAAGCAGCTATGATCGACGATGTCGTAACCGTGCATGCTTCCAGGGCGAGCCTTGAGACAAGGAGAAACGTAACAATGACTGATGCCGAGCGAAGAAAGATACGGAACAATTTCGGTTGCCTGAACAAACTTAAAGTCGCGATTGAGCTGCAGACGATAAGTGGCGAGAGGAATGTTCGCGCGCCGGTTCATGTTTCCAAGGACCATACCACTGACCAAGAAGGAAGCGTAACTGGCTGCGGGGAGTCAATGACGGTCTCATCGCTGGCATAGATTATGTGGGACGTGGCGGTCATGATATTCGAAAGCTCCGAGAGGCCGAGATTGGCCGCCAGAACGAGTTCTGAATTGTCTGCGAACTTCCAGCGCGCAATTAGACCATGATCTCCCTGAAGCTCGTAATTTGCGATGGTTCGACACGCAGCAGCAAGACGAGGCACAATTTCTTCGGATCGCAGCTTGAGTAACTGGCGGTGGAATCGGAGCCATTCTGCGTGCGGCTCTTGCTCGATTTCATTCCAGTTGAGACGCGAAGCTTCGAGGGTGGTAGGCGAACTCGGGTCTGGAATTTGATCGCGCTTTGCCGGATCGCTGAATGCCTTGAAATGTGCGAACTCACTACGCCGACCGGCGGTAACGGCAGCAGCCAGGTCTTTTTCAAAATCGCAAAAGAAAAGAAAGGGTGTGTCTGCGCCGAACTCCTCGCCCATGAAGAGCAGGGGCGGCGAAGGAGCGAGAAGGAGAATTGCCGTGGCCGCCCGGACTGCGCGTGCATCGGCCAGTTTGGTTATTCGCTCGCCGAAGGCGCGATTTCCGATTTGGTCGTGATTTTGAAGAAAAGACACAAATGAGCTGAGCGGCAGGCCCTGGGTGGATTCACCACGGCGCGCGCCATTTCTATGACCGGAAGCTTCGCCCTGGTAAGCAAACCCAGAAGTCAAACATCGACCCAATTGATCGAGCGGGCGCTCACAGTAATCGGAATAATATCCCTCTCGCTCGCCAGTAACCAGAACGTGTACCGCGTGATGGATGTCGTCATTCCATTGAGCGGTATAAGTTCGCGGCCGGCAATTTGATGAGCGCTCCAGGTAATGCGCTCCGTTGTTGTCATTTTCAACGACTAGATGGACCTGACGCTCGGAGAGGAAAGAATTCCGAACCGTATCGGCGAGCTCCGTAAGAATGTCTGGTTTAGAGTCATCAGCAATCGCATGAACCGCATCCAGACGCAACCCATCAAAATGATATTCAGAGAGCCAATAGAGCGCGTTATGAATAAAAAAATCTCGGACCGAACGACTGCCGACGCCGTCGAAATTTATGCCATTACCCCAAGGTGTGTGGTGCCGGTCGGTGAAGAATTGCGGGGCGTAGGAATTAAGGTAATTTCCTTCGGGACCGAAGTGGTTGTAAACCACATCGAGCAAGATCATCATCCCGCGGCTGTGGGCGCTTTGAACGAGCAGCTTTAGATCTTCGGGACGACCATAAGTGCTATCAGGGGCGAAAGGTAAGACACCGTCGTATCCCCAATTGCGTCGCCCCGGAAAATCGGCGATGGGCATCAGTTCTAACGCGGTGACGCCAAGTTCCGCCAAATAATCTAGCCGCTCTATTATAGAAGAGAACGTCCCATTCGAGGTGAATGAACCGACATGCAATTCATAGATAACTGCTTCTTCCCACGGACGACCACGCCAAGTCTGATCTTGCCAGTCGAAAGCACCAGCATCGATCACTTCGCTCGGGCCGTGTACGTCACGGGGCTGAAAGCGCGAAGCCGGATCAGGAACCTTCTGATTGTCGTCGATTCGAAAACGATATTGAGTTCCGGGTTTTGCGGCATCGGTCGCTAATTCAAACCAACCGTCATCGTCTCGACTGAGCGGGAGATGAACTGCGCGGTTTACATCTCCCAAGCAAAGCTCTACTTTACTCGCGGCAGGAGCCCATAACCGAAAGCGTACGCTTTGATCTTCACAACAATGGGCTCCAAACGGCATGTTATGAAGCCGCTTCATTCATTTCTTCCTTCTTGGCGGTCTGGCGACGCTCCATCAAAATGACGAGCGAGCGCGCCTGTAGCGGATAAACGACTCCGGCGTCATACGTATCGCCGGTACGCAATCCGTTGTCACGCGAAGTATCCATCCAAGCGGTCCACCGCGTCGATGGAGAAGTTTGTGGCAATGTAAAATCGATATCTTCGTGATATGCGTTGAGGAGAACTAGAAAGTTTTCGTCGGTAAGCTTTCGACCGCGCTGATCCGTCTCGTCCAGGCCCTGACCGGAGAGGAACATCCCCAGGCAGTGAACCGAGGGATCGCGCCACTCATCTTCGGTCATTTCTTTACCGGCGGGGTTGAGCCACAATACATCTTTAATATCGGCACCCTTAATGGGGCGGCCCTGGAAAAACCGGCGTCGGCGGAATATGGGATGGCGCTTGCGCAGGTTGATCATGCGTTGAACAAACGCGAAAAGATCGCGATCGTGCGGTTGTGAATTCCAGTTAAGCCAACTAATTTCATTGTCCTGGCAATAGGCATTGTTGTTGCCCATCTGCGTATGGCCAACGGAATCCCCCGCATACATCATCGGAACGCCTTGGGAGAGCAACAGCGTTGCCAGAAAATTGCGCTTTTGCTTGGCGCGAAGAGCTTGAATGTTGGGATCGTCGGTAGGTCCTTCAACTCCGCAATTCCAGCTGCGATTGTCGTTATTGCCGTCCCGATTGCCTTCGCCATTAACCTCGTTGTGCTTTTCGTTGAAGCTAACCAGGTCTTGCATGGTGAAGCCGTCGTGAGCTGTGATGAAATTTACACTGGCGTATGGACGGCGGCCGCTGTGAGCATAAAGATCACTGGACCCTGTAATTCGATAGGCTAAATCTCCTACGGTTCCGTCGTCTCCCTTCCAGTAAGCTCTCACCGTGTCGCGATATCGATCATTCCATTCAGCCCATCCGACTGGGAAGTTGCCGACCTGATAGCCGCCTTCGCCGAGGTCCCAAGGTTCGGCAATCAATTTCACCTGCGAGAGCACCGGGTCCTGATGGATGATGTCTAGAAACGCGCCGAGACGATCGACTTCGTGCAATTCGCGCGCAAGAGTCGCCGCCAAGTCAAAACGGAAGCCATCCACGTGCATGTCGAGAACCCAATAACGCAGACTGTCCATGATCAACTGCAGAACGCGCGGGTGCCGCATGTTCAGTGTGTTTCCGGTCCCGGTATAGTCCATGTAGTAGCGAGGATTGTCTGGAATGAGGCGATAATAGGTACTGTTGTCGATTCCTTTCAACGAAAGCGTAGGGCCAAGATGATTTCCTTCTGCGGTGTGGTTGTAAACGACGTCAAGAATCACCTCCAATCCAGCAGAGTGGAGGGTCTTGACCATGGTCTTGAATTCGCGCACCGCATTAATAGAAAGGTAGCGAGGTTCGAGCGCAAAGAATCCGATCGAATTGTAGCCCCAGTAATTACGGAGTCCGCGGTCCACTAGTAGGCGATCGTCGACAAAGTGATGTACCGGCATGAGTTCGATTGATGTAACGCCCATTCGAGTAAAGTGGTCAATAATCGGCGCAGTTGCCAGGCCGGCATAGGTGCCTCGCAAATGCGCCGGAACGTCGGGGTGGCTTTTGGTGAAGCCTTTTACATGCAATTCGTAAATTACGGTTTCATGCCACGGGATGCGCGGCGGTGTGTCCGCTCCCCAGGTGAATGCAGAATCGATTACTCGATTTTTTGGCATACCAGCGGCGTTATCACGTCGATCAAAAGACAGGTCCTCTTGCTTGTTGCCGATGCGGTAGCCGAAATGCGAGTCGGTCCAATTCAAAGACCCTTGTATTTGCTTGCCGTAGGGGTCAAGGAGAAGTTTGTGCGGATTGAAGCGATGGCCTTGTTCAGGCGCGTATGGTCCATACACGCGGTATCCATATAACTGACCCGGGCGAATCTCGGGCAGATATCCATGCCAAACCATATCCGTTTGTTCGGGAAGGGTGACGCGAGATGTCTCACGTTTTCCAGATGAGTCGTAGAGGCAAAGTTCCACCTTCTCCGCATGTTCAGAATAGAGGGCAAAATTAACGCCCTCACCGTCCCACGTTGCGCCCAAGGGGTATGGACGGCCCGGCCACACGATCGGTTGAGTTTGATTCGGCATTAGCTAATGATTCGAAAAAACGTCGTCGCTTCGAACTGCTGTGAACGAACTCAATTTACCGTAGCCGTCGCCGCGATTCTATGTACATACGGCATTGCTTGTAGGGGGAGTCCAGAAATCCGCACGCTTCGAAAGTTCAAGACGATGAATTAGCTATCTTTGTGGCAACGCGACGTCCGCTTGCGGAGAATCGTTCCGCGCTACGGAACGGACCCCAGCCAGCGATGGGCGGTAATTTCTTGGGAAAGGTCGTCCACCAAGTTGGATACCATTCATCTTGCGAGAACATAAATCTCATCTCGAATAAAGTTTTCGATTAACTAGGAGGACGAATTGTATCCCAAAACCGTTGACGCAAACGCAAGGTTATTCTTAGGACATGTCCCATTTCCAACTTCGCCATCGCCCCGCAATTTTGTCTCGTGGATGGTGAGGGTTGAAATTGAGCGGACAATTTTGAACTCTTCACGCTGGCGCCGGTACAGAGAATTCGGACTGCAAATGCATACAACCACTGATGGTTCAGATGCAAGCAAGTGCGTAGTCTCCATCATGGAATAGACCACTAAATTACTCGAAGGAGTTTCACGATGACGACAATGTTTTATCGCTCTTTGACTTGCCTTACCGTTGCCGGTTTATTGACGCTTGTGGCCGCGCAGCAGGATCAACAACCTCAAGGAGGCTCGATGGGTTCCGGTTCCACCATGGGCTCAGACTCAAAAATGGGGTCGGATACAAACATGGGTCCCGGGGCGAAAATGAGCATGACGGACCAGAAGTTTGTGAAGGAAGCAGCTCAGGGCGGCATGGCTGAAGTTGAATTGGGCCAGCTAGCCGTGCAAAAAGCGTCGAACCAGGATGTTAAGAAATTCGGGCAACGGATGGTGGACGATCACGGCAAAGCGAATGACAAGCTGAAGGAAATTGCCTCAATCAAGGGAATCACTTTGCCAGCTAGCCCAGACGCCAAACAGAAAGCTACGAAAGAACGGCTTTCAAAGTTGTCGGGTGAACAGTTTGACAAGGCTTACATGACTGACATGTTGAAGGATCATAAGAAGGACGTGGCCGCTTTTCAGAATGAAAGCAACACGGGAAAAGATTCTGACATAAAGAACTTCGCAGCCGAGACCTTGCCAACTCTTCGCGATCATCTGAAGGACGCGCAAGACATCACGCCAAAAATTGTGCAGGCTCGTGGCTCGATGGCTCCCAGCGTATCGCAGCAGTAAAAACTCACGGTTACAAAGCTTGAAAAGCGCCAGGGAGAATCGATACTCGCTGGCGCTTTAATATGAAAGGAGTCGCAGATGCCGGAACGAGAAACCATAGAACTCGCTGAAGAAGATAAGAGGGAAGGGAAATCGCCTTCGACCCAGGCTGGAGAATTTATTCGCGAGGAGATCCATCATGTAAGAGAAGGAAAACACGGTGCACAATCTCCGCAACAGGTAATCGCAATCGGGTTGTCTAAGGCGCGACGAGCTGGCGTTAAATTGAATCCGCCAAAAGGTTCTGCGTTGCTCAAGAAAAAAGCTCAACAGGACACTAAAGCGCGCAAGAAGACGCACAAAGTGTCCGCCAAGCGGTCACGAGGGGTCGAGAGCGTCCTCGAACGCGAATCCCACCGATCAGCCAGTCATTCGGCGCTATCACGACAAGCTAAAAAGGCAGCCTCAGCTCGCAGCAAGCAAAGTCGAAGTTCAGCGGCGAAGAAAGCGGCTCGGACTCGGAAAGGGGCGTAGATTCGGTTAGCGCACGCAAAAGCGTTCACGCCGCAAGATCATGTGCGGCGAGTCGAGTCGATCTCCGGCTCCGTCGCGTTGATGACAGAATCGTTTTGGACGTGATACGTAGTGACAATCACGTTACTCTCCGTGTCCGGAAGTAGGTCTCATGTCTGTCGCTAAACAGGATCCAGTAAAAAACATATCGACCGGCCGTTGGCGATGGGTGATCGCAATTGTTCTTCTCCTCGTGCTTGCGCTTACGGCAGTGATGATCGTGGTTTCCCGCGCGGAGCCCACCCTTCGAGCAAAAGTGATTGAGACTTTGTCGACCAGGTTTAAGAGCAAGGTCGAACTTGATGCGTTTCACGTGTCGGTCATAAGAGGACTGCAGGTTTCAGGCGCCGGACTCCGAATCTTCGGTGAGACCGATCCAAATAATCACGAGCCAGGATTTCAGCCCATTATCAATGTCGCCGAGTTCGAGTTCCACATCGGAATTCGCGATCTATTTCATTCGCCCCTACATGTTCAAATTGTATTTGTTAAGGGCCTGCAATTAAATTTGCCTCCCAAAGAGCATCGCAGTGAGATAAATCAGATGGGACCGAAGGGCGGCAAGATCGAAATCATTGTCGATAAGCTCGTTTGCGATAAGACGCAACTTATTGTGAATACGCTGAAGCCCGGCAAGCTCCCTTTGGAGTTTGACATCGAAAACTTGACAATGACGACCATTGGACCGGGCTCCCCCATGCATTTTGACGCCGACCTGACTAACCCCAAACCGGTGGGGCAAATACATTCCACAGGATTGTTTGGGCCTTGGCTGCCCGATAGTCCTCGTGAAACTCCGGTGAGCGGCACTTACTCATTCGATCATGCCGACTTGGGAACTATTAAGGGCATAGGTGGGACTTTGTCTTCAACCGGTCAGTACGCTGGCGTTCTCGACAAGATTGCGGTGAATGGAGTAACTGATACTCCCGACTTCCGCATCGCGATTAGTGGACGCTCTGTTTCTTTACACACTGATTTTCATGCCATCGTAGACGGAACGACTGGCGACACTTACCTTCAGCCAGTCAAAGCAAAGCTTCTGAGTTCGTGGTGTGTAGCGAATGGCTCAGTGGTGCGGATGAAGGATCCGCCGGGCCATCGTGTTTATTTAGATGTCGTAATTGAGAAAGGTAGGATTGATGACCTTTTGAAACTGGCGGTCCGAACGGATCCTCCAGTTATGACTGGCTCGGTTCATCTCAAGACAAAGCTAGATCTTTCTCCGGGAGAAGTCGACGTTGCCGATCGTCTGAAGTTAGATGGGAATTTTGAGGTTTTGGGAGCGCACTTTGCAAACGACAAAGTCCAGGAAAAAGTTGACGCGCTTAGTGCGAGAAGCCAGGGTCAACCGAAAGCGGCCCAAGGTACGACAATAGACGATGTCAATTCAGATATGAAAGGTAGATTCAACTTGACCAACGGACTCCTTTCATTTTCGGAACTCCAGTTTGAAATTCCGGGCACCCAAGTCAATCTCACCGGAACTTACAGTTTGGACGGCAACGAATTCGCTTTCCACGGCAAAGCACGCATGGATGCAAAACTGTCACATATGGTGACGGGATGGAAATCTATCTTACTAAGACCCGCCGATCCGTTCTTCAGTAAAAACGGCGCTGGCACCGAGCTGCCGGTAAGAATCACCGGCACAAAATCGGAACCGCATTTTGGTCTCGATTTTAGACACAAGGAAACCCCTGACGCCAAGCCCGACAGTCATCACTGATGAAAGAAGTTTTGTTCGAAACGACTTTCTCAATCTCCGATCAGATTGCGCCTCTTCGGCCTGTCACTAGATTGATTACGAGAACGATGACGGCGACCACTAAGAGAATGTGGATGTAGCCACCCAGTGTGTATGAGCTGACTAGCCCCAATAGCCACAGGATTAGCAGTATCACAAATATTGTCCAGAGCATTTGAGTCCCTCGGAAAACAGAAGTGAATTAGCAAAACTGTGGCAATACGAGGCCACGTCAAGAGCCTAGCCCCCCAGTCACTCCGAGCGCATACAGTTCATGCTGTAGATGGAGCTAAATGTCAGGGTAATGGCTTTCTTCTTTACTCATTTGCACGTCTAAGACACTGTTAGCTGCGGAGGGTCCGATGAGTCGTGAGGAACTATTGAAAGCTGATTTATTGAGCGAGATTGTATTAGTCGGCAGCAGCGTTGCGATCTTGTTGTCTCTGGTGATAGTTGTAGCGGCTGCCGCTTTTGCTGGCGCAGGACTTCAATAACCAGCCCGTGAACAGTCGCGCAGTACAGTACATTATTCAACTCAATTAGGCATCAACTGGATGTGCAGAGACTGCGTGCAACGCCTATTGTCTTCCTAGACGGAAAAGACTAGCCGAATCCAAAAACGATAGTCGTTCAGCCCGTCATAACCATGGGTGCCCAATGTTCTAATTCGCGCTGACGTTCGAAATTAAAAATCAAGCTAGGCAAGAAGGAGAAGTTTCATGTCTGAGAAAAATACGGCAGTGTTCGGAATCTACCCAAGCTACGCGAATGTTGAAAGCGGAGTTGACGGCCTAAAAGCGGCCGGCTTCAGTAACAGAGATATTTCAGTTCTTTTCCCCGAGACATCTGGCTCAAGGGATTTTGCCCACGAGAAGGGAACCAAAGCGCCGGAAGGAGCTACTGCGGGTGCGGGAACCGGAGTGGTTCTTGGCGGAGCGATGGGTTGGCTGCTGGGCGTAGGTGCATTAGCGATCCCAGGTTTAGGCCCGTTCATCGCAGCTGGCCCAATCATGGCGGCACTGGCTGGAGCTGGTGTTGCAGGTACCGTGCTCGGCATTGCTGGAGCGCTTGTCGGAATGGGAATACCCGAATATGAGGCGAAGCGGTACGAAGGACGAGTGAAAGACGGAGGCATTTTGCTCTCGGTTCATTCCGACAGCTCTGATTCGACGAAAAGAGCGAAACTGATTCTGGAAGCGACTGGAGCACAGGATATTTCGTCCACTGCTGAAGCGCATTCAGATCGGCCCAGTGCCGATAGCGATCTGCGTCGAGCCAGTTAGTTAACAAGGGTCACTCCATTGCACGGATGCGACCTGAGAGGGGAGAAGCTCATGAATTCTGATCGGATGAAGGGCAAGTGGAAACAGTTAAAGGGAGCGGCGAAAGTGCGCTGGGGAAAATTAACGGACGATGATCTGGAAGTGATCGACGGCCAATAGGAACAGTTAATCGGGACCATCCAGGAACGCTACGGGATAGCTCAGGACGCCGCGCAGAAACAGGTGGAGGAATGGAAGTTAGAGGAAGAGCCGAACACACTTAGTCACTACGAGCACCGGAAGGCGAGCTGAGCTTGCAATGAACATTCTCTCTCAAGTCTAAACCGCAAATCTGAGGCGAGTTGTTAGTTGTAACGCGAGAAACCACTAGGCCGAGTCGTTTCTCGCGCGCAACGCCGTTACTGTAGGAAACCGCTGGACTTCCAAGTCCCGCCAAACCTATCCTTCCGTGCCGGTAGCTTGCATGGTAGACGGCATATTCGTTACTTTCCTGCGGATTCTACTGGTAACTTCAGCGGCTTTCTCTCGAACATTTTCGCGGGTCTCACTACCCGCAGCCGGAGCCAGCAATATTCCTAGTCCAGCTCCAATGCCAACTCCTAGTAAGAACCCACCAATTCGAGAGGGCCATTGGTTGTTGTTACCCTGAATCGCGTCCGCCGCAGATTGAAGACGATCCACCGCGTCTTCGTACTTACTCGTAACACTGTCGCTTACATCGTTGTATTTGCTCGTGACCCTATCAGACACGTCATTAACGCTCTCTCTGATCTGGTCTCCAACGGCGGCCCGCACTTTTGGCTCGGTGAAGAGAAGCCCTAATCTCGCAGCTAGGCGAATCCAATCCTTAGTCGATGTCTTTGCTCCAAAATTTCGCATGACAAACTCCCTTTTCCAACGGATTTCGTTAGGTTTCAGACTAGTGAGTCGGGTCCAGAATGACCATCGGTAGTTCCCTGTAGCGCCGGACGAGGGGATGTGTACGTGACGCGTCGCGGCCAGGTCCTAATAAAGTCTCGCCCACTCTAGGTGATCTACCTGATTTTATTAGTAATTTTCTTTGCATACCCTAAATCTACCGGCGGAAGTGATGCGGCACAGGTTTTTGCCGTTTCCCTGTCTTGGGCTCATCCGAAGCGGAACGGCTTGTCAGGATGATCACGCGTCACTTTGCCGAACTCCCGACTCACTACCCTTACAAGTATCAAACGATCACCTTAGATGAAGGAGAGCACTCTTCATATCTTGTTGCTAGATACGAAGAGTGCCTCAAAGGCTCTAGCGCGGCGGTTTGCCGGCGCGAGGGGCTGGCTGCATTCTCTGTTGCATTTGCTGTTGTGCCGCCTGATGCCTCTGCTGTAGTTGCTGCGTCTGCTGCTGGTGACGCTGCTCAACTTGTTGTTTTGCCGCTTCGTTGTTTTGTTTTCCTACCTTCTGGTCCTCTTTGTCTTGCTGCTTAGCTACCTTCTGCCGTTCTTTATCTTGCTGCGCATATAACTTCTGCTGCTGCTGTTGGTACTGTTTATCCTGTTTGGCATTTCCGCTGTTTGGCGCCGCCGGGCGTTCTGCCGGAGGTAGGTCGCGAATATGACTCGGAGCGCTCGACCGGCCGGCGTTGGCCGCTTCATTATGCACGGCGTTGTTATTCTCCGGACGCATCGCGCCATTGTTTTCCGAACGAGCGGCGTTTGCGCCACGATTCGCTGGCGGATTGTAGGCTCCCCCCGCTTCTCTGGCTGGCACCGCGTGATCTGTAAAGGCGCCGGGCTTGGCTGTGGCTGCTATCGCTGGCTTCCCTCGGTTCTCTGAAGCGCGCTGCTGCGGGTTGCCACGCGCCTGTTGCTCATGTTGACTTTGAGCGGCCACTGCGGGTATGTGTCGGTCATGAGCCGCAGCTTCCTGCTCAGGAGTTGCACGCGCCGCTATTCCACCTTCGCCGCCGTTGTAACTGACATGAGTTATATTCGTCTCGTTGACACGGGTTTCGTATACGTTGTGAATTACCGTGACGTTCACATTGCTCACAGCGCGGTTGTAGAAGAAGTGTCCGTTATCCCACCGTCCACCCTCGAAGCCCAGACCGAAATATCCGAAACCATAATTGACGCCGCCATAAAAACCGACCTGCGGACCCCAATATCCGTCATAGAACATAAATCCATTTCCGCCCCATCCCCAATATGCAGGAGTCCAGAGAAACCCTACTTCTGGAGCGAGGACCCATGTTCCAGGCACCCAATAATAATCGTCAAAGTCGTCGCCCCATCCCCAGTAGCCAGGGGTCCAAATGTAACCGTCTCCGGGACAGATGGGCTGCTCGTAAACTGGAAGCGGTGGGGGAGCAAATGCGACTGTGATCCCTATGGCAGCGAAAGAGGCGGACGAAACACAGAGAATGACAAACGCAAACAGAAGCGTACGAATGGAACGAATATGCATTGTTCTTTTTCCTTGGCTCATGATCCCTCGTTTTCCCGGTGCTACTTTTCGGCTGCGGGTTGCGTGGATTGAGCTTCAGACTTCGGAGCAAAGACCAAAGACATGTTTCCAAAAACACATTTCCTGATTATTCAGAGACGCACAGATTATGGCCCGTACAACGAAAGCCAAAAATACTTCGCGAACTGCTACTGGCGGGATTCAGGATTGGGTGGCGCATTGCGGATGTCCACATTGACACGCAATCTCCGTGAGGGTTGCAGCCTCTTTGCACGACTGGCTACAATATTTTGAATTATTTTCCGCAGAACACTGACATGAAGGGTGGGCGCATTTTGATTCACTAGCCATTACATTCACCTGGTTACGTAATCTGGTCTTTTACATCGTACTTATTTTTACGTAGCGGAATAGAACAGGAAGCGAACTTATCAAGACATAACCCGCAAACAATGGGGCTGTGGTACCAACAATTTTAGGAACAGACAATCCAGGTTTCACCATAAAACCTCCGACTGTCATAGAAACCTAACCGACAGGTTAGCTTCTTAAACAGCGCCGCACTATACAGTATTTCCCCTAGGCTCAGTCGCAAAATCGCCTTACCCACTGTCGCCTTAAGCGATGCGCTTCACGCCGCCATTTGGGAGGGGATCGTTGATTTTCGGTGGCTTATTCTCGGGTCGGGCTCCGGGGGCGGTAGTCTTTGCCCTTGCTCGGGGTCTTCAAGGGGATCTGGCGTCGTTGGGACGTGCGGCCCGGTTTCAGGTTGATCTTTCGTCGGATCTGGCATCATAGGTAGATCACCTCGCATTGGGTCCGCTGGAAGCGACGAAGCTGTGATCCCTGAATTCATTCCGCTATAGTTTTCCACTAAGTTACTCCTCGCAAATTTCAAACCTTCGGTTTGTTCTGAATTCGATGACTACTTAGTTGCACGAAACGCTCGCAAGGGGTCCGAAGTCGGTGAACTTTATAATTTCACACCCAGCCCTTCGCGGGTTAACCCTCCCGGCCCATTTTGTGCGTCCGTGCGATGGACGTTCGTTTTCATACTTACCAGAGACGAAATTACCTGCTCCAAGCTGATGAGAGTGCCATCCGCGCACCCCGATTCCAATCGTTCTTGTGGATTACCTGTGCCTCCGTCGTAGCCCCACAAACAGAGAATTATTTTTACTTCTGGCTGACGAGACCGTATCAATCTACAAATCGATCGCGCCTTTCCATCTGAAAACGGAGGAAGGGCAGAGATCAGCACTACATGTGGTGCATCTAGCATCACCGCTTGCAACAAGTCAGTACGATTTGTAACGGGCAAGCAACGGACCGAACAACCCATGTTTCCACATAATTGTTCCGCCAGTTTCAGAAGAAGCACGTGGACGTGAAAGAACAGCAAAGTAATTTGAATGATGAAGGGTTGAGCCCAAGCTTGACCCTTCGTTAACTTCCGCCTACAGAACCAAAACTCTATTGCTACAGACTTGGACGGATGTTTGCGTCTATTTTTTAGGTGTAGGTTCGTATAGCGCTATAGATCGGCAGCGTAATCTGCCGGCTACTTCTAGACCAGGAGCGACTAACATGTATACGATTTTGCTGATCATCCTCGTGTTACTTCTCATCGGGGCATTGCCGACATGGCCGTACAGCACGGCGTGGGGCTATTATCCGAGCGGCGGGCTAGGATTGGTACTCGTTATTGTGCTTGTATTAGTACTGATGGGTAGAGTCTAAGGACCGCACCGCCGAGTTGGGCAAATGCGACCCTAACAAATGCGACCGGGGAGTTTGCACTCCTTGGTCGCGGTTGTGCCTTAGGGCTGGGACAAGAACTTTGTTTTTGCCACTCAACTCGGGAGTCTGCCTGCTACGCGCGTCATACTTTCACAAGGTCTTGTCGATTCTCCGAGCAACAATTATCAGGCATTCGGTGTATTGCGGCGATGTTAGGGCCTGCGTACGCTATTGGTCAAATGGGGCGTTGCTCATGGGTTCGCGGTTGGTTGAGAAGAAGAACACTGTTCGCATTCTCGTAGTGGACGACAATCCTTCCGTCCGGCGGTATCTTCGCGGAATTCTTGAACAACATAATAATTGGCGGGTCTGTGATGAGGCTGGAAACGGTCAAGAAGCGGTTGAACGCTTTCGCCGGGTTCGGCCTGACCTCATAGTGCTCGACTTCCAAATGCCCGAGATGAGCGGCTTGGACGCAGCACGCATAATCACCAAGCTCTTCCCCGAAATGCCGATCCTCATTGTCACGCTCTATCTCTCAAAATCTCAAAACCGCCGCTGTTGCTCGGGTTTCAGAGAGCGGCATTATTGCTAGTATTCGCGTACCTGGCTTGCACGATTCAATCTTCAATTGCCCTCCGAGTTCTCGGATACGCTCTCGCATCCCCGAAAGCCCCACCCCAGAATTAGTTCCGTGCTTCGTGAAATTATCGAGCAGATCAGGGGATATGCCCTTGCCGTAGTCCCTAATCTTAAGAAGCACTTTATCGGGCAATAGCTCGACCGCTACCTCGGCTTTCGTGCTGTTCGAGTGGCGATGAATATTCGTCAGACTTTCCTGTAAGACGCGAAAGAGTCCTAGCGCCAACGGTCTCGGTAGCGCGCTCAGATCCTCCGGAAGATCTACGGCCACTTCAATTCCGCTACGCTGCGCAAAGCCCTCAAGATACCATTTCGCTGCAGAAGTCAGTCCTGCTTCATCCAATAGCGGCGGATGCAATAAGTGCGAAATAGTCCGAGTCTCGGTGATCGATTGATCAAGCAAATGCACTGCCTCCGCTAGAAACTCGTCCTTACGACGGGTAGCATACATCTCCAAATTCATCTTCACGCCGACGAGGTACTGTCCCAGACTATCGTGGAGCTCGCGAGAGAACTTGCGGCGTTCCGCGTCTTGCAATTGAAGCAGGCGCCCAGTCAGTCGGCGCAAAGAAACTTCGCTCTCACGAGCATTATGTTCGGCCTGCTCCCGCGCTTTCAGTTCGCCCGACAGCAATCGATAGTGCACCGCAAACATTTCGAGCGCCAGAATGAACGAAACGGCCAGGCTAACGACTGCGAAAATGAATAAACGGTACGCCGCATTTCCTCGAACTTCGAACAAGTGCTGTTCTTCGGATCGCAGCTGTTGCATGAGACTTGTCATTTCGGAAGAAAGCGGAACACCACTGCGATCAATTTCAGCTTGCCGCTCTCGGTCCTGAGGTGTCTTTTTTTGGAGTGCTACTGATTCCTGAAGTAAAGCGATGCGGCGTAAGGTTGCCTGCTCCAATCGGTCGCAAAACTCTTGCTGCTTTGGATTGTCTCTGGTCAGGTTCCGAACGTTCTGAAACTTCTTTGGAATCTCGGGAACCGCCGCATCGAATTCTTTCAGGAAATCATCATTGCCCGAAATCACGTAGCCACTTCGCGCACGGCCTGCCCTTACGAATGCCGAATCGATTTCTCCCAATGCAGCCTTAACCTCAAGGCTGTGGATCAACCATTTTTCGCTTTCTAGCAGCCGGTTAATCGTAAAGTACGTAGCCATCGCGCTCAGGAACAGAAGCATTAAAGCTGAGGCAAAAGCAAGATGAGCTTTTTTGCGAGCTGACATTTTGAAGGAAAATCCAGAGTCCTTTTTTTGGCCGCCCAGCTTGCGCGAAACGAGCCAAGCACAGCGCAGCTCTCCTGGTTTTATTGTTACATGACCCTAAAATTCACACCACCCCATATCGTTCGCAATCTTCGCACCGACGGCTTCATTTTTAACTTGATTGAACGAGTTGAATAATGCGCGAGCGAACTTCATTGATTCGACATGGGTCGTACAGTATTTCCTGTATTTGCGATGAGAATCTGAACAATTAAATTGATTTCGCCGTTAGGTCATCCCCGTCGCCCATATCTTTTGATTGCGGTGCGACTGACGATCTGATACCCGTGAATATTGGTTCAGAGAGTCCATGAAGTCTTAGTGCCGATTCTGTTTAGTGAAGCTAGCCGAAAGCCGGGCTGGTTGAGCTTCGACAACGCCAAAGCTTAACTGGCGTTCAGAAACGTTCTAACAGTTGTCCAAACGGTTTTAGCAGATTACAAAGCCCGCGTCGCACAACTTCGTGGTCGTCAGTGATCAAGATACGCAGCTTCATTGCTCACCTCCGTGAGGGAATACAGTTTTTTCGGGCTGAAATTAGTCGACTTGCCCGATTTTGGCCGACTAAAGACAATCAAGATTAAAACCGCGCTTGTACCTGAAAGTTTCGCTCAAATCACAAATTAAACTCTTTCCGATCAACAACTTTAGTGCAATACAGCAAGTTCCACAATCAGGTACAGCAGCATCCTGATGGGACGCCCGCCTTGATTTCGTTAATCTCACTTCATTGCATGAATCTCCGCGCCCCGATGGAGAAATCAGTCAATAAATTAGGAGATCACAATGGCCACTTCTGTCATTACCGCCGATTCCGCAAGCTTGGCTCCGATCAACGCCCTGGTCAGAGAAGAAAAGCTAACGCCAGCCCGAGATGAAAAGCGCGAAATGGAGGGCACTCTTATTCAACGTGCTCAGCGCGGAGATGAAGAGGCCTTTGCCACGCTTTATCAAATGCATAAAAAACGGGTTTACTCCGTCTGTCTGCAGATGACCAAAGACGTCGCGGACGCGGAAGATCTGACGCAAGAGGCTTTCCTGCAAGTATTTCGCAGCGTTAACTCATTCCGTGGCGACTCTGCGTTTTCTACCTGGCTTTACCGCATTGCGGTAAACACCGTACTGATGAAACTTCGCCGCCGGAAGTCTCCGCCTCTGGTTTCACTTGATGAGCCAGTTTCGGCAGATTCGCCTTCGCTGAAGCGAGACGTGGGCAAGGCCGATCCGAGTCTGAGCGGAGCAGTTGACCGGATTGCGCTACGGCGCGCGGTGGCAGAGCTTCCCGCCGGTTGCAGACAGATTTTCGATCTCCACGAAGTGGAAGGCTACCAGCACCACGAGATCGCGCAGTTGCTGGATTGTTCGATTGGAAACTCGAAATCCCAACTTCATAAAGCAAAAATGAAAATGCGGGATGTCTTGTTCCCCAAGAGGAAGCTTTCTCAATCGCAGGCCAACGAGACGACCAGGGCGATTGGAAACCCGTTGTCGGACGGTTCTTTGTCCGCTTCTTCTAACACGATCTAGCAACTCAGGCGAGGACTGGTGATCTCTGTGCTCGGGGAGCGCGGTTATCTCGGTTGCCTCAGGTGTGGTGATGGGGAATGAGCTTCGCGTGGGGGCACAGTGAATCGATCTTTGAGTTACAAGAATACGGAGTTACAAGAATACGAGCTACAAGAACAGGATTGGCAAGAATAGGCTTTTCGCTCTTGCTTTGGCGGCTCCCGCAGTTTGCTTCCCGTTGAGTTTGCGCAGCGTAGCGCAGGATTCTCCGGCGCAGGTGCTGCTTGATGTCAAACGAGCCGGTCCACGGGCGGTGGAAACTCTGACCGAGCGGGCGATCGTTCGAGACTATAAGTCGGCGTGGAGCAGCATGGCGCACGCGTTGGAATTCAATACTGTCGATCCGATTGAACAGCCCTTTGCTGGAGACGCGAGGCAGATTCTTAAGGCGACGGTGATCAATCAGCAGAAGTCTGGCCTTCGTCAGCGCTACGTAAATCAAACTCACAAGTTGGACGCGGTGTTTTACGCTCCTGAAGGCGACGTGATTGAGTTACACGATACGGCTGACTGTCAGCGGCAACTCCTCGATGGAAAAAAAGTCATTCAGGAGGAGCACGCGACACTTCACTATGTTGTGTTGATGACTCCGAGCGCCGATCGGTGGGTCATTCGCCAGTTGCAAGCGGTTGCGCAATTCTAGCGTCTCGCAGGCGTCCGCTTTAGTTGCATCTCCGTTGGGTTCAAAAACTTACACAGCGTCCATATCTCCTACGGTATTCCTTTTACCAACCGAAAAGTTCATCGCGGCATCCTATTTTCTCTCGCTAAACGGCGGGTATCTGGAATCTGGATTTGCCGAAGCTATTTTTGTCGCTAATCGGTCTGTGATGCACAAACAATTACAAGAACGAGCGAAGGTGGGGGACGTTTGATCAAGATTTTGGTCGCAGACGATAATCCGGCAGTGCGGCACTATCTACGTGGTTTGCTCGAACTGCAAAACGACTGGAAAGTTAGTGACGAAGCGCGGACCGGCGGGGAGGCCTTGGAACGCATCAAGGAAAATCCTCCCGACATGGTATTGCTGGATTTCCAAATGCCGGATTTGAATGGACTTGATGTGGCTCGCAAGGTGGGGCAGTTGTTTCCACAGATCCCCATTCTGATGGTCACAATCCATCTGTCCCAGCAACTAGCCGACGAGGCAAAGAAGGCGGGAATTCGTGGCGTATGCCTGAAGTCAGATGTGGGTTCGATCGTCGGAGCCATAGATGCTGTGTTGCACCAACAAACCTATTTTCCGATCCCACAGAACTAAAACCTCCGGACATGGCACCTACAGGAATCGCTGTATACGGGGCGTTGGTTGTAACATGCTAGCGTTATGGTGCGGTACCATGAAAAGAGCAGCTTTCACCCTGCCGTGAAGACGGCTGCCGACAAAGACTCCGGGGAGATTTAATGGCACAGTCGGTATCCTGCTCGTCGATGACCATCCTGCGGTGAGCCAAGGCCTTAAGACTTTGCTTGAGGGACGCTCCGAGTGGGAAGTGGTCGGGGACGTCGAAAAAGCCGGAGCTGCTTCAAGTTGAGCGTTAAGACATTACCCAGTTTTTCAGTCTCTCGGAAAGTTGTCAGGAGGTAGTCTGCCATGAAACTTCGCATTCTGTTAGCCGACGATCACGAAATTGTCCGGCGTGGTTTGTGTGCCCTGCTCCAGAAACACGAGGGATGGGAAGTATGCGGGGAAGCGTCTGACGGCCGCGAAGCGATCGAAATGGCCAAGCAGCTCAAGCCAGACGTGGTCATCCTCGATATAGGCATGCCTTTTCTGAATGGGCTCGATGCGACGCGGCAATTGCTGCAATATGACCCACATTTCAAGATTATCGTTTTGACGATAACCGATGCGGATCAGGTAATTCGAGAGGCCTTGGACGCTGGCGCGCGAGGATTTGTGTTGAAGTCCGATGCAGCTCGCGACTTGGTTTCAGCCGTCGAGGCATTGCAGAGCAAGCGCATGTTCTTTACCCCACGAGTGAACGACTTGGTATTGAGAGGTTTCCTCGATAAGGGCCACGCGATTTCCAGAAACGAGCCGCCGAACCTTCCTGTATTGACGTCTCGTGAACGTGAAGTCACTCAATTGTTGGCTGAAGGCAAGAGTTCGAAAGAAGTCGCATCACTTTTGAACTTGAGCACGAAAACAGTGGAGACACATCGCAGCAACATAATGAGGAAGTTGGGGCTGCACTCGATCCGCGATCTGGTGGTTTACGCCATCAAGAACAACATCATTCAGATTCAAATGCCGCAAACCAGCAGTCCTGAAACTACAACGCTCGCGTAACTTTACTCCCTCTGCGGCTAACTCCCAGTTAGCGCGAGGACTCCCGTCGCGATTTTTCTGGTTCGCTATACTTGCTTGCATTACTCGATGACGAATTCAAATGATGTGCGCGCGTTCATGATGCGCGCGATTGAACTATCGCTTGAGAATGTGCGGGCGGAGCGCGGTGGTCCTTTCGGTTGCGTACTGGTGAAGGATGGCGAAGTCGTCGCTGAAGGGACCAATCTCGTAACGGCGACGAACGATCCGACGGCGCACGCCGAGGTGGTGGCGATTCGAGCGGCTTGCCAAAAGCTTCAGTGCTTCGATCTGCGGGGATGCGAACTTTATAGTTCGTGCGAGCCTTGTCCGATGTGGTTGGGCGCGATTTACTGGGGTCGAATCGACAGAGTCTACTTCGGCAATCTGGCTGAGGATGCGGCGAAGATCGGGTTCGATGACTCGTTTATTTACGCCGAGCTGAATCGCCCCGCTGGAGAGCGGCGGATTCCGCTGGTGCAGATGATGCGCGAGGAAGCGGCGGCAGCGTTTCGCGCCTGGGTGGAACTTCCGGAGCGCGTTCGTTACTAGTGGCAGTGGGGTTTTTGTTGATCCCGTATTGTAAGTATCATTATGTAAATACGATATCGTACGTATGATTCAGCGCTATTTTAAACTCGCGGAGAACCATACCAGCGTTCGGCAAGAGATGCTGGGCGGACTTACGACGTTCGTCACGATGGCGTACATCATCGTGGTCAATCCGCAAATTCTCGCGCAAGCGGGAATGCCGGCGGACGGCGTAGTGTTTGCGACTTGCATCTCGGCGGCTGCGGCTACGCTGGTGATGGGACTGTATGCGAATTATCCGATTGCGCTGGCTCCGGGAATGTCGCTGAACGCTTACTTCACCTATGCGGTTTGCCTGAACATGCATGTGCCGTGGCAGACGGCGCTGGCGGTCGTTTTCTTTTCTGGCGTGCTGTTTCTGGTGCTGACGGTTACGCGTGTGCGCGAACAGATTGTGAACGGCATGCCGGATTGCCTGAAACACTCGACGGCTATTGGCATTGGAATGTTCATCGCGTTTGTCGGACTGCGCAATGCGAAACTGGTGGTGGCAAATCCCGCGACATTCGTGGGACTCGGTAACTTCGCGGATAAGGAAGTGCAGACGGCTTGTCTCGGCATCGTTTTGACTCTGGCGCTGATGGCGCGGAAGATTAACTCCGGAATATTGATTGGCATCTTTGTAACTACACTGATCGGCATTGGTCGTCGACTTACGCATTGGCCGACGGCGATTGTGTCGTGGCCGCATCCGGCGTCGACGTTTTTGAAATTGGATTTTCGGGGTGCGTTGCATCTGGGCTTCTTCGAAATTCTGTTTGCATTTTTATTTGTCGACCTCTTCGACAATGTTGGCACGCTGGTGGGCGTGTGTGAGCAGGGCGGATTTATCAAAGACGGAAAAATTCCGCGGGTTGGCCGTGCGTTAGTCTCGGATGCGGTCGGGACTTTGTTTGGATCACTGACCGGAACGTCGACGGTGACGAGTTATATCGAGAGCGCGGCTGGAGTTTCGGCCGGAGCTCGGACCGGCCTCAGCAATGTTGCGGTGGCCGGGCTGTTCTTGGTCGCGACTTTTTGTTCGCCGCTGGCGACGGCGATTCCGGCTTACGCTACGGCTCCCGCGCTGATTGTGGTTGGGGCGCTGATGACGCAATCGATCGCGCACATCAAATGGAGCGAGTTCAGCGAGGCGGTTCCGGCGTTTATCACCATGCTGGCCACTCCGCTGACTTTCAGCATTGCGACGGGAATCAGCCTGGGGCTGATTTCTTATACGGTGGTCAAGGTTGCCGCGGGCAAGTGGCGGGAAATTACCATCCTCATATGGGTGCTGACCGCGCTCTTTATATTGCGCTACGTGTATCTGGCTGCGGCCTAGGCTACCCCCCCCGTCAAGTCAGTAGTGGAATCAATGACTTGCATTTTAAGTCTTGATATTTTGAGGTAGTTATTCGTAAAGTACGTCGAAATAAAGAGTTATGCCTTCCAATCGTGTGAAAATGGCCTCGCCGGTGCCTTTTTTGGCTGGAAACTGTTTTTCAAGCCCTCTACTTCGGGTAATGCTCGGGTTGAAAGTTACCGCTCCTTAGCGGCTAAAGAGGTTGCGAAAAAAAGCCTTTCGCGGCAGAAAGAGCGCCCTCAGCGCCTAAAGGCGCGATCAAAGCAAAGCGTTTAACCGCAGCGCTGAAGCGCTGCGCCACCCAAAAGCGGTGACAAAGTCGAGTTTTTCAGCAAACTGTAAAGCCGCTCCCTTTCAAAACAACTTCAAACTGAGGCACCACCACTTTCGAAATAGCTTTTGCACGGATGTGGCGGTGGGTAGAGAGCGGAATCATTTATCTAATCCCTAACTCTATTTTACCAAGTTTGACTACCCGAATCGGACATTTTCCTCGAGTTTATTGTGCGCTTCGTTTCAATGGATTGCGTGGAAATGTGCATGCTGGGGGGCTTGACGCGGAGAATCAGCCGTCAGCTGTCAGCCCTCAGCTGTCAGGTCTCGTTCCCGGAATTCCTCACTGTTCCCAAAACCTTTCAATCGCTTTCTTGCGGGCAACTTGGACGACCCCCGCTTGCAACTAAACAATTAGTTACTTTTCTAGTTTTCATGCGTCTAAGCTTTCAGGAGACGAAACGGTGCCGCCGAGACAGTCCGGAACATTGACGGAAGCGGAGTTGAGGATCATGAACGTGCTGTGGGCGAAGGGCTCGGGCACGGTGCAGCAAGTGCTTGATTCCATTATGGAGACGCCGACTCTGGCCTACAACTCGGTCCTAACTACTAGATCGGAAGAGCACACGTCTGAACTCCAGTCACTTAGGCATCTCGT
>OBLW0100001144.1_pt1 | contig 22773 bp, 21 predicted proteins | sample 1520161 | NCBI WGS metagenome assembly OBLW01 (sample SAMEA3539309, study PRJEB22396) | soil metagenome | biome: tundra; feature: field; material: soil | place: USA | collected 2010-05 | depth 0.15 m | reverse complement strand
TTGGAGGTCCTTGCTTTGAAGGTACCCTTCAGAAACCTACAAGTTGTTTCCGAATCAAGTCCCGTGGCCGGGACGACTTGAGAACTCTACGCTCTCTGAAATCTTAGATGCCGGGCGGACACGAGAGATTCAACAAATACGACCGGCTGCCACACATCTGCTCTCGGTGAGATTGTTTATAGCAGATGAATGAGAAAAATTGCAAGGGGGAATTCAAAAAATGCGTAAGTTTACCAAAATGGTCCCGGGAAGCCCGTGAAATCTGGCCGTCTGTGACATCCGTCACCGCATTCGGGACCATCATCTGCGGAAGATAATCCAGACCTGCGGTGCGCAAAGCTGGCGAAGCGCGTGTGCCGGTGCATCAGGATTGTCGGTACTGGTGCCGTTAACGGCACCAGTACCGGATTGTCCCGGCTGGAAATGGCGTAAGCCACGGTCGTGAGCCGCCGCGAAGCCCTGACTCCTGTCCTCGATCAAGGTACTGAAAGCCGCGTCGCGGGGGAAAGCCTCATTGCAGGTGAGGAAGCCGCGTCGCGCGTGAGGAAGTCGTATGTCGCGGGGAAAAGCCGCGAAGCGGCGCAAGAATGCAGCCCACGGCGCAAGCCGTGGGTGGCGCCAAAGAGAAATCACCAAGCCCCGGAGGGGCGCAAGAGACATGTCCCACACATCCGGCAATATTTTGCTCCACATGATCTTCTCAACACACGGCCGACGCCCCCTGATCAAACCGGATTTCCGCGCCGACCTGTTCGCATATCTCGGCGGCATCATCCGCGAAATGGACGGAACGGCGCTAATCATCAACGGCACGGCCGACCATGTGCACATGCTTGTGCGGATTCGTCCCGCTCAATCTTCCGCGCAAATCGCACGCGTGGTGAAGGCGAATTCCTCACGCTGGCTGCACGAAAAATGGGATCCAAAATTCGCCTGGCAAACCGGCTACGGCGTCTTCAGTGTGAGCGAATCGAACGTTGCGGCGGTCACAAGATACATCGCCGAACAAGAAGAACATCATCGGAAGCATTCGTTTCAAGAAGAATATGTAGCGTTTCTCATGAAGAACAACGTCGCGTATGACGAAAGGTACATCTGGGACTAGTTTCGTTCTCACCTCCGGGAATAGTCGTCATTTGTGCGCTCCTGCCCTAAGGACAGACTTGAACAGATAACGATTTCAGTTCGTTGGCGATATTCCGGAGCCATCTTTCCGGAACCGGATGTAGTAGGGCCGTATCTCGCAGAAACCTGCCGGGGGACGCTGCTGGGTATCGGCGCCCAACCAGATGAATTGTTGCAGCGTCGAATTGGCGGCGTGCATAGTCCGAGGAGTGTGCGATGCGGTTTCTGATTGAAGCGAATGCTTCAAGCCTCGCGAGGTTGGATGCTAGCACCAGTTCGTGGGGCCCTTTGACAATATGATCTCGGGAACGCTTGATCACGTGATTCGGACTAGCCCACGAGACGAAGTCTCGAGTTCCGAGGACCGCAACCTCGGCGCGGGCGATAGTCTTCCATCTCGGATTGATCAGCGCAACGGCGCCGACGCTTGATGAGAACCCACAGATGTATCTGAGGAAACTCTGCTCGAGGAGGTCCTCCCAAAGCAGGAACATTCGCAGGAAGGCCGTTTCATAGATTGCTTCTACCCGTGCGATTGACAGCTCCTTTTTCGCCAGAGGGCCGAGCGAATAGTGTGCCGGATGCGCTCGCACGCGTCGGGAAGATCCATCGCGCGATCGACGTCAGCGGCAAACTGCACCCCGAAAGGAGGCAATCTACGCGCCATTTCAATTAGAAGGCTTCTTCGTAGAGGGTCTGCAAACGGATTTTGCGTGGTTCGAGGTTGTCAGTTTGCCGCAAGCACGCAGTGACGAATTTCGAGTATTTTCCAGGAACTTGGTCCGGATTATCCCGGGCTCCCTCAATGATCTCCGAGAGTTTGGCTGTCGCAGATGCGAGGCTTCCTCTTTCGGATTGTCCGAGGGAGCGCTTCGGCGTGGGTGCATGGAAGTGTGGCAGACCGTGCATGCGGTGATAAACCGCGCAAAACAGGGAATAAAAGAGTGGGCCCCTCCTGAACTCTGAGCCGTCGAGAGTCTCACTCACCGCTTCCTCGATTGCGTCGAGCGTCGCGCCGAATCTGCTCTCGACTCGCTTCCGCTCGCTGAATCTTTCGTCATAGTTCTCATAAAAGCTGTCGATCGACTTCTTCTTGTCCTGCAGGCCGTCTAGCTCGGCGATCATCAATTCGCTGGTGAGTTCGACCTCAAGCATTCGCGCGATCGAACGTTCAGAGAATATTCTGTGTTTGCGCCAGAATTCGATGTAGGTATAAGCGAGTCGGTAGGCCGACCGTTTGAAGAAACCAAAGTATTTACCGTTTCTTAGCTCTTGATTGTTTAGCGGGATTGAATACGTGTTCAGCCGCGCAAATATCTCGAGGATATCTTTGTCGGCTATACCCTGAAAGACTTCGCAGTTAAATGCAAATTGGCGAACTCGATCCTGTTCCTTCTCGGTTAGATCAGCAAACCTCTTGCCTGCGTAGTCCCCGCTAAGAGCTTTTGACAACTTAAGGTCATTTCGCAGGAACTTGAGAACAGACGCCACGCGTTGTTGCCCATCAATGACCTCTCGAACAATCTTCTTCTTGTCGTCACTCTGTCTGACCCGGAGATAGATGGGCGGCACCGGCATGCCTTGCAGCAAGGTGTCTATCAGGAATGAGCGGGCTGCGTCTGTCCATACACCGCGTCTCTGAAATTTCGGGGTGAGCACGAGCGACTTCATTTCGTCCCACTCTAGGAAATCCAGCGGGGTGTAGTTCGATCTATCCGGCTTAATCATCTTCCGCGAACCTCTCGGAGATAGGCGCGAACTGACAGAGCAGTTCGGTTGGTTATTGTAGCAACGTCCAGGCAAGGTGGGGTTGAAAAGTCAATCCCCCAGTCGCCCTCTCTTAATCTACTGACGACGCCCGTCGTTCTGCTGAACCGCCTGCGCTGTGAAGTTGCCGTTTCTTTCGCCCCTCCGGGGCTTGGAAAGGTTCGTGGCTCCCCCCACGGCTTGCGCCGTGGGCTGCATTCTTGTGCCGCTCCGCGGCTAATCTGGCTGGCCCTCAGCGGCGGAACATGGGGACGTTGTTGATGCTTGGCGGCGCGACTGAAGTCGTGCCCTTCCCGGTTTCTCTCTTTTCCCGGTTTGTCCTTCTCGGTTCGTGTTGATGTCGACGAAAATCCCCGCTTCTCGCAAAGGGCGCGAGAAACGGGGCACCCGGATTTCCTCGCAACGCGACGGGCCGAGGTGATATCCGGCGAAAAGCAGGTTCCTCACTTCGTTCGGAATGACAAAAGTAAATCCGTGCGACAACCTCAACGTCAGCGTCTGAGCAGGGGCCAGGCTTCTTTGTATTTCGAGTACTTCGATCTTTGGAGGTGCGGGGTTAGGAGGATGTCGGGCTGGCCGTGGGTGGCTTTGATGGGGAGGATATACCAGGTGTCGGTGGGGATTACGTAGGCGGCGAAGAAGTCGATTTGGTCGGGGCGGTAGGGGACTCCGTTGGAGTCGAGGTGGCATTTGTAGGAGTTGCCGCGGTGGAAGATGGTGCATTTGACCTGGACGCGGACGAAGTGTCCGCGGTAGGCCAGGGCAAGGTCGAAGGGGGCCATGTCTCCCCAGGGCTTGGTGACGATGAAGCCGAGTTCGGTGGCGCGGGTCATAAAACGCAGCTCCGCCCACTCGCCCCGCGCCTTGGGGTGGCGGATGTGCATCCCGGGATTTTTCATTGTTGAATGCCTGGAAGGACTGAAATTGGGCAACAAAAAACGCGGCCTGAGTGGGCCGCGTGGCTTGCTTTGTCTATATTTCTATTTTATTAAGTTGCAGGGGGTAAACCGGACATTTTTGGAGATTTATATTTGGTTTGGAGAGTGTGAGTTAGAGGAAATTGGGACGTTTTGGGGGCTTGACAAGAATTTGGGATTTTGGGTTTTTCGGGCCTTTTCCCTCGTCGAACTGCGCTCAACGGGACGGCCGAAGGCGACCGTCCCCACATGTTCATCCACAACATGTTCGTCCCCCCCACATGCGTCTGACAAATGTGAGCGATTTGGAACAGACATGCGTATTTATACGGGCTACGGTTGTGTAGTTTCACTTGGCATGCTCCAAGTTCTCCAGCCGGGGGCCCGCTCGCGCAAGAATTCGACAGAGAAATCGGAAGCACAATCAAAACCCAAGCGGAATTCAGATCGCCGCAAGGCGAGACTTCTCGGAGGATTCCATGAAGAGAGTATTCCTGCTGATCGTAGTACCGGCACTGCTGGTCGCGATGGGGTTTGCACAGACTCCCGCGGCGAGCAGCAACTCAGACCAGATCAACATTAAAGGCTGCCTGGGTGGCTCGGACGCTAACTACACCGTTGCGGAAGACAACACGGGCAAGATTTTCAAGATCACTACCAGCAGCGCCGACCTCAAGGCGCACCTGGGCCATGATGTAAACCTGATCGGGCACAAGGCAGGTGCTGCGGACGACAGCCTTGCCGTTACGGAATTGAACACGATCTCCGAACACTGCACTGGGGTCGCAGCTGCACCCGCGGCGACGGTCGGCGCACCTTCGGAGACGGCTAGCACGCCACCTGCTGACGCCGCAGCACCGGCCGCGGTCGCACCCGCGGCGACGGCCAGCGCGCCTTCGGAGACGGTCGCCGCAGCCCCTGCTGTCGCCACTGCGGCAGCACCCGATGCGACGGTCAGCTCTCCTCCGGACACGGTCATCGAACGTCCCACTCCCGCAGCACCGGCTGCAACTGCAGCTGATGCGACGGTGAGCACGACGCCTGCTGCCGCTGCACCAGTTTCGGCTGCACCAGCTTCGGCCGCACCAGCGTCGGCTGTCAACACTCCTGCGGAGACTGCCAGCGTACCCGCTGCGGCCACCCCAGTTCACCGAACGCCATCGGCAGCGCGAGCGCGGAAACCGGCAGCAACGCCGACTGCCGCGCCGGCGCCCGCTGAGCCGGTCAGCAAACCTGTGACGGCTGCGGCTGCACCGACCGAGCCCATGGGCCCGCCTCCGCAGACTGCCAGTACCCCTGCTACGAAGGCCTCTACGAGCGGATCCACATTGATGTTAGTTTCTATTGTCGTGGTGGTGCTCCTCGTAATAGGTGGAGGCGTACCTCTTTACAACCGGTGGAGAAAACGAAAACTTCTGGAGCAGACGAAAGGTCAAAATCTCTCTTTCACGAAGGAAGCAAAATCCGACCCGGGCAAGAGCGACACGAGCGGAGGGCGTAAAGCTGCCTAGGCTGAGTGTGGAGTAACGATTCTTGAACATTGGTCGCCGGCAGCCGCGTTGCCGGCGACCTCTCTTGTGCTCAACGCCCGTTTTATCAATGGCTTACCTGCGGACTGTCGATTCCGCGGGGCTTCTCCACATTTCTGGCCGTCCCACATTGACGGGCCCAAAGAGGCCATGCCATTCGGGGCGGTTTCCCTGTAATCTGTAGCCATCATGGTCGCCCCACGACCGTACCCTTAGGAGGCCTGCACCGATGCCGATTCTCCAGCCTGCCGCTATCCGCTTGCGTCCCCGACAACGCCTTGCAGCGTTCGCGCTGTTCTCTTTGTCTGTGTCTGTCTTTGCCTTGGGCGCGGTATCCGCCCAGGCGCAGGACGTGCTCACCTACCACAACAACAACGCGCGCACCGGCGCCGACGCGAAAGAAACCATTCTCACGCTGAGCAACGTGAACTCCACGACATTCGGGAAGCTGTTCACGGTACCGGCCGACGGACTGGTCGACGCGGAGCCGCTCTATGTGTCTTCGGTGAGCATCTCGGGCGTGACCCACAATCTGCTGATCGTTGCGACCGAGCATGGCACGGTCTACGCCTATGATGCCGACACGGGCACGAACCTATGGCAGATCACGACTCTGAAGTCGGGGGAGACCACGTCGGATAAACGCAGCTGTTCGCAGGTCGAGCCGGAAATTGGGATTACTTCGACTCCGGTGATCAGCCGGCCGAAGACGGGGAACCCGGTTATCTACGTGGCGGCGATGTCGAAAGATGGCTCGGGAGGTTATCACCAGCGGCTGCACGCGCTCGATGTGACCAGCGGCGGCGAACTGTTCAACGGTCCGGTGGACATTGCGGCGCAGTATCCGGGCACGGGCGACAACAGTTCGGGCGGCTTCGTGATTTTCGATCCGGCGCAATATAAAGAGCGCTCCGGGCTGCTTTTGATCAACGGCACGGTGTATCTGGCGTGGGCGTCGCACTGCGACTTCCGCCCGTATACGGGATGGATCATGGGCTACAACGCGATCACGCTGGCGCAGACGACCGTGCTCAATGTAACTCCCAATGGGAATGAGGGCGCGATTTGGGGCGCTGGGGCGGGCATGGCGGCTGATGGCGCGGGCAACATTTTTCTGCTCGATGCGAATGGAGTGTTCGATACAACTCTGAATTCGTCGGGCTTTCCCGCGAGTGGGGATTACGGCAATGCGTTCCTGCATCTCACGACGAAGGGCGGATTGGCCGTCGCCGACTATTTTGAGATGTACAACGAGCAGACCGAGAACAACTTTGATACCGACCTGGGATCGGGCGGGACGGCGCTGGTTAGCGTGAAGGATTCGGGCGGCAAGATATGGCAACTGGCCGTGGGAGCGGGAAAGGACAACAACCTGTATGTGGTTGATCGCACCAATATGGGGAAGTTCAATTCCAAGAGCAACAACATCTACCAGGAAATTGTGGGGGGGCTGCCGGGGGGAAGCTTCTCGACGCCGGCGTCCGCGAATGGATTCATCTATTACGGGCCGGTGAATTCGCCGATTTTGAAGTTTCAGTTCAGTAACGCGAAACTTCTCAGCACTGCGGTTGCGAAGACTTCGAACTCGTTTGGATATCCGGGATCGACACCCAGCGTCTCGGCGAATGCCGGGCAGAATGGGATTGTGTGGGCGGCGGAGAATACGAATCCGGCGGTGCTGCATGCTTACAACGCCAAGACGCTCGTCGAGATCTACAACACCAACCAGGCGTCCGGCGGGCGCGATCAATTTGGTGCGGGGAATAAGTACATCACGCCCATGATTGCGAACGGCAAAGTCTACGTTGGGACTACGAACGGAGTGGGCGTCTTCGGACTGCTCGCGGCGAAGTGAGGGCGCTACTCTAATCTGGCTTGCAGATCGCGGCCGGCGGCGGTCCAGTCGTTCAGACCGTCGGCCTCGAGCCACAGATCTTTCAGTTCGGAATTTCTACGGACGCGATCGAGGGCTCGGATGGCAACGGCTTTGAGTTCGGGAGTGAGCGCTTGGGGATGCAGCCTGGTCCATTCGCCGATTTCCGCGGGCGCTCGCTCAGGTGGAGAGCCATTCAACGCGGCGACGACTTCGGCTGCGGCGACGGCGACGCTGGCGGCGGGAGCTTCGAGATAGTCAGGATCGTCCGCGGCATGCAGAAGAATTTTCGTGAGTTCGCCGGGCACAAGCGTTTTCAGGTTCGCAAGCCAGGCTGCGGCGTCGTCGTTTTCAAAACTTCCCGTGCCCCATCCGGCCAACGTGACCTCCCTCGAATCGAATCGTCGAAATCTGGGGAGATTATAAAGCGCCGGCTGTGAACTTCGATGCACCCCCGTTTTGCATTCGGAAATCGCATCTGTCTCTGCTGTTCTTTGCGTTACAAAGTACTTGACAGAAAATACCGGCAGCGTTAGTCTATGCCCATGTTTGAGCCGCGGCCGCATCGCATTCGGCGCTTTCGACGTTCGGCGGAACATGGATCCGCCCCGCCGGCGCGTACGGCTCCCGAGGTGTTCGAAGACCTGCGCTTCATTCGCGACACCATGGAGCGCTCCTCGGCTTTTACGGCGGTCTCGGGCTGGGGACAGGTTCTTCTGGGCGGGACTGCAGTGGCGGCTGCGTGGCTCGCCGCCGGCCAGGTTTCACCGTTTGCGTGGCTGCGCGTCTGGCTGGCAGAGGGCCTTCTGGCGGTGGCGATCGGCTTGCTTTCGTGTACGTGGAAAGCGAATCGGCGGGGTCTGCCGTTATTTTCCGGGCCCGCGCGCAAGGTGATTCTGGGATTGGCTCCGCCGCTGGTGTCGGGAGCGTTCCTCACATTTCTATTGTTTCGCGCCGGCTTGCAGTCGGCACTGCCCGCAACATGGTTGCTGCTGTACGGTGCGGGGATCATGACGGGTGGGGCGTTCTCGGTTCCCATCGTGCCGGTGATGGGCGTCTGCTTCATGCTGTTGGGCGGGCTCGCCGTGCTGGGCCCGGCGGCGTGGGGGAGCTGGTTCCTGGCGGCTGGTTTTGGCGGGCTGCATATACTGTTCGGACTTCTCATCGCGAGGAGACATGGTGGCTAAACCGGATCCATCCCACCGCAAGCACGCCAAGCCTGAGGCTGCGGTTCGCCGACAGGAGCGGGAACAAACGAGGGAGCATGCGCCGCGCGCTCCCGAACTGCCTGAACTGGATCGATTGATTCACGAGCGGATCCGCCTGGGAATCGTGAGCGCCCTGGCGACGAACGATTCGCTGAGCTTCAACGATTTGAAGCGCGTGCTCAAGACCACTGACGGAAACCTCAGCGTGCATGCCCGCAAACTTGAGGAAGCGCAGTACGTTTCGTGCGTGAAGTTTTTTGAAGGACGGGTTCCCCGCACCGAATACCGGCTGACCGCGAGCGGACGCCGCGCCCTGTCTGAGTATCTCGATCAGATGGAGGAATGGATTCGGGTGACGCGGGAAGAGTAAGCGATATTTTTTTGACCTAGTTGCTTTGCAATACAAAGAACACTGCGAAAAGGATCTCTATGGAAAGTTCGCTGCCCGTTCATTCGAGCCCTGGAACTCCGGTTTCCGCGATCCGCTTCTGGGAGCGGCGGCGCCTGCTGTACAACGCAATCCTGGCCGCCGTCGTGCTGCTATGGGTGGTTCTGACCTGGCCTCACTTTCGACCGGCATTGACCATGGGCTCTCTGGAGGCCTTCGTTGTCCTGGGTCTGGCAGCGAACCTGTGTTACTGCGCTGCGTATCTGGCCGACATCTTCATACAACTCGTGTCGATCGCATCCCGGCAGCGTTTTCGATGGGCGCTCTTCGTCCTGGGGACGATCTTCGCCCTGGTGCTCGAGAACTACTGGATCGCCGACGAAATCTATCCTTACGCCAACGATCCGCCGCCAAGTCTCTTTGCAGGAGCCGCCACCATGCCGACCGCCACCATCGCCAGCAACATGAACTTTCCCGCGCCCCTCGCTGTCCTCGGATTTCTGGCAGCCTTCGGGGGCTTGTTCCTCGCCGTGGCCTCGATCGTTTTTTTCTGGTTCGCGCGCAAGCCAAAGTTGGCGCGGATCGCCAGCGTCGCGATCGGAACCGGCGCCGTCATCTATTTCGCACTCTTGTTCGGATTCTCCGCAGGAAGCCGCGAGAGGGTACTGGCGCACGGACAGGAAAAATATTTCTGCGAGATTGACTGCCATCTGGCCTACTCCGTCGTCGAGGCGAAGACCCAACCAGACGGCCGCTTCGTCATCACGCTACGCACGCGCTTCGACGAAACCACAACATCGCCCAATCGCCCCAAAGACGCTTCCCTGACTCCGTCCGCCCGGGAGGCGCGACTGGTCGACAGCAACGGCCGGGTGTTCGCTCCTGCGGTCGCGGTTGGCACTCCGCTGACCACTCCGCTGAAGCCGGCCGAGTCCTACACTACACAACTGGAATTCAATCTCCCGAAAGACGCCACCGGCCTGCGCCTGCTGATCAACACTGTTCCGCAATGGCCGGACAAGGTGGTCATCGGCGACGAAAACAGCTGGCTGCACAAGAAAACGTACTTCGCGTTGTGAGGCAGTTTTCGGTTCCCGGTTCTTAGTAAGACCTCGCATCGACTAGCAGTTTGCTGAAAACTCATTTCGCCGCTGACAGCCAGAGCGCAGCGGCTGAAGCCGAGACTGATTCTGGAGCCTCTGCGGTATCGCTGAAGCGATACCCTGATACGAATCGTGAGTTTTTCGGCAGACTACTGGGGGACAGGCGCGATCGCCGGATGGTCAGGCGCAGCCTCGCCGCTGATCAGGGCAGTTCGCCACTCGCCCAGCGCGCGCAGCAGCGGAGCGACCCGAATCCCACCAAACTCCGCGGGGCACTGCGCCAGATTCTTTCGGGCGCGCTCCATCAGAGAGCAGGCGCCGACGACGTTTCCCGTTGAATGATGGTGCAAAGCCACCGCGGCCTGAATCAGCCCCTGCAGAAACCGTTTCTCCATTCCGTGCGATTCGCGCCACACGTCTTCCCAGACCTCATGCGCGTCGTAGAATTCGCGCGCATTGAAGTGGCGAATGCCCAGTTGATACTTCTCGTCGCTCAGGGCGGTCATGGTTTCGATTCTACGTTTCGCGGTGGCATTCTGACTTCGCAGGGGAGAGATTCTTTCGGAGCCCCTGGTCGAGCTGCGCTCGACGGACAGCCGGGGGCGGCTGTCCCCACAAGGTGCATTTGACTTCGATGGGCGCAGCCGTTAGATTCTTCGCGGTGGTTGTTTCTGATTTGCAGCTCTTTGGAATGTCGTTCGGAACGCGCGTCTTTGCCGCTCGGTGAAGACAGGGAAGCGGGTGAGAATCCCGCGCTGCCGCGCAACTGTAAGCGAGGAAACTGCTTTCGGCCACTGGGAAAAGTCCCGGGAAGGGCGAGGGCGTTACCGGATGGAAACGTTCTCCATCCTCACTCGCAAGCCAGGAGACCGGCGTGATCCGTCTACTTCAACCTCTTTCGCGTGCAAAGGAGGAAGGTATGCGCGTATTCGGTTTCGTCTCTCTTTTGGTTGTGTCTCTTTCCCTGGCTGCTGCTGCGGCCGATCTCAAAGTTAAAGTGGTGGACCCGCAATCTGCGGCAGTGGGTGGTGCGCAGGTTTCGCTGGTCGGCGGAGGCGAGGGCAAAGTCCTGGGTACACAGAGTACGTCGGCGGAAGGCACTGCAATCTTTCGCATGCCGGAAGCGGGAGCGTATCAGATTCAGGTGCTGGCGCCGGGCTTTGCGGCAGAAACGGTTGAGGTATCGTCGCGCACGGAAATCAGCGTACGGCTCCGGCTGGCGACTGCCTCGGAAACTGTGGTGGTGAGCGGGACGCGCACTCCGGTGGCGGGGGAAGCGGCGGGAGCGGACATTGACTCGCTGAGCGCAGCGCAGTTGACGAGCATACAGCCGACTACGGCGAGCGACGCGATCCGGTTTCTTCCGGGCGCGATCGTTAACGATGCAGGCCAGCGGGGAGGGCTGACGTCGCTGTTCGTGCGGGGTGGAGAGTCGCGGTACAACAAGGTGATCGTTGATGGGGTCACGATCAATGAACCGGGCGGGACGTTCGACTTCGGGACGCTGCGACTGGATCAGGGTGACCGGATGGAATTTGTGCGGGGAGCGCAGAGCACGCTGTACGGGTCGGACGCGATGACCAGCGTGGTGCAGGTTTGGACGCGCGCGGGGAGCACGCGGGTTCCGGAATTGTCTTTTGGCGCGGACGGAGGGAATTTCGGGACGGCGAAAGGATATGCGTCGCTGGCGGGCGCGCGCGGCCCGTTCGACTACAACTTGTTCGGCAGTGAGATCAACACCAGCGGCGCGGGCATCAACAACGCTTACTCCGATTCGTTGGAGGGCGCAAATGTTGGGGCCGCGATCAATGAGCGGGCTACGCTGCGGATGCGGGTTCGGCATTCGAATAGTCATACTGGGGTTCCGGGAGAGTGGAACTTTAACGGTGCCACGCTGCAGCCGCCCGATCCGAGCGACTGGTCGCAGCTCAACAATCTGCTGGGCAGCGTTGAGCTGGCGGTGACAGGGCCGTCGGGGTGGCAGCATCACTTCACCGGTTTCGATTACGTATATCGCTACAACGAGCTAAACCTGAACGGAGACGCGGCGAGAGTCTTCGACTTTCCGTCGCACGAAGTGGATCACATCAATCGCGCGGGGTTTGAGTATCAGGGCGATTACTCGGAAAGAAGCTGGGCGCACACGACGTTCGGATACCGGGTGGAGAACGAAAATGGGTTCGTGGGGAATCTTGACTATGGGGCGCAGAATCATGGGCAGCGGCTGAGCAATGAGCTGTACGCGCAGCAGCAAGTAACGTGGAAAAGGCTGTCGGCGATTGTGGGTGGGCGATTCATTCACAACAGCGCGTTTGGAAATATTGGGGTGCCGCGGGTGGCGTTGACGTGGCAGGCGGTGCGTGGGGGAGAGATTTTTTCGGGAACGCGATTGCGCTTTTCATACGCCACGGCGTTCAAGGAGCCGCGGCTGGAGGAGACGTTCAATGGAATCCCGGCCGATCCATTCAACATTCCGAATCCGGGGCTGAAGCCCGAGCACACGCGGGCGTTCGAGGCGGGCATTCAACAGGACCTGGTGCAGGGGAAGTATGTTTTCACCGCGACCTACTTTAATAATCTGTTCCACGATCAGATCAATTACGTGGAAGTGGACCCAATCAATTTTGTGGGGAAATACTCCAATGTGAACTCGGCCCTGGCGCATGGGGCTGAGGTGGGAGTGCAGGCCAAATTGAGATCTCGGTTGCTGTTGAATGCGGCTTACACGTATACATCGACACAGATTTTGGAGAATCCTGCGCCCATCAATGACCTTTACAACCCGGGTTCACCGCTACTGCGGCGGCCGAAGCATTCGGCAACTGCTTTGTTGTCGTACTTGGGGACGCGGTGGGGAGGAAGTCTGGGGGGAAGTTTTGTGGGGCAGCGTCCGGATTCGGACTTTCTGGGCTTTGGGATCGAGCACGCGGCGGGATATGTACGTGTGGATTTTGGGGGATGGTACGCGGTGCGGCCGCGAGTGACGTTGTACGCGAACATGGAGAACGCGTTGGACCGGCGGTACAACGAGGTGGTGGGGTATCCGGCGCTGCCGGTGAATTTCCGGGCGGGGGTGAGGTTTCGGATTGGTGGGGAGTAGGGGGGCACAAGATCTTCACCACAGAGGACACGGAGGACACAGAGAACTGCCGAGCAGGGCTTAGCTGACTTTTTGAGGGGAACGGGGTAGGGGCATGGCGGCGGCTATTTTTGCGCCGAAGTATTTGGTGCGGGCCAGGAGGAGTTTCTCGATATCGACGTCCTTGAGCGGCTTCTGGCGGCCGAGCAGGTGCGTGACCAGGGCGATCTGGGCGAAGTGCTCGACGGTTTCCATCTTCATGTAGGCGTGTTCGAGAGTGTCGCCGTAGGTCACGACGCCGTGGTTCGACATGAGGATGGCGTCGTAGGTGGGAACGTAGGGCTCGAGCGTCTCGGCTAATTCGGAGGTGCCGGGCGTGCCGTAGCAGGCCAGCGGAATGCAGCCCAGGCCCATGACCACTTCGCAGACCAAGGGCTCGGTCAAGGGGATTCCGGCGGCAGCGAAACCGGTCGCGGTCGGCGGATGAGCATGGACGATCGCCTGGATATCGGGACGCATGCGATAGATGAGCAGGTGCATGCCGATTTCACTGGTCACGCTGCGGCGTCCGGCGACCTGCTGGCCGTCCAGATCGACGATGACCATGTCGGGCGCTTTCATGGCGCCTTTGCTGACGCAGGTAGGGGTGACGAGGATGCGGTCGCCGGGGAGCCGAACCGAGAGATTGCCGTCCATGGCGGCGACGTAGCCGTGCTCGTGGAGCATGCGTCCGTAACGAACGATTTCTTCCCTATGTTTGCGTTCCGTAGGCATGGTTACCCTTGGGGAGAATGATAAAAAGCAGGCCACAGCTCGACCTTCGCATAGTACCAGCAGGCGCCTTGCAGAGACAATCCATATTTCGAGAAAAAACAGACGCGATTGGCCCGGGACGGGGCTCGCGGGGCGAGCGTCTGTCCCTATAATCGAGGGCGTGCTGGTCGCGGATTTCCATTACGAACTTCCGGAGGAATTGATTGCGCAGGAACCGCTGGCGGACCGGGCGGGGGCGCGGCTGCTGCATGTGGAGTCGGGCGGGGAGACGCTGGAAGATCGGCAGTTTCGGGAGTTTCCGGAGCTGCTGCGGCAGGGCGATCTGGTCGTGTTCAACAATACCCGCGTGTTTCCGGCGCGTCTTTATGGACGGCGGGGTGGGGTGCAACATCCCCACACTTCGACAGGCTCAGGGCAGGCTTTCTCGCAAAAGACGCGAGAAATGGGGCACCCGGACTTTCTGCAGGGGCGGATTGAGGTTCTGCTTACGCGGCAATTGCAGCGGGAGCCGAATGAGTGGGAATGCCTGGTGCGGCCAGGGCGGAAGATTGGGGTGGGAGAACGGTTGTTCTTTGGGGAACAGGATGAGTTGCAGGCCGAAGTGATTGGGCGGGGGGAGTTTGGCGAGCGGAGGATTCGGTTTGCGCCGGCGCTGCCGGGCTTCGCCCGGCCGGACAGCCGAGGGCGGCTGGCCCCACATGAACTCGATGAGTTCTTTGCGCTGGTGGAGAGGATTGGGCATATTCCGCTACCGCCTTACATTGCGCGCGACGATTCTCCCGAGGATCGGGAGCGATACCAGACGGTGTATGCGCGGGAGCGGGGATCGGTGGCGGCTCCGACGGCGGGACTGCATTTCACGCCGGAAATCTTGGGACGCATGCGGGAACGCGGCATTGAGACCGCGGAAGTCACGCTGCATGTGGGGCTGGGAACGTTTCAGCCGGTGCGGAGCGAGCGGGTGGAGGAACATCGACTGCACTCGGAGGCTTATTCCATTTCGGAGGAGGCCGCGGAAAAGATCGGTCGGGCGCGGAGCGAGTCGCGGCGGATCGTTGCGGTCGGCACTACCACTGTGCGCACATTGGAATATGCGGCGCAGCGGGGTGCGGGCGAAATGCATGCGGGCTCGGGCGAAGCCAATCTGTTTATTTATCCCGGATACAAGTTTCAGGTGGTGCAGGCGCTGCTGACGAACTTTCATTTGCCCCAGTCGACACTGCTGATGCTGGTGTGCGCGCTAGGCGGGAAAGAGAAGGTGATGCGGGCGTACGAGCATGCGGTCGCGCAGAGGTACCGGTTTTACTCCTACGGAGACTGCATGTTTGTGGAGTAATGGTTCGACAGCTTTTGCTGAAATTCCCTGTGACCCCTCATCGTTTTGCCGGTTTCGCGACAGGGGTGAAACATTTTGCACAGTGGGCCCAGGCGAGCCGCCTGACCGCAAAAGCACGCCGGACGATATTCGGCCTCCTCCCCAAGCGAGATGATCTCGCATTTCTCCCTTATTTCTTTGGGTTGGAATTCCTGAGGATATGTGATTCCCGCAACCAAGACAACCTACAGACTTCGTTGGCAGGGACTTAGTCTGACGCCGAAGAGAAAACCATCAACCACAAAGGACACTAAGGAACACGAAGGAACCCGTACAAAAAAAACTCTTCGTGAGGCTTCGCGACCTTCGTGGTTCAGTTCTTCAGTTGCCCTCGAACGACTACTTGATGGCCAGCGGGATCGGGTAATACTTCTGGATCATTCTTCCGGTCATGAGGCCGCCCTCGTATTCGGGGATGATGACTTCGTCGGCGCCGGAGCTACGGATGGCGTTGGCGTAGCGCTGCTGGCCGGCGCGGGTGATGATTTTGATTTTGGGATTGAGGGAGCGGGCGGTCACGGTGATGTAGAGGTTGTCGGCGTCGTTGTCGATGACGATACAGATGCCGCGGGCACGGGCGAGTCCGGCCTGGAGCAGGACGTCGTGGCGTTTGGCATCGCCTTGAATGACGGGGATTTTGTCGTTCAGCAATTCGCGATAGAGGCCTTCGTTGGTTTCGAGGAGGACGAAGGGGATATCGAGGCGCTGAAGCTGGTCGACGACGGTGCGGCCGACCTGGCCGTAGCCGCAGATAATAAAGTGGTCGTGCAGGCGATCGATGTTCACTTCGTTGACCATGGTTCTCCATGCCTCCACGCCGTGGCGGCTGAAAATGGTGAGCAGGACGCGCTCGGCGATCCAGATCTGCAGCGCGAAGACTCCCGCGTACACAAACATCGAAAAAATCTTGGTGGACTTGTGGACTGTCCGGTATTCGATCGAGTGGGGATGAATCACCCAAAAAAGGGCGTCGAGCGGGCGAAGTCCTTCCACACGCATATAAAAGACGACGCACACTCCGAGGAAGCCCGCCAGCACCAGCAGCGGCAGCCACAAGCGTTTTAGGAATACGAGGATGATGCGTCCCATGTTTGCCGTTCCACCGACTGCCTTTGGAAAAAGGTGACAAGTATATCAAGCTGCTTACCTGTCCGGATGCAAAATCCTTCATCTTGACACCAAACACCGCCAGTGGGATGCTTCGCAACTCTATCGGATAAACACTTCGGGCCGTGTCCACGGGATCTACCCGCGAAGGAGGAATTATGCGGAATCAGAAATTTTCCCTGGGATTGACTGTGGTATTGGCGATGATTGCCGGGAACCTGCTCGGGGGGGCACGCGCGCGGCCGCCCAGGAAACCGTCCTGTACAACTTCGCGGGCGGCGGAGACGGAAGAAATCCTTACACAAGCCTGATCTTTGATTCGTCGGGCAACTTGTATGGCACGGCGTCGTCCGGGGGCGAGGGGAGCGGAGTGGTGTTTGAGTTGAAGGCCGCGGGAGGTGGCGGCTGGACCGAGGAGATTTTGCATAGCTTCACGGACAACGGCACGGACGGGACCCTGCCAGTGGACGGCTTGAGCTTCGATTCTGCAGGCAATCTCTATGGCACAACCAGCTTCGGCGGCGCCTATAACTTCGGCACGGTGTTCGAGTTGACGCGCTCTTCCGGTGGAGGCTGGAAAGAGAGAGTTCTGCATAGTTTCAACAATGACGGCAAGGACGGAAACTATCCCAGATCTGGCCTGATCCTGGACGCCTCAGGCAATCTCTACGGCACTACACCGATGGGCGGCGTTCATAACGGCGGCACCGTATTCGAGTTGGTGCGCAAATCGGGCGGGAGTTGGCCGGAGAAGGTGTTATGCAGCTTCCCGAACGCGACCAACATTTACAGCAGCGGCCCCGAAAATGCCAACCTGATCTTCGATTCGTCCGGCAATCTCTACGGCACAACCCAGGCTGGCGGCGCGCACAACTACGGTTCCGTATTCGAGTTATCGCCTACGGCGAGCGGGGCATGGACTCCCAAACTCCTGCATAGTTTCGATTACAACGGCAAGGACGGATTCAGTCTCGAGGCGGGCGTAATCTTCGACTCGTTGGGTAATCTCTACGGCACAACAAATTTCGGGGGGGCCGACAATGGCTTCGGCACGGTGTTCGAGTTGTCGCCCCATGCGGGCGGAGGCTGGACCGAGACGATACTCTTCAGTTTCAGTTCCGCGGGTGCTGGGACCTTTCCCACGGGAAACCTGGTCTCTGATTCGTCAGGCAATCTCTTTGGGACGACCTACTCCGGGGGCGGCTATAACGGCGGGACGGTGTTCGAGTTAGCGCCCTCCGCGGGTGGGAACTGGACGTGGAGCCTACTGCACAACTTCGGCAATGGAACGGACGGGAGCGCTCCGTGGGCCAGCCTGGTTTTTGATAGTCGCGGCAATCTCTATGGTGCGACGCTGGATGGTGGCGCGGATGGATCGGGCACGGTGTTCGAGATCACGCCGTAGCCGTAGTGGTCCGACACTGCCCAAAAAGCAAAACGGGCATCCTTGCGGGATGCCCGTTGTGAATACCGGCCAAACTCTTCTAGCGCCAAATTTACGCCCGGGCGCCGACTGCGGCTGGCTCGGTGGCCGGGACCGACTTGTCTTCGCCGTTGGCTTTCTGCTGCGCGGGCTGTCCGCCCTTGCGGATGTCGATGCCGCCCTTGAAGAAGGCGCCGTCCTCGATGGAGATGCGAGCGGCGATGACGTCGCCGGTGAGCGAGCCGTCGCTGCGAATGTCGACGCGGTCGCTTGCCGTGAGGTTGCCGCGGACTTTGCCGAGGACAACGATCTCACGCGCATTGATGTTGGCGGCAACGACGCCGTTGCGGCCGATGGTGACGCGATTTCCCGCCAGATTAATGGAACCCTCCACGCGGCCATCAATATAGAGCGACTCAGAGCCGGTCACCTCGCCCTTGATGACGAGCGACTTGCCGATGGTGGCCTGGTCCGCGGTGGTAGTGGTTACGGGGCGGAGAGCAGCGGGCTCACTGGCCGTCGAGGTCATGGCAGGCGCGTTGGGGGTGGACGTGGTCGGGCGCTCCGGCACGGCAGGTTGTGCAGGAGTCTGAGGTTGATTGGTCGGCTTCCACATGGGGTAAAAGTTCCTTTCCTGGTTGGGATTAGGGGTCACTGGCCGCACTTTCGTGACCAAATGCGATTGTACTCCCGCGTCTCAAAGTGAGCGCTGTGGAAAATCCTTTATTTTCAATGGAGAGTTCCTTGGTTGGTACGTTTTGGACGCTGTGGGAAGCCGGACGGAATGCCGCGTGGGCTGCATACTTTCTGCCGGGGTGCGTGTAACGATTCCCGGAAAATACTGCCAGGCGCTGCAGTTCCACAGGGATGCAGAGTATGCTCTGGGGGTCGAAGATTTATCGAAAACGGAAGCTGGAATTGGGAGTCTAAGCTTTCAGCATCCGGTGCTGGAAATTCCTTCGATCTTGGAGCGAAGCATGTCAGAACCAGCCGTGGTTACTCCTGCAGCGTTGGCTGTCGCCCGACCTGAGCCGGGCGAGTATGCGCCTTACTACGAGCGCTACATTTCTCTAGTCGCGGGGTCGGACATTCTGGGGGCGCTCGACGCACAGCGGCGGCAAACGATGATGCTGCTCTCGGGGTGCACCGAGGCGGATGGAGATTTTCGCTATGCGCCTGAAAAATGGAACGCGAAGGAAGTGATGGGACACGTTTGCGACACGGAGCGCATTTTTGCGTATCGCGCACTGCGGATTGCGCGGGGCGACCAGACGCCGTTGGCGGGCTTTGAGCAGGATGACTATGTGAAGCATGGCCCGTTCGCCTCGGCGCCGATGGCGGAGATCATTGAGGACTACATTGCGGTGCGGCGGGCGACGCTGACACTCCTGCGCAATCTGGACGCGGCTGCATGGAGGCAGCGCGGGGTGGCGAGTAAGAATGAAGTGAGCGTACGCGCGCTGGCCTACATGATTGCGGGACATGAGTTGCATCATCGGGGGATTCTGGAGGAGAAGTACTTTCCGGGGCGGTAGAGGTCGGCTAACTTCTTGGCCACGGATTCACACGGATGAACGCGGATTATTGATGACACTCTGAGCGATGATGTCATTCTGAGCGAAGCGAAGAACCTATGCAGTTTGCCGGTGGCGAGAGAGTGCATAAGTCCCCTTCGACAGGCTCAGGGCAGGCTTTCGCTTCGCTCAGAACGACAGGGCTCTTTGGTTCCATCTTCCATGTCGCAGCGTGCATTGACGGAACTGCTTCGCGGCAAAGGCGCGCACGTCGATCCCATCGCGTGCGTCGGAGATATTTCTGCAGAAGTCGCGGCACGGCAGGTTGCGGGATTCCCTCACAGCATCGGGCAGCTCGTCTTCCACATGAATTATTGGATTGACTACGAGCTGCGGCGAATTCGAGGGGAAAGGCCTGCGTATCCGGAACACAACTCGGAGAGTTTCCCAGCGGCACCGTCGCCTCTCGATGCGCCGGAGTGGGAACGGCTTCGGAAGCGACTGGATGATTTAATGGGCGAGTTTGCCAAGTTAGCGAAGTCATCGGCACCAGAACTTCAGCGTGAAATCGAAAGCGTTCATGAAGGGGACAAGACGGTCGCCGGAACGCTGGAGGCTGTGCTGTGGCAGATGGTGGCCCACAACTGTTATCACGTAGGGCAGATTGCGATGATTCGGCGCGCGCTGGGGGCTTGGCCGCCGCGCGGGGGTGGCGATAGTTGGTAGGCCTGTCATCCTGAGGTCCGCGTCGTTTGCGGGCCGAAGGACCTGTGCAACCCGCCGAAGATTACATAGGTCCTTCGCTTCGCTCAGGATGACAACGCCAGTTGGTACGGTATGCTGAGAGTTGACAACTTTCTTCTATGCTCTCCGATTCCACCATTCTCAAGCACATTGCACGGCAGCCTAGGGGGACGGCGGGGTTTAAGCAACTCGTCCGCGAACTGGGACTGCATGGAGACGAGCGCCGGCAGCTTGATTCGCTGCTGCAGAAGATGGTGGCGCGCGGGACGCTTATTTCTGTTGATTCTGATCGGTACGCTTTGCCGGCGGCTGCGGATAAGAATCTGGTCGCAGGACGGCTTACGATGCACCGCGATGGATTTGGGTTTGTTATTCCCGACGCGAAGTCGCTGAGCCCGTCGCTCAAGGCGCGCCTCACGGGCGATATCTTCATCGCGCCGCATCTCATCGGCAATGCCATGCATGGGGACCTGGTGCTGGTCGACATCAGCAACGTGCGGCCGGATGGGCGCGCCGAGGGGCGCATTGTACGGCCGGTAATGCGGGCGCATCCCACGGTGGTCGGCATTTTTCACTACGGGAGCCGCGGTGGGTATGTGCGACCCATCGACAGCAAGATTACGCAGGAGATTGTAATTCCGGCGGGGTTGGAACGTCCGGAAACTTCCGCAGCTTCTCTCAAGGAAGAAGAAACTGAACCACAGAGGACACAGAAAGCACCGAGGAAAAAGTTATCGGTCGATCGCGTGCTGGGCGACGAAGTTGCGCGGCCGACGGAGTGGGACGATCTTGAGGGGCTGGTGGTTGATGTTGAGATCACCGATTGGCCTTCACCGACACAGAATCCGCGGGGGCGGGTAATCGAGATTCTCGGGCGCGAGGATGATTTCGGCGTGGACGTCGAGATCACGATTCGCAAGTTTCATTTGCCGCATCATTTTCCGGCAGCGGCTCTCAGAGAGGCGCAGGAGACGGCTTCGGAGATTCCAGCGCAGGAACTGGAGCGGCGGCGGGATTTTCGCGGGTTGCCGATCGTGACGATCGATGGCGAGACGGCGCGCGACTTTGATGATGCGGTCTACGTGCACATGCTGCCGAATGGCAATTTTGAATTGCACGTGCACATTGCTGACGTCGCGCAGTACGTGACGCCGGGATCGGCGCTCGATCAGGAGGCCCGGCTGCGAGGGACCAGCGTTTACTTTCCTGACCGCGCCGTGCCCATGCTGCCGCTGGAGCTTTCGACGGACATTTGCAGTTTGCGGCCGCAGTTGGAACGGCTGGTGCTGTCGTGTGTGATGGAGATGGACCATCGCGGCGAAATCGTAAGCTACGAGTTGAGCGAGGGCGTGATCCGGTCGGTGGAGCGCATGACGTATACCGCGGTGAGCGCGGTGCTGGAAGGGGATGCCGCGGCGCGGGAGCGCTATGCGCCGCTGGTGGCGACGTTTGAGCTGATGCGGGACCTGGCGCTGATTCTGAACCGCAAGCGGGAAAGGCGTGGATCAATTGACTTCGATCTCCCGGAGCCGGTGATCGAGTTTGACGAACTCGGGCTGATGAAGAGCATCACGCGCTCGGAGCGCAAAATCGCGAACCGACTGATTGAGGAATTCATGTTATCGGCCAACGAAGTCGTGGCGCATGATCTGGAGTCGAGGCGGATTGCATCGCTATATCGCATTCACGAGAAGCCGGACGCGAAACGCGTGTACGACTTTGAAATGATTGCGGCGACGTTTGGATATTCTCTGGGTGTGGGGGCGTTGCCGATTCATCGGGTGCAGACGAAAACCGACCGGCGCGCGGCTTATGGGACGGGCAAACGGGTGCGCGAGATCGAAGTGCCGAAAGAAGTACACATCACGCCGCGCATGTATCAGAAGCTGACGGAGAAGATTGCCGGGAAGCCGGAGGAACGGATTCTGAGCTACCTGATGCTGCGGTCGCTGAAGCAGGCGCGGTATTCGGAGGAAAATCTGGGGCACTTCGCGCTGGCAGCAACTTCGTATACGCACTTCACGTCACCGATCCGGAGGTATCCGGATTTGATTGTGCATCGGGTGTTGAAGGATGTGCTGCGGCAGAATCCGAGTCAACTTTCAGGTCAACATCCCCACCCTGTCGCAAAGAACGCGACAAGGGCGGGGCACCCCCAAGATGACGAAGCGCCTTCGCCGTGGTCGAAGCGGCGCGATCATGCGGCTCATCGGGAGGCACTGGGGCCGTTAGGCGGCCCGATTGAGGCGGAAGAACTTCATGAGATCGCGGAGGAGTCGAGCCGGGCGGAGCGGCGGGCGGCTGACGCTGAGCGGGAGCTGATGGAGGGAAAGAAAGTTAAGTTCATGCAGGACCGGGTGGGCGAGGATTTTGAGGGGCTCATCACCAGCGTGACCAAGTTTGGTTTTTTTGTGGAGCTTACCGATCTGTTCGTTGAGGGACTGGTGCCGCTGAACACATTGACCGACGACCGATATACGTATCACGAAAATACGCGCGAGATTATCGGGCAGCGGTCGGGGAAGATCTACAGTTTGGGGCAGACAATTCGCGTGCTGGTGGACCGGATTGACCCGGTGGAGAAGAAGATTCAGTTTGCGGTGTTTGAGGAAGAGCCGGTGCGGGCGAAGGGCAAACGCAAGAAGCGGTAGCGAGAGTCATGGAAGACCTGCCGGGCTGCGCCCGGCGGACAGCCGAGGGCGGCTGTCCCCACATAACCTCTCTTGCTACTCGTTACACTCCTAGGGAACCTCTGAAGAACTCTGCGATCCACAGGGGAAGCGGTTAGGGTGTAAGTCGAGGTGAAAAGGCGAATGCGACAGCAAACTCTGGCGGCGCAGACGGGCT
>OBLW0100001143.1_pt1 | contig 22774 bp, 18 predicted proteins | sample 1520161 | NCBI WGS metagenome assembly OBLW01 (sample SAMEA3539309, study PRJEB22396) | soil metagenome | biome: tundra; feature: field; material: soil | place: USA | collected 2010-05 | depth 0.15 m | reverse complement strand
GGTGATAGGGCAGCCCTTTGCGACGGCCCTTCAGGTATGTGTCACCGATGCGGGCGGGAATCCCGTCTCGAGTATGCCGGTGACGTTCAGCGTAACGCCGGGCGCCAGCGGAGCCAGCGGGACGTTCAGCGCTAACCCGCCGATGCCGATTTCGACAAATCAGAACGGAAACGCTACGGCGCCTACCCTGACGGCCAACGGGATCGGGGGAGCGTTTACAGTGACCGCAAGCGTCAACGCCCTGAGTGTGACATTCACTCTGACTAATCTGGTTTGCGCCCTGGGCGCCTCCTCGACGCTCGTGGCGAGTACCGCGGGCAGCGGCAGCGTGCTGTTATTGGCTGGCGGCGCCTGGACCGCCAGCAGCAACGCCTCGTGGCTGCAGTTATCCGCGGGCAGCACCAGCGGCACTGGTAATGTTTCGATCCAGTTCAGCTACGGCGCGAATCTGAACGCCAGCGCCCAAACTGGAACGCTGACCATATCCGGCTTGACATTCACGGTAACGCAAGCAGGCGCGAGCTTTACCCCTATCGGTCAGGTGAGTGTGCTGGTGTCAACCGGCTTGTCTGCCCCTCAAGCGGTAGCAGTGGATGGGTCGGGCAATGTGTATATCGCGGACAGTTCCAACAATGCCATCAAGGAGTGGAGCGTAAGCCAGCAGCAGGTGAGCACGTTGCCGCCAGCCGGGCTGAACGATCCCACTGGAGTCGCGGTGGATTCGCAAGGCAACGTATACATCGCCGACAGCAAGAACAACGCCATCGAGGAGTTTAGCGTGGTCACCGGACAGGTGACCGCGTTAGTGTCTTCCGGACTCGGCAGCCCGATCGGAGTGGCGGTGGACAGCCAGGGCAACGTTTATTTTTCGGACGCGGGCCACAACGCGATCAAGGAATGGGTGGCGGCGACTGGGCAGGTCACTGCACTCGTCTCCTCGGGCCTCAACATCCCGCGGGGAGTGGCAGTGGACGTACAGGGCAACGTCTATTTTGCCGACAGCAAGAACAACGCGATCAAGCTGTGGAGCGCGGCTGGAGGGCAAGTCTCGACGCTGGTGTCCTCCGGGTTAAACAACCCTCACGGGGTGGCGGTGGATGGCGACGGCAACGTCTACATCGCGGACACCAACAACAATGCGATCAAGGAATGGAATCCGGCGAGTCAACTGGTGAGGAGGTTGGTTTCCACCGGACTCAAGTCTCCTTCCGGAGTGGCGGTGGACGGGCAAGCGAATGTCTATATCGCCGATACGAGCGACAACGCCATCAAGAAATACACTGCCGTTTACCTCTCCTTGGGCGCCACCAGCCGGAATGAGGGCGCCCCAGCCGGTACGGACTCGGTCCCAGTCCAGGTGCTTCCGGCAAGCACGCCTCTGACGGCCACCAGCAAGCAGCCCTGGCTTACGATTACGGGCACCGGTGGCGGGGCGATTGGCTTCTCATTCTCGGCCAACACTTCCGTCGGCAGCCGCACCGCGCAGATTACGGTGTTGGGGCAGGTGGTCACGGTGACGCAGAGCGGCGACACTCCCGCGAGCATCACCAAGATTGCCGGAAACAACCAGACCACGTCCGTGGGCAACGCTTTCGCCACCGCGCTCGAGGTGCGCGTAATAGATGCGAAGGGCAATGGCATACTGGGCGCCAGCGTGACATTTGCGGTCGTGCCGGGAACCAACGGCGCCAGCGGGACATTTGCGTCGTCTCCGCCCATGCCGATCGTGACGGGCGCCGGCGGTTACGCCGCAGCGCCCGCCCTCACTGCGAATAGCATCCCCGGATCGTTCACCGTGACGGCCAGCGTCGGAAGCAGAACTACCGTCTTCAGCTTGTCGATAACCAGCCCGTGAACCATCGTTGGCCGTCACGGCGTCCGCTCACTCCGGACGAGCGCGAGGAGTTGTGGGAGCCGCCGGAGCCCAGCGCGCCGGCTCCCGAATTACACTCCTCTGCCCCACCAACTGTCGTTGGTCATCGGTGCGGGTGCGCAGAACGTGCTCGGTGTGGCGTATTCCGTCTCCTGACTCCTGCCTCCTACCCACTCCTCAAATATCCCAGCGCAATCCCGCACTGGCCCAGATAGTACGTCGTCCACACCACATAATCGTGCAGCGGCACGGGCGTCTTGAATTTGTGAATGGCGAGCAGCGCATCCGAGATCAGAAACAGGATGGCGCCCACCGCCACCCAGGGTTGCCGGAAGCGCGCCAGAATCGCGGCGCACACCATGGTCGTGAGCGCGCAGACATAGAGCACTACCGGCACTGCCAATGCGCCGGCGGAAGGCACGATCCACGCCGCTAACGTGGCGCTCGCAGCCAGAACCAGGAGCACCGCTGCAAGATGCGCCGGATCGAGCCGGATTCCCGGCGTCCGATTCCGCGCGAACAGGCAGATATAGGTCAGATGCGCCAGCAGGAACGCACCCAGACCGAACGCAAACAACCGCGCATCGAGGTCCAGCAGGACGTCGCCCGCCGTCGAAAACGCCAGACCCAGCGCAAGCACCCCGGCGTCGCGCCGTGCGCCCCGCGACCGCAGCGCCAGCACGGCCAGTGCACCCACCGCGCATCCCTTCACCAGCGCGCTGCCGGCGAACGGCTGCCACCTTTGGGTCAGCAAGTAGAACACGCTGGTTGCGGCCGATATGTATAGCAGCGGGCGGGAGCGCATGGCTCGCAGTATAGCGCGGAAAACAACGGTAAACTAACCCGGGTATTCACCCAGGGTTAAGGTACGATTGAGAGCGTTGCTTGCCGGCCGAAAGGCAACTAGAATTGATCCAGATAAAGCCGGAATTCATGCCGATTCTACTCTGGATTTTCGTGCCCGGATTCACGGCGGCCGGTGCGACGCTCCTGATTTGCTTCATGATGCGCTGCCGCATGGATGAAGCGATCGCGCACGAAAGAGGTGCGCTGGCGGAGCTGCAGAGCGCCCTGATCGTCCAGAGGCGAACGCTGGAAAGCGCCATCGACGACGCGAAGGCCGAGGCGAAACGCGCGGCATTCGACGAATTCCTCAATGATTTCCGGGTCGAGCAGCGCCAGTATGTGCGCAACAGCAGGCTGTTTTTCATGACCCGGCAGACGCTGGTGCTGCGCGAGCGAATCCTGTTCCGTAATCTTCCGCTGTCCAATTGGATGGAACACAGCGTGACGCTCGACGAAAGCGTGGGCGCGGCGTACCCCTCTCGTGGCCTGACCATCGAAGCTACACTGGGTTCTTGAAGCGGCTCATCATCCGCCCGGGCGCCATGGGCGATTTCATCGTCTCCATTCCAGCCATGGAGTGCCTGCGCGCCGGGTACCTGGAGGTGTGGTCCGCGCCGCGCAATGTGCCGTTGGCGGCCCGCTTTGCGCAGCATTCCCGCTCCCTCCCTTCCACCGGTCTCGATCTGCTCGAGTTGACCGGTCCAAGCCAACGTCTGCTCGAAACTCTGCGCGGGTTCGACTCCATCGTCTCCTGGTATGGGGCCAATCGCCCGGAGTTCCGCGAAGCTGTCGCCGCACTGCGCCTCCCGTTCCAGTTCTTCCCCGCGCTGCCGCCCGTTGGACTCGTCGCGCATGCAGCGGACTTCTATCTGGAGCAGGCCCGCTCCATCGCGCCCTGCGCGAGCGATGGCATCCCGCGCATTGCGTGCCATGCCACCCGCGCGAACTTCGCGGTGATCCATCCGTTTGCCGGGAGTCCGCGGAAACGCTGGCCGCTCGAATGCTTCCGCGAATTAGCCCGGCGGCTTGCGCCCCATATGCCGGTCGAGTGGTGTGCCGGCCCGGAGGACGAACTGCCGGGCGCCCGGCGCTTCGAAGATCTCTACGATCTGGCCTGTTGGCTGGCCGGCGCGCGCATCTATATCGGTAACGATTCCGGCCCCACTCACCTGGCCGCGGCCTTGGGTACGCCGGTGGTGGCGCTGTTCGGGCCATCGGATCCTGCCGTGTGGGCGCCGCGGGGACCGCACGTGGCCATTGCGGCTGCGCCTGCGCTCGACACCATCACCGTCGACCGCGTCGCGAGCCTGGTGTGGAAGACACTGGAAAACGCGCGCGCCTGACTTTTGTACCCGTGCTATCATCCGTCCCATGTTCTGCCACAAATGCGGTACCCAAGTCAGCCCGGATGTTCAGTTCTGTCCCACCTGCGGAACGTCGCTCGCGGTGGGCGCTTCGAGTCTGGGTGGCGCGCCGGCGGTCGCCTGGACGCCGCCGCCAATGGTCGAAGTCCATGCCGGACGCTGGATTAGCGAAGGCTGGGCGCTGGTGACGGCGGATCTGGGCAATTATGTTCTGCTGGCCCTCATCTTCCTGGTGCTGAGCTCGGCGGTGCCCGTAATTCTGCAAGGGCCGATGATCGCCGGGTTGCACATTTTCACCATGAAAAAGCTGATGGGCCGCCGCGCCGAATTCGCCGACCTCTTCACCGGCTTCAACTACTTTGTGCCCACGCTGGTCGCTTCCATAGTGATCGGGCTCTTTGTCTTCGCCGGGACGCTGTTGTGCGTTATCCCCGGCCTGGTGGTGGCCGCCATGTACAAGTTCACGTATCTGTTCATCGTGGACAAGCGCATGGATTTCTGGCCGGCCATGCAGGCCAGCCACGCCGTGGTCAAGCGCGACTACGCCGGCTTCACGCTGTTTCTGATCCTGATGGCGCTGGTGAATATTCTCGGCGCGCTGTGCTGTATCGTGGGCTTGCTGGTCTCCATCCCCGTGACCTTCGCAGCCATCACGGTGGCGTACAAGGAAATCGTGGGATTCGAGCAGCGCACTGTGGACGCGTTGTGACGCCTTCGATGGTGCGCCGCGCCGCGGCGGCGATAGCCCTGTTCGCCGCGCTGTGCTGCTTTAGCGTGCCAGCCGAACCCGCCGTGCGGCTTTGCGGATTCCACTGGCTTACCGGACGGCCATGCCCCCTCTGCGGTCTTACCCGCGCTCTGTTCGCGCTGGCCAAAGGGCATTGGACAGATGCGGTGCACTTCAACGCCCTCAGCCCCCTGGCCTTCGCCATGCTGTTCGCGCTGTTCTGGAACGGACGGCTGCGGGAATGGCTATGGAAGGGCGGTGTGGCGGCGTTTGCGGTCTATGGTTTGTGGCGGGTCTTCCTGACAGCTCCGGTCTGAGCGGCTTACCCTCGACTCTACCCTGCCGGCGGTGTCCAACGGTGGTCCGCCATCAACAACCTACAACAATTGCGGGCGCTACCTTTGGATCCTGTGCCTGTCGGCGCCGCGGAGAATCCGTACATTCAGGTCGAGAGCGACTACTCCTTCGTAGCCACCCATCCTGGAAGCGGGAATAACAAGGTCGCCAACTGGTTTCCGGATAAACAGTACACGACACAGGTGAACTATGCAGCAGGAGACTAAGTGGGCAGTTCCTTACGACCCTGCGCCATCCGGTTGGATGACCAGCCACGTCAGCCCACCAGCCTGCACTTTCACCGGCACTTCGACGCGGTACGCGCGGTCCAGAACATAGCGCCGCGGTTTTCCATTCTGCTGGCGGATGAGCGCCGCATTGCTGAGGCCGGTGTAATACGGACCAAGGCTTTGGTCAAGCGCTGGGTGGATTTCTATAAACGCCACCACGGCCTGGACGTCATCCTACACGTCAATCCGCGATTGCCCGAGAAGGGATTGGCCGTTGTCTATAACCCGCTCGACCAAGAGGTGCAGAAGAGTATTACGCTGCCCCTCACTTCTCAAAACGTATTCCCAAAATCGCTGTGGCGCAGGACGGAACCTGGGACCACCTCTCAGCCGCGGGCCAGAAACTCCAATAGCAGGGTCGTTATGCGGAGGCGGAGGCGTCTTTTCAGTCCGCGCTGGATCGGGCCAAAGCGCTTTCGGAACCGTTGGCGCGAGCTGCGGCACGAGAACAAGTGAACGGAGACGACGCGGCACGCGCGGAGGAGGCTGGTACGCCCGAGTGGATTCGAACCACCGACCTTTTGCTCCGGAGGCAAACGCTCTATCCAGCTGAGCTACGGGCGCACATGCGACGCTGTTCCTTTATTGTATCCGAATTTGGAGGCGGCACTGTCGGCGGTTAGCTGTTTAACTTGCTGGTAATTTTGGCGAGCATGGTGCGCGGGGCAAGGCGCGTCGAAAACACGGTGAGACGGTTGCGGGCGCCGGCGATTGCCACGCGCTTGCCGGCCATCATGCCGTCGAATCCGACGCGCGCGACGGCGGCGGCGCTCATCGCGGTTCCCGAGCGGAACAGACGCGAGTCCTGGTTTCCGGCGGTGGCCGCGAAGTTGGTTTCGGTGGGGCCCGGTATCAACGCGGTTACGGTTACGCCGGAGCCTTGTACTTCTTCGGCAACGGCCTCGGAAAACGAGAGCACGAACGCCTTGGATGCGTAGTACACAGCCATGAACGGGCCGGGCACGTAGGCCGCGGTGGAAGCAACGTTCAGGATCTTGCCGTTGCGCCGCGCGAGCATGCCTGGCAGAAACAGGCGGGTCAGATGCGCCAGGGCAGCGACGTTCACCTGGATCATGCGCGCCTCCACCTGGTAATCGATTTCGGCGTATGCGCCGCGAGCGCCGAAGCCCGCGTTGTTCACCAGCACGTCGATGGCGGCGCCCTGTAGCGCTTCGAAGAGGCGCGGCGGCGCGCCGGGATCGGACAGGTCGGCGGCGAGCGCGCGCGACTGGATGCCGTGCGCGCGGGCGAGTTCGGCACCCAGCGATTGCAACTTATCCACGTTACGGGCCACCAGAACGAGATCGTAGCTATGGGCCGCGAAGAGGTGTGCGAGCTGTTCGCCGATGCCGCCGGATGCGCCGGTGATCACGACAGAGGGGTTCATATAACGATAGGCTATCAGGATTGGATGGGCGGACTGAGAGGCCGGGCCCAGGCGGCACCCCGGCTGAGAGCCTGCCCCACGAAGCGCAGCACTTCGGCTTTGGATCGCCAAGGCAGTTGGCCGGCGTTGGCCAGTTTGGCGATGCCGTGGACCAGAGACCAGGCGTAGTACGCCAGCGGCTCGGGATCGCCGGCGGGCATCTGTGCGGCGGTCTGGCAATCGCGCACGAAGCCGAGCAGCGTTTGGAAGCAGCGCTGAGCGGCGGCGGCGCACTCGGGATAGGCGGGCTGGTCGCGCGGCGCGTCAAACATGGCGGCGAAGTGCTGCGGCCAGCGCAGGGCGAAATCCACGTAGGCAAGGCCGCTGCGGCGCAGGCGATTGAGCGGCCCTGTCCTGGGACCGGCGCGGGACATGGCACGCGTGAGACGGTCGAAGCCATCCGTGGCCACGGCCGCCAGCAGATCGTTTCGGTCGCGGAAATGGCGGTAGGGCGCGTTGTGGGAGACTCCGGCGCGGCGGGCCGCCTCGCGCAGGGTGAAGCCGCGCGGGCCGGTTTCGGCGATCAACTCGACGGCTGCCTCGAGCAGGGCTTCCTTCAGATTTCCGTGGTGGTAGGGCCGAGCGGGAGGCACGGTTTTATCTTAGCAAAGAATGTTGACAGCAGCAACTTTGCCGGTGTACAATGTTGCTGATGTCAACATTAACACTGGCACCCGACACGATCCCGGGAAACACCGGGGTTTCCTACAAGCGGCATCCGCCCGAGGGCGAGTTCGACGCCATCGTAATTGGCTCGGGCATCGGCGGACTGACGTCCGCGGCCCTGCTGGCACAGCGCGCCGGAAAACGCGTGCTGGTGCTGGAGCGCCACTATACCGCGGGCGGATTCACGCACGTCTTCCACCGCCCCGGGTACGAGTGGGACGTAGGCGTCCACTACATCGGGCAAATGGGCGCCGGCGCACCCATGCGCGCTCTGTTCGACGAGATCACCGAAGGGCGCCTGCAATGGAGCGCCATGCCGGAGGTGTACGACCGCATCCGGATCGCGGACCGTTCCTACGATTTCATGAGCGGCGCGGAGCGCTTCGCGGAGCGCATGCGCGAGTACTTCCCGCGGGACGGAGCGGCCATCGGCCGGTACCTGAAGGAAGTGCGCGATGCGGCGCACGCCAGCAGACTGTTCTTCGCGGAGAGAGCTCTGCCGGCGGCGCTGGCTCGCGTGGCGGGGCCGCTGCTGCGCCGGCGATTCCTGAGCTACGCACGGCGGACGACCGCGGAAACGCTGGCGCGCCTCACGAACAATCGCGAACTGATCGCGGTGCTGACCGGGCAGTGGGGCGACTACGGCCTGCCGCCGGGCCAGAGCAGCTTCGGCATGCACGCGACGATCGCCGCACATTATCTGGAAGGCGCATTTTATCCGGTGGGCGGCGCATCGCGTATCGCCGCCAGTATCGCGCCGTCGATCGAACGCGCGGGCGGCCGGATCCTGGTGGGCGCAGAGGTGGAACAGATCCTGCTCGATGCTCGGCACCGGGCGATCGGCGTTCGCATGGCGGACGGGCGCGAGCTGCGGGCGCCCCTGATCCTGAGCGACGCGGGTGCCTGGAACACTTACGCCAGGCTGTTGCCGCCGGATGTGCCGGGGCGCGCACGAGCCCTCGCGGAGATCGAAGGGATTCCGAAATCGATTGGTCATCTATGCCTCTACGTGGGGCTGCTGCGCGATCCCGGAGAGCCGGAATTCGGCGACACCAACCTGTGGATCTATCCCAGCGCGGACCACGACGGGAACCTGGCGCGTTACGCGGCCGATCCCGAGCAACCTTTTCCAGGCCTGTTTATTTCGTTCCCTTCGGCCAAGGATCCGGAATTCGCGCAGCGGCACCCGGGGCGGGCCACCATCGAGGTGGTGACGGTGGCGCCGTACGGCTGGTTCGAGCGCTGGGCGGACACGCGGTGGAAGCGGCGCGGACCGGATTACGACGCGTTCAAGCAGAGCCTGACTGCGCGCATGCGCACGGAACTGGAGCGGCATGTGCCGGCGGTGCGCGGGAAGATCGACTATTGCGAGCTTTCGACGCCGCTGTCGACGCGGCAATTCGCCAATTATCTCGAGGGCCAAGTTTATGGGCCCGCTTGTATGCCGGAGCGCTTCCGGGCGCGCGCGCTGAGTCCGCGTACGACGGTCCGCAACCTTTACCTGACGGGTGCGGACGCGGCCGTGCCGGGCGTCACCGGCGCGCTGGTGGGCGGGGCGCTGGCGGCGTCGGGGGTGCTACGGCGTAATGTGATGGCCGGGCGATAGGGGTGGATTACAGGTGGAATCTCTGGCGGCCTGGGAGGCCGCCAGGCCCAGATCCAGGCCCAGTTCCAGGCCCAGAGGGCACCCCCACGCGGCCTGCCCCATAAAGACAAAATCGCTGACGCCGGGCGGCGACCTATCGTTTTTCCCCGGACCGCTTCACCACCGTCACCCTTATCTGCGATGGGTATTCCTTGGAGTGATGCACCACGTTGTGCGCCACCACGCCCTTCACCTCGTCGTATGTATTCCCGCCCGTATTGAAATTCCGATCGAAGCGCGGGAAGTTACTGCTCGAAACCTCGATCCGAATCCGGTGCCCCGCCGGGAAGTAATTGCTCGTAGTCATCGGCTGCAGAGCCACCTTGTACACCTTGTGCGGCTCCATCCATACCGGCGGCTTCTCATATCCCTCGCGATAACGGACGCGCTGAATGGTCTCGTCCAGGTTATAGGCCGTCCCATCCGGGTAAACATCGACCACCTTCACCGTGAAGTCTGTGTCCTTGGCGTCCGACGATACATAGAGGGTCGCTTCCATCGGGCCGCTCACCTCGAGTCCTTCCCTTAGCGGCTCGGTGGTGTAGACCAGAATATCGGCCCGCGCCTCCATCTTGCGCTGATCGAAAGCGCCCCCCACCACCGCATTGCCTGTACAGCAGACGTTGCCGCCGTAAGATGGCACCGGATTTGTGGGATCGTATACGAATCCGTCGGCCGCGTCAGCGTCCGGCGCGGCGGCAGCCAGTGCGCCGTCGCCGTACAAGCTGTTGGCTTTCCCGCGGCTCTCGAGAAACAAGGTCATTGACTGCGCGCCCGCCGGCGGCCATGTCTCCGATGTCTGCCACTTGTTCAGCCCCATGGTGAAGTAGCGCACCCGGGGCGTCTTCTCCAGAATGTGATTGTCTTCTCCTTTCAGGAAGTGGTCGAACCACCCATAGGTGAGGGCGTCATAGTCCAGACGCGCGTCGCCCATATCCCGCTCGCCGACCACGGTGTGCTCCGTGGCGCGCTTGTACCCACAGTGCAGCGTCGGCGCGATCACGGCGTACTGTTCATTGGCAATCTCCGGCTTGGCCGTTTTGCGCACGATGTTGTAAGCGGCCAGGTTCGGCCCCACCGATACGTCGTACCACGACATGAACCAGAATCCCGGCACGTTGATGGTTTTGTCGTCGTGCCACAGCCCGCCGCGATACCATGCCGGATCGTTTGGCGTCCGCTTGATCATGGCGCCGCCCGTGGAGACTTCCGCCCGGTCGGCGAAGATGCCGTGCGGCCCGTCGACCGCCTTGATAATATCCATCTCCGGCAGGTGCTGTAGCGCCTTCGACCAGTCTACCGGCGGCAACTGCTGCGCCAGATCGAAGGCCTTCGCCGCGCGGGTCAGATCTTCCTGCGAGGCGCCCGGCGGAAACATCGGCCGCACCTGGTTTTGCTCTCCGTACAGCCAGGCGATGAACAGCATCTGCACCGCGCCCCCGCGGTACCAGTTGCCCTGCTCGTAGTACGGCCCCACGCGCCCCACGCCCGCGCCGAAGCCTTGCGGGATCATGGCCGCAAACGCCGGATTCCCTTGCGCCGCAACCCCCAGTTGCCATTCGGCCGTCGATGAGCACCCGATGGTGCCCACCTTGCCGTTGGACCAGGGTTGCGACGAAATCCAGGTGATGGCGTCGTCGCCATCCGTCAGCGGCGGGCCCAGAATATCGTAATTGCCTTCTGAGAAGAAGTGCCCGCGCTCATTCATCTCCACGAATACGTAGCCGCGCTTGACGGCCTCCAAGGGCGTCTTCATGTCGCCCGGCACGCCGTTCTTGACGTCCCAATAGTTAAAGTTGTACGGTGTGCGCACGAAGATGGCCGGATATTTCTTCGAGGAATCCTTGGGCCGGTAGAGATCCGCTGCCATGCGCTTGCCGTCGCGCATCGGCACCATCACTTTGCGCTCCACAATCGCTACCGACTCGATTTCCTCCTCCGACGCCTTGCGCGCTTCGGCGAGTTGCGCCGGCCCTTGCAGCGGTTGCGCGCGCGCCATGGGCAGAGCGCCGGCAGCGAGGATCGCCAGCATCGGAATTCTTCGCAGAAACGAACCTTTGGAATTCATAGTGAATACGAAATTATACGCCTAACGGGGGCGCTGGGAGCGCCAATGGGGAACGCGTCCGATTGCGTCATACTTGAAGGCGTGGGCGCGATCACACGCAGAAATTTCTTAGGCACCGCGGCCACGGGCGTGGGCGGACTTTGGCTGGGTGATGCATGGCCGATGCCGGCGAACACAGCAGCGGCTGCGGGCAGTTTCGAGTCCTTCTACAAAGCCTTCGCGGATCCCGACCGCAAATACAGCATCCGTCCATCAGGCGATCTCCTCTCCCTCCATCTTGCCGTTCCAGAACCAGAATGGTGGAACACGGCGTGTACGGAGCATATGCGCACAATCGGGATGGGCTCCGGACTCCGTATCTCTCCGAAGATCGGTGGCGCGCCGTCGGTGCCGCGCGCCTATTGGATGCCGGGCGCCAACAAGAGCCGTGTGGTGGCGGCCAATGCCGAATATCACATCCGTGTGCTCGATCCGAAGGAGACGCTGGTGACCGGCCCGAAGCGGGTGGAGGTTTCCCCTCCCAGCGGAAACCCACGGGCCGTTTCGGTTGGGCTATCTGGACCCGGTCGGCTGGACGGGGAAACACTTCGCACCCTGCATCCGGGCGTGAACTCCACAAGGGATCTCGCCGACCCTGGCTATTTCCCGCTTGCTTGGATCAGGTCGACCAGGCTATTCACGATGCCCTCCTCGGCGCAACCCGGCTTTAGACGGGAGCCGAGCACCTGAAAGGTATTCTCGAGCAGCACACCTTCGCTCTCCATCACCTTTTCCATCACGTCGATAGCCTGCGGGTCGGCTTTGTGCGCCTGGACCTTGCCGTCGCGCAGCGGGGCCTCGATCGGTTCCCGGGTCATCACGTCGCCGGTGATCTTGGCGTCCTAGCGCGAGGCCATCACGTTGGTCGAGGCTCGCAGGTAGAGTGGATTCTGATCGCCCGACGCGCCCTGCGCGAAGACCGCGACGATCCATTGCGCGCCGCTCCCGCGTTACGCCATGTTTCCGGGCGGGGCGGCACCCAACGGTGTACAGTTTTAAGTTTAAGCCAGTTTTCAGATGGCGCTGATATCTTGATATGCTGATCTTGCCGTAACGGGCAGTTTCCAAAGGCTATTGATCGAGGAGACCCATGCTTTATCACGCGCTGCACAACCGGTGCGCAAAGGCCACCACCCTGGCGTGTGTGCTGATCGCTTGCTCTTCGCCGGGCTCCGCGCAGAACGCCAACACGTCGTTGTTCAGCCAGGCTGGCACGAAGCAAGGACCGGTCACCTTGACGCTGAAGGACGCTCTGGCGCTGGCGGAGAAGAACGATCCCGCCCTGCTCGCCGCCACCAGCGATGCAGTCTCGGCACACGAGGACAGCCGGCAGGCGCGCACGGCGTTGTATCCCTTGCTCTCGGGGAGGTCGGAATACCTGGGCACGCAGGGCAATGGCAAACTGTCCGAGAGCCGATTCGTCACCAATGACGGCGTCCACGTCTACCGGGAATGGGCCGTTGCCCATCAGGATCTCTCGCCCGGCACCCTGAGCCGGGTTGGCGTCCACCGCGCTGCTATCGCCGAGGCGCTCGCGCGCGCAAAGGTGCAGATCGCGCGACGGGGCCTCGCCGCTACCGTGACCAAGAATTACTATGCGCTGCTTGCCGGCCAGCGCAAATACGCCACTGCGCAAACGGCCCTCGATCAGGCCCGGCACTCGCTCGACATCAGCCAGGAACTCGAACGGGGCCGTGAGGTAGCGCATAGCGACGTGGTCCGCTCGCAACTCCAGGAGAACTCTCTACAGTTGGCCCTCCAGGAGGCCAGACTCGGCATGGAAAATGCCCGTCTCGATCTTGCGGTGCTGCTGTTTCGCGACTTCAACGAAGATTTCTCGATCATCGACGATTTGGACGCTGCGCCCGCGCTGCCGGCCCTTGACGAGGCGGAAAACATGGCGGCGCGCGGGAATCCCACTCTTGCCGCCGCCATCGAAACACTGCGCGCGGCCAGCCTGGATGTGAAGATCGCTCGTCAGGCCTACTTCCCGACGCTGACCGTCGACGCGGTGTACGGCATTGAAGCGAATGCGCTCGCGCTGCGCAGCACCGTGGCCGCCGCAAGGGAACTCGGCCCGCTGCCGAACCTGGGCTACTTCGTCACTGCCAGTCTGAACATCCCGGTTTGGGATTGGGGCGTGCGGCACAGCAAAGTGAAGCAGAGCGAACTCAAGCGCGAAGAGGCCGCGGTGGATCTGAGCGTCGCGCAGCGCACGCTCGTCAGAAACTTGCGCGGACTCTACGACGAAGCGCAGGCCGCCCGCCAGCAGATCGATTTGCTCCGTCGCGGGGTCGACCTGGCGTCGGAAAGCCTTCGCCTGAACACTCTCCGCTACCAGGCTGGAGAGGCGGCCATCGTCGATCTGGTGGATGCGCAAACGAGCTTCATCCAGGCCCGAAACGCTTACGATGACGGAATGGTGCGCTACCGCCTCGCCATCGGCAACCTTCAAACACTCACAGGAACATTCTGAACCATGGCGCAAAAAGTTCATTTCGCACTTGTCGCTATCGTCTGTCTCGCTAGTTGCAGCAAGCCGCCGGAGAAAGAAAAGGCGCCCGCCCCGGTGCAGGTCACGGCGGTGACGCAAACCACCATCCGGCGCATCGTTCAAGGCGACGGAGCCCTGTTTCCTCTGGACCAGGCCAGCATCATGCCCAAAATCTCCGCGCCGGTGCAGAAGTTCTACGTGAACCGCAGCGATCACGTCAAGCGGGGGCAACTTCTGGCCGTGCTCGAAAACCGCGATCTGATCTCCGCCGCCGCGGAGAGCCAGGGCGCGGTGGAGCAGGCCGAATCGAATTTCCGGACCACGCAGATCTCTACCGTCCCCGACTCGGTGGTGAAGGCGCAAACGGATCTGGAAGGCGCGCGCGACGTGCGCGACAGCGCCAAGAAGGTCCTGGAGAGCCGCCAGCAGTTGTTTAAACAGGGTGCGTTGGCGGGCCGTTTCGTCGATGAGGCGCAGCTTGCGTACGCTCAGTCGGAAAGCCAGTACCGCGCCGCGCACGAGCATCTGAAGACTCTCGAGTCGGTCAGACAGGACCAGGTCAAAGGCGCTGCCGCGCAGGTCCGGTCTGCGAAAGCCCACCTCGACTCGCAGGAAGCGCAGGTGGCCTACTCGCGTGTCCAAAGCCCGATCTCGGGCATCGTCGCCGACCGGCCGTTGAACGCCGGAGAAATGGCGAACCCCGGCTCGCCGTTGATTACGGTAGTGGATATCTCTCGAGTAGTCGCGCGCGTCAACGTTCCTCAAACCGAGGCGTCCGCGGTAAAAACAGGCCAAACCGCAGTCCTGACTCAGCCCGACAGTAAGGAAGAAGTGGAAGGCAAGGTTACTGTGGTGAGTCCTACTACGGACCCCAACACCACGACGATTCAAGTCTGGATCGAAGTCCCCAATCCGAACGAACGCCTGAAGCCCGGAACCGCGGTACACGCCGCGATCGCAACCGAGGTCTATAAGGCCGCCACAGTCGTGCCCGTCGCCGCGATTCTCCCGGGCGAAGAAGGAGGAACGGCCGTCCTGACGGTTTCCTCCGACTCGATCGCTCACAGACGCACCGTGACGCTCGGCTTGCGCGAGGGCAATCAGGTCCAGATTCTGACCGGAGCCAGTCCGGGCGAAGAAGTAGTCGTGGTGGGCGGCATGGGGCTGGACGACAATGCCAAGGTGAAAATCGTGACTACCGCCGTCGAAGAGTCCGGCGATGAAGATGAGGCTAACAGGCCCGACGAGGGGGCAGGCGCGGATCGGAAAGGCGCCGCGAAGAAAGAACCGGCGAAGAAAAAATGAGCGACTTGTCGACAGTTTCGGCGAACAGCAGTCACGAGGCGCCCCACTGGACCGCCCGCCACAGCAAGCCGATCGTCTTCGTCATCCTCACGCTAGTGGCGGTGGGCATTTACCTGACTGTATCGATACCCGTCGCGGTGTTTCCCAGCACTGACTTCCCGCGCATCGTAGTCGGCGCCGATGTTGGCGTCTATCCCATCGACCAGATGCTCGTTACGGTCACCCAGCCTCTGGAAGAGGCTCTCAATACCGTACCTGGTTTGGACCATGTGACTTCGATTACCAGCCGGGGAAGCGCGGAAATCAACTTGTTCTTCGACTGGAGCGTCGACATGAACCAGACGCTCCAGTTAGTGAATGCGGCGGTCGCGCGGGTACAGGCAACGCTGCCTGCCAATGCCAAGGTAACGGCAAACCGCCTCACGTTCGCCGCCTTCCCGATTCTCGGCTACAGTGTGACGTCCGAGCGAATTCCGCAAACCACACTTTGGGAACTGGCCAACTACACCCTCAAGCCTCGCCTGAATCGGGCCGCGGGCGTCTCCTCGGTTGTGGTGCAGGGTGGACAGGTGCCCGAGTTTCAAGTCCAGCCCGATCCCGCTAAGCTGATCGAAACCGGAGTTACGATCCCGAACATCCTGGATGCCATCAGCCGCAGTAACATGATCGATTCGCCCGGCCTCATCGAAACCAACCACCAGTTAGTGCTGACACTGATGAGCGGCCAGGCCCGGAACCTCGGCGACATCGGTAACATCGTGATCAAGACCACTCCAGCGGGCGCGGCAGTGCACATCAGAGATGTCGCCACGGTCGGCAATTCGGTGATGCCGGCCTACACGGTGGTGACGGCGAATGGCAAGCCGTCGGTTCTGCTGAATATCTACCGTCAGCCGGCCAGCAACACGGTGGACGTCGCCAACGCCGTCCATAACGAGATCGCGAGTCTAAAGGCGGATCTTCCTCCCGGTGTCGACATCCGTCCGTTTTACGATCAGTCGGAGTTGGTGATCGAGTCCATCAAGAGCGTGCGCGATGCCATCCTCCTGGGCTTGCTTCTGGCGTCTCTCATCATGGTGCTATTCCTGCGGGACTGGGGCACCTCTCTGGTCGCCGGACTGGTGATCCCCGCCACCATCGGTGTGACGTTCATTGCGATGCGCATCATGGGCCAGAGCTTCAACCTGATGACGCTTGGCGGGCTGGCGGCGGCCGTCGGCCTGGTGATCGACGACGCGATCGTGGTGGTGGAGAACATCGTCATGCATCGCGACTCGGGGCAGTCGCGGGCCGAAGCCATTCGCAGCGCCATCCGGGAGATCCGCGTTCCGCTGGTCGGCTCCACCATCACTCCCATCGTCGTATTCCTGCCGCTCATCTCGATTACCGGCGTGACAGGCGTCTTCTTCCGCGCCCTGGCCATCACCGTCGGCATGGCGCTGCTGACATCGCTGGTCCTGGCTCTCACCTGGACACCGACGCTTAGCCATTACTTCCTGAGGAGCCGGCGCGCCGGCGCGGCGGACGAGCACGAAACCGTGCCGGCGTGGCTGATGCGGGCCTACGAGCGGACGCTGCGCTTCACGCTCAAACATCCGCTGGCGCTAGCCCTGGCCACCATTCTGCTGATCGGAGGTGCCTATCTTTGCTACCGGCACACCGGTTCGGATCTGCTCCCGGCCATGGACGAGGGAGGTTTCATCGTCGATTACATAATGCCTCCAGGCTCCTCGCTGGAAGAAACAAACCGGGTGATCAGCCACGTGGAAAGAATACTGCGCCGGACGCCGGATGTCGCGACCACGGCGCGCCGCACCGGCTTGCAGCTCGGTTTGGCCGCCGTCACGGAAGCCAACCAGGGCGATATCAGCGTCAAGCTGAAGCCCATGGCGTCGTTCTGGTCCAGGTTGTTTGGCGCTGCTTCAGCGAACCAGCGGAGCCGGCCCGGCGACCAGGTGATTGCCGACGTGCGCGCGAAGATCACGGAGGCCGAGCCCGTTCTGGACGTCGAGTTTCCCCAACTCCTTCAGGACATGATCGGCGATCTGACCAGCGCGCCGCAGCCGGTGGTGATCAAGCTGTTCTCCGAGGACCCCGACCTGCTCCGCCACTGGGCGCCCGTCGAAGCCAGCGCGATCAAGAAGATTCCCGGCGTCGTCGACGTCGAGGATGGCATTGAGAACACCACCAGCGGTACGGCCGTCATCTTCAATATCGATCCTGTGATGGCCGCCCGCGCCGGCTTCACGCCTCAGGAAGTGGAGTTGGATGCGAGCGCGATGTTGCAGGGCGAGCCGGCCACCACGCCGTTGGTTCTGAACGCCCGCTCCTACACGATCCGGGCGCAGTTCCCGCTGTCGGCACGGAAAAGTCTGGACAGCATGCAGAAGACTCTCATCGTCAGCGGCACCGGCAAGACCGCCACCATCGGTTCTCTTGCCACCCTGACCGAGATCCCGGGGCAGACCGAGATCATTCGCGAGAACCTGCTACGGGCGGTGAACGTGACCGCGCGCTTTGAAGGCATCAATCTCGGCGACGGCATGGCGGCGGTTCAAAAGGCCGTGGCGGAGTCGAATGTTCCGCCGAGCATCCGCGTCCAATACGGCGGCCAATATGCGGAGCAGCAGAAATCGTTCCGCGACCTTATGTTCGTGCTGGCGCTGGCAATTGTGCTGGTATTCATGGTCCTGCTGTTTGAATTCGGCGAGTTCAGCGCGCCCGTGGCCGTCCTGTCGTCGGCCTTGTTATCCACCTGCGGCGTCTTCCTGGCGCTGCTCATCACGCAAACGACGTTTAACCTGTCGTCCTTCATGGGTCTGATCATGGTGGTGGGCATCGTGGCCAAGAACGGCATTCTCCTGCTGGATGCCGACCAGAAGTTTCGCGCCGCCGGCGTCGCTCCCGAAGAAAGCATGATCCGGGCGGGCGAGCGCCGCCTGCGGCCCATCATGATGACGGCGCTTGCCACCGTCGCCGGTATGCTTCCGCTGGCTTTCGCCTTCGGCGCCGGCTCTCAAATGCTGCAACCTCTGGCGATCGCCGTAATCGGCGGGATTCTCGCCTCGATGATTCTATCTCTGGTAGTCACGCCGGCCGTTCGCTTCTATGTCGGAGGCCGGAGCTAAATCGAAAGGAGCAATTACTCATGACAAAACGGTTTTTGACGGCGGCCCTGGCCATCGCGGCCTTGGCTATCGCCGCGGAAGGCTTCAAGATCGTCTCCAAGATCAAGGTCGGCGGCACGGGCGGTTGGGACTACGTAGCCGTCGATCCGGATGCCAATCGCGTCTACGCTTCGCACGGCACGCAGGTGGAAGTTGTGGATACCAAGACCGGAAAGGTGGTCGGTCAGATCACGCAACTGCACGGGGTGCACGGCGTTGCGGTCGCGCCGGAATTCGGGAAGGGGTTCATCACCAACGGACAGTCCAACAGTGTAACCATCTTCGATCTGAAGACGCTGGCCAAGGTGGGTGAGCCGCAGACCGGTCAGAATCCAGACTCGGTCTGTTTCGAACCGAAGACTAAACGCATCTTCACGTTCAACGGCCGCTCCAACGACTCCACGGCCATCGATCCGAAAACCAACGAAGTGATCAGGAGTCTTCCGTTGAGCGGAAAACCCGAGGAGTGCGCAGCCGACGGGACCGGTAAAATCTACGTCAATCTCGAAGACTCCAACGAGATCGTCGAAATCGACGCCGCCAAGCCGGCCGTGCTGCGGCACGCTTCGCTGGCGCCCTGCGAATCCCCGTCCGGTCTCGCGATCGACGCCAAAAACAAGAAGCTCTTTTCGGCGTGCAGCAACAAAGTGATGGCCGTGACCGACATCCCGTCGCTGAAGGTGGTCGCTACAACACCGATCGGACCGGGCACGGACGGCGCGGGATTCGATCCTGGCCTCGGTCTCGCTTTCAGTTCCAATGGCGGAGATGGAACGTTGAGCATCGTCAAAGACGTGAACGGTAAGTACCAGACCGTGGACACAGTGACCACTGAGCGAGGCGCCCGAACCATGACAGTCGATCCGAAAAATCACCGGGTGTACCTGCTGGCTGCCGAATACGGTCCCGCGCCGGAAGCGGAGCCGGGAAAGAGAGCCCGTCCGCCGATTCTTCCGGATAGCTTCCACATTCTGGTGGTCGGTAAATAGCCGCGAACGGGCGCAAACTGCGCGCCGGTTGACACCGAATCACCGTGTTTGAGAGGTCCGGCCGTCCGGAGTTCGGGTAAAGCAGGTCCAATACGTTTCGGCCGAGCGCGCGTGGGTCGGCAATTCCGGTACTCCGGGCCGCCGTGGTGAGCGCACCCACTTGTCGCTCAGCCTCACGTTCGGCCTGCGGCGGAACAAGGACGGCGTCAGTGTACATAGGTCCGAAAACATTGAACGCAGGGCACCGAGGCGACCAGGGCCCCAATCGGCAGCCTGCGCTTCAGCACGAACGTCACGCCTGGGAAGCCGAACTCTCATGATCGCTTCCACCTCCGTGTAAGGGCATGACTGCAGATCCGGTTCGCTGCCGTGAGAGGAAGACAAGCCGCGCGGAAAAAAGAAGCGATCGCTCCGAGCGATGCGGGGACGCCTGACCACCACCTGAAAGAGAGCGGGTCTGAACGATCGTCGTGCCTTCCGGTGTGTCGACCAGGACCCCAAGGCGCGCATGCGCCTCTCATCAACAAGCCACATCTCCCGCAGACTCCAGAGCGTGTTCGATCACTGCCTAGTGAAGGGCTCTATCGGGATCGATTCCGGCTGCGGCCGAAGCGCTTCGATTCCAGATCATCGATGGCCTTCCGGCAACTCTCGGGGACGGGAACCGTCTTGTTCCGGCTGTAATCGAGGACCACTATGGTGGAGTCCACCTCGGCGGCGACCGTACCAACGGCTTCGCTCATCACCAGATGTTGCATTTGGAAGCTGCGGATCCCGATCCGTGTCACCCTGGCGCCTATGTAGGCCGTATCAGGGAACGTCAAAGGGAGCTTGTACGTGCACGAAACACTTGCCAGTATCGGTCCGATGCCCGCGGGCGGCAATGACGCCCACAGGCCGATGCGCATCAGGTATTCGACACGCGCCGTCTCGCACCAGCGCAGGTACACCAAGTTGTTCACGTGCCCGAAAGCGTCGTGGTCCCCCCATAGCAGAGGGACAGTAACCACGACGGGAAAACCGATCAAAGCTTTATCGCAATGTTTCATTGAGATGACGGGTCGCAATGCACTTTAGCCAACCAGAACTCTCTTCTCTGGTTTGCACGCCATTTGAGGGGCTCCCGCTGCTCAGAAATAAAGTGCTTCACGCGGGTCCAGAGTGCTTCGGTATGGCCTGGCCTCTCCACGAGCAGCGATAGGGCCGCACTGAAGCTACCCGAGGACTGGAGCGGACCCAGATTAGACGCACGCTGGGCAAAAGTCGAACTTGACGCTGAAGCCCGAGAGCGACGTGGGGCCCAGGATGGCGGACAGTTTCACATGATCCACAACTTGTAACCCGACAGCCGCGGGCGAGAACTGCAGTTTGTCGGTTGTTTTGGAGTTGCATGCAACCTCGCCGCACGTCGCAAAGACCCGCAGGTTCCCGACGTTGGTGTTTTCTTTGACAACCGCTGTGCCAAATCCAACTTGGTATGTGCCCAACTGCAAAGTAAGCTCGCCGGAAGCGGTCGCCGCCCCGACCACCGTATACTTGATGAACGAGTCCTGGGTCTGGTCGCTCGTCACCTGCCAGTTGGCGGAGAAGGTGAGCGATGCGGCAGCCGGAATGGCGATGCTGGGGCTGACCTGAACCCGGTCGGCCGGAATCTGCTGCGCCCCGGCACTGGCTTTTGCCGAATAAGCGAAGTCGGCCACAGTCACTGGACCAATTGAACACCCCCCGGACCCTAGGGCGATATAAGTTGCAAGCGTGCCCGGAACGCAGGGTGGGGCTGCCGCAGTGACGAGCGATATGCTTGCCACGAATCCTACTAGAGAAAACAGTGTCCGTTTCATGCGATGACCTCCTACCGAATTCTACTCCTGCCCAATGGCGAATCCAAGGAGCGGCAACTTGGTTTAGTACCATTTATGGCAAGAGCTGCACCATGAGATCTACTCCCCGGCGCGGCTGGAGGCTGCCAGCCAACGGCTATCCAACTTTCCGCATCCGGCATCGGCCTCAGAAAAGGTACTTAAGGCCGAATTGAATCAGCCGGGGCGCCACGGCGGTCTGCGTGATTACGCCAAAGGTCGCCATCCCCAGCGTGGTCCCCGGGTTGGCGAACTGCGGGTGATTCATGGCGTTGTAGAATTCCGCGCGGAAGGCGAGTTCGGCTGCCTCGCGCAGTCCGCCCACTCGCCAGCGCTTGCCTAGCGAGAAGTCGGAGTTCACTTGTCGCGGTCCATTTAGAACGCTCTGGCCTGCGTTGCCATAACCCGCCGAGCCGTCCGAGCCCAGCACCACGGGCGCGCAGATCGCCGACAAGTTAATCCATTGGTTCAGGCGCGCGGAGACGCTGCCACTAGTTGCGAGCGACGCATAGGTCGCGCCGGGGCACATGCTGATGGTCGATGTGGCGGCGCGGCCGTACACCGTCCCGCCATTAGGATCGGTGAGTGTCATCGGCAGGCCGCTCTGCAGCAGCACAATGCCGGTCAGCGACCAGCCCTGCGTCAAGGCGCGTGCGAGACGCGTAGGGCCGCCTGGTATGGGCAGTTCGTAGTCGAAGTTCGCGATCAGCCGGTCGGTGCGGTCGTATGCGGCGCGCGACTTGCTCAGCATCGGATCGTATTGATCGTTCAGCACGGTCACATCGTTCTCGGACTTCGAGAGCGTGTAGGCGGCCTGCAGCGTCAGTCCCTTGGACATCTGCTTGCGCAGTGTGGCCTGCATGCTGTGGTACCAGGATGTGCCGGTGAACTCGCTGGTCAGCAGCGCGGTCTGCGTCTCGCCGAGCACCGGAACGCGCTGCGGCGCGTTGGCCGACGTGTTGGTCGCGATGCAGTCCGACGCAACGCCGTCATAACCGCAGTTCACGGGTTGCGCGGCGCTCGCTAGCAGCGGCTGGTTCAGGCCGCGCGAAAGCAGCAAATGGTTGCCCTGCGAGCCCACGTAGCCCAGATCCAGCGACACGCTGCCTGCCAGGCGGACCTTGGTGGTGAGATTCCACTGCTGGAGCCGCGGGATTTGGTACACCGGACCGGCGATGCGGTCCGAGAGTTGCGAGGTGGGTGTGCGCGGCACGTAACCGAGCGTGGTGGTGGGAAACGGTTTGGCGAAGGTGGAGAAATTGTTGCTCGAGTCGGCGTTGGTGAATCCTTGCGCGAACGGCACGGATGTGAACGGCGGCGCCGTGGAGGCGTTTGCGCTATAGGGCGGATTCTGGTAGAACCAGCCGTAAGCGCCGCCCACCACCACACGTCCGCTCGAGCCAAACGGTTGCGAGGCGAAGCCCAGGCGCGGCGCGAACTTGTCCAGCGGCGCGCCGTTGTCATAGAAGCTCTTCGACGAGCGCACCACGACGCCAGCCGGCGGCGGCCCGAACGGACGGCCGGTGTACGGATCGATCAACTGCGCCTCGTAATTCGCCGCCACGGTATTGCCGGCAAGGGTGCCTCCGGCGGGCGGAATTGCCGTCTGGCGCAGCAGCGCAAGCGAGGCATTGCCGATCGTGCCGGATTCATCGAGCGAGGGTCCGATGTATTCCCAAC
>OBLW0100001140.1_pt1 | contig 22819 bp, 18 predicted proteins | sample 1520161 | NCBI WGS metagenome assembly OBLW01 (sample SAMEA3539309, study PRJEB22396) | soil metagenome | biome: tundra; feature: field; material: soil | place: USA | collected 2010-05 | depth 0.15 m | reverse complement strand
AGAACATGGCCGCGGGCTGGCCCTGTTGAAACATCGCCTGCTGATACGCTTTGGCCGCGGGGTTGTCGTTCAGCGCCAGCTGCAGCTCAGTGCCGTCCGGCTCCTCGGGCGAGGCCACGGTCAGCCAGCGATATGGGCCCTGACTGAAATCGGTCTTCTTGGCAAAGCCCAGTACCTCCGTATAGAAGCGCAGGGCCTTGTCCTGGTCGTCCACGTATACGCTGGTCACTTTGATTTTCATTTCGTTTCTCCTTTGTCACGTTCGCGGTTTGGGCCGCGTCATTCCTGGAACCCTATGTGTGCGATACCGAGCCATCAGTTAGTGAATGTGTGTCAACCTGTACCAGGCCGGAGCAAAACCGACCAGGACCAGCGCGCCGGCAACCGCGAGCCCCTTAAGTACGCGGAAGCTGCTGATCGACGCGGGTGCAATGGGCCTCACAAACAACCGTTCATACGCGATGAACGCGGCGACTCCTCCCAGCACCACATTGATTGGCAAAAAGTTGTACTCGCCCCGCACAATGTGAAAGACAGCCGCGAGGATCATAACCAACGTCAGGCCGATGGCAGCAAACGGCGTGAGCTTCGGTTTCACTCCGGTCATCGCCGGCAGGATCAGGCCCACGCCTCCAAGAAACTCCGAGATCCCGATGAAGATGGACAGGTCCTGCGGCACGGCGAAAAGCCAAGGCACTTCCTGGAGCGTCTGGTTCCAGAGGGCCGGCTTGTACCATAGGATTTTGCCGAAACCGGTGATGCTGAAGAAGACGCCCCACAACAGTGGCACGGTCCAAAGTGTGGTATTCATTGCGATCCCCCTTTGATTCACGAATTCTGAGCCGCCAGAGGCGGCCGGTTAGGCGCTTCAATACCGAACTGCTTGGCGTACTCCGCGTGCAGCCGCTTCCAGCCGAACTTCACCGCCTCGGGGCCGGCGATTCTGCCGATGGGAGTTCCACTGAGAAGGTGATCCAGAACATCGAAACAAATGTGCCACCCGGCAGCACCCATTGCGATGAAGAGCCGACCGATGCTGGTCCACAGCGTGAGGCGCGTGCCACCACCCAAGGCTTCAAGTTGCCACCGGACATCGTGCTCGCCCCAGTTGTACTCCAGTACCTTGGGTGCGTCAGCTCGCGTCACTGTTGTTTCCGTCACGTATGGCGTCGGCGCTCTCACCGTGGTGAGCTTCACTGTGGCTCCAACCTTACCCAGGCTCCCATCGGCTTCAAAGGGAGCCCACTCGCGCAGATGCGCTGGGTCGGTAAGCGCCTGCCAGACTTTTTTCGGCGAGTGGCGCAATTCTCTGACGAGAACGAGCGTCCACTTCTCTCCGTCCTTTTGTATCTCGGCCCCGTTGGCCGGACCCGGTGTGTACTGATCGCGATAGGTCATCTTCTTCTCCTTGTCTTCTTTTTCGTTGGTGTGGAAGATTGATCCATGTGATCCATGCGGTCGAGGTGGCGTTCGAGAGCATCCACGTGAGCGGACCAGAACCGGCGGAACGGAGCCAGCCAGGCTTCGACCTCCTGAAATGGTTCAGGTTTCAGCCGGTAGAGACGGCGCTGTGCGTCCACCGTCGATTCCACGAATCCGGCCTCGCGCAGCACTCGCAGATGCTTTGACACCATCGGCTGCGGCATACGAAGTTCACGCTCGATCGCTCCAACCGACTGCTGTGACGAGACCAGCAGGCTCAGTATCGCGCGGCGGTTCGGCTCCGCAATGATTTCGAACACAGATTCCACTCGCTTAATATACCTCACAGAGCATATACGCGTCAAAGGATATAAAGACAAGGGGGGCGCCAGGCAGCGGTTTCAATCGGCGTGCGGGGATGCACCGTCGGTATGTGAGCAAGATGCTTTAGAAAATAGACAAACTAACGGGAATCTGGATGGATCTGGTTGTAGATTATTGAAACGTTGGTAGCGCTAACGGGAATCGAAAGTGTAAAGCACCGTTTTAGGCCGTCTCACGCTGTAGCAAGCCTTTATTTTTCAATGCAAGCTGTTCGCTCTATTTCAGGCTGTTTCATCCTGTGGTGGTGTTCTGTGACGTCGGTGTGACGTCCAGGGTACGGGATTCCTTTCAAATGCCAGGACAATGGTCGCAATCGTTCTGATCGCATTGGACAGATACCGAAGTAAGAACCTCAGGCCCTTCTGAAACTGTAATGCTACCTCAGGACGAGTCGGCTGACGAGGGAACATCAACAGTCGAGGCGACGGCGAGGACAATTCTTCTACCTGCCGGAACGAACCGAGGAAGAGCGACATGAATTGCTGCTATTCCGAGGCGAACTCGGAGAGTGGCCAGAGCGTTATGCCGCCAAGTACATGCTCCCGCTGATCAACAGGCGGCTTCAGGAGATTCAAGCTGAGCGGGCCATTTGGGCTTACCAAAGTCCGACCCCTTGGAGTACGCCGAAAAGGAACTCAATTTTTTCGGGCTCGACGAGCTGCAACTGCAAGCAGCCCGATGGCAGAAATTATAAAACCGAGATTCGCCGGTTCTGGTGCAGGAGCTTGCTCAAACGTAAACTGAGCCGTCTCAAGGTCTGCCGAGCCATCAATCCCTGAAACATTGATTACTATAAGCACTTCGAGCGAAGGTTCCTGTTGAACGGAAGTCGAGTCCTCTGGCTGATCGAAGCCGAAACCGGAACCCTGATGCGTTTGAAGAAACGAGGGTGGACCGCCCGCGAATTTAAAACAAGGCGCGGGTCCGCATAGTTCGGCTTCGACCTCGGCTGACCCGAAACCAGACAAACCGGTCGCCGTTTGAGCGAGATCCCATCGGTTGATTTCCTGGTCCAGATCCTCCCGTCGCAGGGCGTCACCGCGCGAGATCAGTTCAAGAGGATGGCGTACCAGGCGCTGGTGGATTGAGACAGCCGACCAGATATCGAGGTCAGATAATCGATTTCACCGCCGGGCGTTGGGCGCTCACGCTATCCGGGCAGCAGGCCGAGACACTCCGGGTCAATTTCGAACGATCCGCGCAATTCTTGGATGGGACACGGCGCACCCCAGACTTCATTCATGAGGTTCCGGTCGTGTACAACCTGCATCCAAGCCGCCGGTTTCGGGATCTGTTGCACCGGTCCGAGGGCGGACAGATGCATGTGGTTTCCGGCAAAGACCGTACTCACGTTGCCAGTCTGCTCCACCAAGCTTATGAACGAATTGCTTAAATGCCGCACGCGATAGAGATCGTTCCGGTGCCACACGTATCCATGCGTGAAGTTGAGGAAGGTGAATTTCTGTGAGGCGAAATGATCCTGGATCACTGCTACGAAGTCGCGGCAAATTGCGTCGTCATTGTCGAGCCGCGTGGTAATCACGTGCTCGCATCCGGCGATAAGCGGGCTCACCGCCTTCTGGACCGTGCCCTGGGTGAAATGGCCATCAACGTAAACAGGTTGAAAGGCTCCTAGCTCACGGCATTGCTGGATGCGATCCACAAACTCTTTGGGTGTCGCAGCGTCGAAGAATACGACCCAATCGAAGTTGCGGTGCGACTGGCTTCGAACCGAGGGGAGGCAGAACCGCTCGAAGAACCTGAACCGATGCGGCAACCAGTCCTTGCCTCGCGGCCGGTGTTCGGGAAGGCGGACGTTGAAGCGCGTGAGGATTAGATGACGGAACGGGCCCATAAGAGTTGACGGCGCCGCTCAATCCACTTTGGTGAGCTTCTCCTGCCGTTCGGATACATTCGCATCAAAGCGTGCCACATTGACCTGCGGCCGCGTGTGCGGTGGGGACTTCTGACGGCGAGCGGCAACCACTGCGATGACTCACGGTGTTGGAGTACAGCCTGCATTGAGGCGCCCGTTCGGCACGGTGAGGTGTGGGGCGGCATATTCTGAGATTGTATCAGCCCGGGTATTCCGCTAAATGTTAACGTTTCGAACTTTTTCTGCCATAATGCCCTAGCACTCTCCTCCGGACGAAAGCCGTCAACCACGATTTAGCGCACTACCATGGCATTTCGATGACAAACAGCCGGCGCGCGCCCAGGGATGAGCCGGGCGACATAGTTTGACGCTGCGTTTTATGGTTGCTGGTAGACTTAGTGAAATGTCCCCCGCCCCGCCACCCCCGGTGTTTCTGGTGGGGTGTCACCGGTCAGGGACTACCTTGCTGCGATACTTGCTGGACACTCACAGCCAGTTTGCGTGCCCGCCTGAGTCGAAGTTCATCGGAGGTCTCAAATCGTTCTATGAGTATCCGCAGGCCTTGCGGGCTTTGGAATCGATGGAGATTTCACGCGATGCCGTACTGTCGGAAATCCGGTCCGCCGTAGAACAGGTGTTTCAGCGATACGCCGACAAGAAGAAGAAACGCCGATGGATCGACAAAACGCCGAACTATTATATGTGTCTCGCCTTCATCGACTTATTATTTCGAAGCAATGTGCGTTACATATTTCTGGTGCGCCACCCGATGGATTGTATTCATTCACTGGAGGCGTATTTCATTAACCCCACGCCTGAGCACGAGGATCCGGAAATCGCCAGGCAGGTACGGGATCATGGGAACGGGCGGCCGGCCTGGGCGCACTACTGGGTGGAAGCCAACCAGCGGATTATCGAGTTTCAGCGGGACCGGACAGCACGGTCGCTGCTGCTGCGGTACGAAGACCTGACAACAGAACCGGAGGCGGTGCTGCGCAACATCTGTGAATTCCTGAACGAAGCCTACGAAGCTCAGATGCTAACGGATGCTTTTCGGGTGCCGCACGACGGGGGGTACGCAGACGACAAAATACTCGAGACCAATCGAGTGTGCCAGGACCGCAGGGCCGCCTGGAAGGCATGGGCGCCGGAAGAGATCGGGCGCGTATGGGAAATCGTCGAACCACTCGCCTCCCGGCTAGAGTATGGTCTTGGGTCACTGGATCGAAATGGCGGCCGGTGAAATGCCGATCCGGCGATTGGGTCCGAAGGTTACAACGGGGCCAGCGCCGGTCTGAAATTCGTATAATCCCTCCAGTTCGGTGAGCAGCGTCTCGCGGCTCAAATTCCTGCCGGCGCGTTTCAGCGCTTCCACCAATATGGCGGCTGAAGTCGTAGCTTGATTCCGGATGGCTTGATCGCCACCCGCCGACGGGTATACCGCGAAGTGCACGTGGCCGGCGATGGAGTTAGGAATCCGATCGAGCATGGTCCGGGTGGCAAAAAGGCCCGGAATAAGCACGACCGGCGCCGGCGAAAGCTTGGAGATGGAGTCCATCCAGTCCGCGGCTTCAAAAGCCGGTGCAAGGATGAGCAGCACGTCCGGATGCTCTTGCTCGAGCGCGGGGCTGGTCATCTCTGAAACCGAGCGAGCGCCGAGCCCGCGCGCTTGCGCGGCTGCGATTTTCGCGGTTTCAGCCACCAGGGCGTTCTCCGAGTGAAGGATGACCACCGTCTTCGAGGAAGCGCGATCGCCCAAGGCAAAATTAAGCAGCACCGAAGCCTGATCCGGCACGCCGCCATCGAGGTAAAAGATGTAGCGGTTTAAGGGCTCGCCGATTCGCGGAAACAAGGCGAAGGCGCCCACCAGCGGAAGTCCGCGGGCTGCTAGAACGCTCGCGGCCTCAGCTTCACCGCCCGTGATGAAGCTCGAAACCAACGCAAAAATATCGCTGCTTTCCGGCAATGAGGCGAGGAAGAGCAAGTCGATTTTCCGGCCATAGATGCCGCCGCCGCGGTTAATCGCATCGAAATATGCTGTCAGGGCTTGACGGGTCTGTTCGCGGAGCGCGTCCATCTGACCCGCAGGCGGCAGGATCGCGCCCAGACGGATAGAGTTGGGCGAAAGGCCTGGGTCGAGGTCCTCGGCAAGCTTCTTCAGATACGCGGTCAGGTTGTCGGCGTCGCTTCTCGAAAGGTGAAATTTCGGCATGGCAGCGTTAAGCGGTACGCCGCTCGAGTCGAAGCCCATGGCGATGGCTCGGATCAAGGTTCGGGGAGTGTAGGCGGGGCGGCGGCGAGCGTTGGTACCGGGAGTGGTCAACGTGTCCCAAGTGATGTCGGCTGGATTCACGCCACCTTCCGGCTTGCCGCGGCCGTCACGTCCGTGACAATCGACGCACGGGAACGCGGTGGCGGACAAGCCGGTGCGCTGTCCGAACGTCACCGAGATCTCCGCTCCCGATGCGGCGGCCCCATCGAAATAGATCCGCTTTCCGCGCGCTTCTTCCGGAGAAAGACGGTCCGAGGCATGCGCCGCGGCAACCAATACGAATAAGAAGAATACGATGCAACTAAGTCGAACCGTGGTCAACGCTCCGCGCCCACGCCGGAAATTACGGAGTCGATAGTGGCGATGAGCTCCCTGGTTCCGGCCATCCCGAACGCCTTCTTCATCAATCCGGCAGGCTCATTGACAATGAGAAACAGGTTCTGGTGGTCGTCCCGCTGCTCGACGTATTGGCCCAACCTTTGCAGCACCAGCTTGAGGTCGTCCTTAGTCCCGGTAAGGAAGTACCAACCGGGCCTGGCTTTCATCCGCATGGCATAAGCCTTGAGCGTGGAGGCAGTATCGGTGTCCGGATCGACGGTGAACGAGAGCAGAAGCACGCTCTTACCCAGGCGGTCCCCGAGCCATTTCTGAATATTCGCGAAATTTCCCGCCATTACCGGACAACTATTCCTGCAGGCGGTGAACATAAAATTCATTACGACGGTGTGGCCCTTCAGCAGATCGGTGTAAAAACGATGGCTGTTTCCGTCCTGGTCGACCAGAGGTGTGTCGGTGAAGTAATTGCGCCAGTCTTCGGGAGTTTGCGCGAAGCCCACGGAAGCTGCCGCGGAAAATAGAAGCGTGAGGACCAATAAATTTCTCATGGATGTACGCGAGGCCTTCCTTCGCGAGGCGCAAAAGAACAGATCATGTTCACCAGTTCCTCGGGCAGCCGCGTGTACCAGTCTGCTCCGCCGATCCATGTCTGGCGGCTGGTTTGATCGTCCAATGCCTTCAGCAGCGAGGTGTGACTCAACTTATCGCCGACGCTGAAGTTCAAGGAAGTGAGAACCCGATCCACGTCGGCTTTGGATCCCGTCAGTAAGGTCCATCGCGATCCGGCGCGAAACTTCTCCGCGAATTCCTTCAACCGGCCGGGTGTGTCGTTAAGCGGATCGACGCTGATGGATATGAGAAATATATCCGGCCGGTCCGACTGCTCAAGCCGCTGCTCGAGTCGCGAAAATGAGGAACCCATCCTCGGACAGATGGTCGTGCACGTGGTGAAAAAAGTGTTGACAATCACCACCTTGCCCTTGACCAAGTCCGTATAGAACATCACTGGTTCGCCGCGCTGATTGACCAAGTGCACATCCGGAAGCTGCTGCTCGAGCGGCCCTGCGGCGCAGAGCACGATCATCAGGCCGAGGGAAGCGGCGAAGCGATAATAAACGCCGGCCACGATCAATGACCTCCCGGCGACGCGGCTTCGACGTATAATTCCACTTCCTGTGGGTTATTGATCCGGAGGCCGAGCGAGAGACACTCGAAGGATATGTGATACTCGCCCGGCTCCGGAGGAGCGAACTCGGCCTGGTACAAGCCAGGGGCGCTCTGGCGCGCCCATTGCTGGTAGCGCCAGGATCCCGGCGCCCGGAAGGCCACGACACGAAGGTCGCTGAGGTCCGCTTTAGGCGCGCGAGTCGCGGCGTCCAAAACTTGAAACCGCACCTGAATAGGCTCACCCGCTTTGAAGCGCTGGCCAGGTTTTATCTCCGCCACAATAATCGGCGCCGCGAAGAGGTGGCTTGGCAAAGAGGGGTTGGGTTGGACGGGGACGGGAAAACAACTCACCAAGCGCGGCGAATCCATGAGAAACACCATATCGTACGATCCAGCGCGAGGCAACACGGCATCGGCTTCATAAACGCCCGACGGCCGGCGATGGAGACTTCGATCCACCACTAGAATCGCGCGCGCTTCGCGGCCGTAGGTGGAAAAGGAACCCATGGGCGCCGCCATTCCTTCCTTGTAATAATAAACGGCTTTATCCAGCGGGTTGGCAACCAATACGGCTCCCTCGCCGGGCGCTTGCGCGAAACTGTCGGCGGGACTGGGGTGGTTGGCTTGACCGGCTGGATGCTGGCCGCCCGGAAAATCCCCCACGCGCAGGGGCTCTCCTGGAGTGCCGATTCCGTCGAGCGGAACCATCAGCACGTTCTCGCTTTTCCGAAGCCGGATGTAAGCGAGATTGTCGGAGAAAGTAATCTGGTCGGGCTCATGCTCCAGGTTGCCGGTCTGAACGATCCGATTTGTCGATACGTCGATGATGTGAAGCAGATTCTTCGGTGGATTCACGACGAAAGCGAAGCGTCCATTGGGAGACACGCGGATCTGGCGGAGGCCCGGCTCGGCGGCCATTTCGCTCACTGGCCGCGCTCGCTTTGCTTCGCAAACGGCGACGCAACCGGTATCCTCAAGCGCAACGTAGGCTCGATTCGCCAAGGCCGAGAAAGCGATTGATACCGGGCGGCCGTTTACCGCGATATCGCGGATCTTTCTGAAGTTTTGCGCGTTGATGACGGATACCGTGCGGCTGCCGGCATTGGTCACGAACACGAATCGGCCGTCCGCGCTGAAGGCGAACTGGTGCGGTCCCCGCCCGGTCCGGATTCGCGCTACCAGGCGCGCATCCGCTGTTGAGATTACTGCTACGCCGGACGGTTCATCGGCATACGCCGTCCAGACGTAGAGACCATTTGGTTGCGCGGCAATGCGGTCCGGTTTGGCGCCGATCGCGACCTCCCGGATCACCTTCCAGGTGGCGGTCTCAATGGCCGCGACGGCATTCGCGTCCGGAATGGAAACGAACAGCCGGTCTTCGCCCGCGAGGGTCCAATCGTAGCCCGAGCTTTTCAACGGGATCAATGCGAGAAGCTGGCTGTTGCCGAAACCAAATAGCGGATCCACGACGCTGATGGTGGAGTCTTGGTGGAGTACGAGAACATAATAGGCATTCAGGTCGATTTCCGGCTTGGACAACAAGCTTCCGCCAATCAGCCGTGATGCCGCCTGCGTGCACTGGCCGCCGCTTAACGGTGGACCGCTCTCATGACGGATCATCCAGCCGGCGGGCTGGCCGGCAGGAAGGTTTCCGCCGGTGGAGGCTTCGGCCGCCGAAAACCGGAATCTGACGCGGTCGCCTTCACGAAACTCAGCCGCAGAACCTTCGGGCAATCGCCGCACTTCGAATTTAACGGCAATGCCGTCCTGAACGCTGGTAGCGGAGAGAGGCTCGGCGGGTTGAGCAGCAGCAGGTGCGGAGAGAAACAGGAGCCCGGAGAAAACCACGGTGAGTGGATACAGTCCGCGCATGCGCAACCCTTCGAGTCGTGTTATTATGCCAGAAAAAATATCGAAGTTCAACGATAATGTGCGAATTAATGATGGTATCATTATCGGAGTCCAAGTAATCGCGAGGAGGCTGAGACGAATGTCATTCGGGCTTTCGGCCGTGGAGGGCGGACTTGCAGTCAAGCGAGCCCAGGCATTCACACGCGACGGAGTGCTATTCCCGATTCGGGTGCTTCCCGATGACGCGCTTCGCACGTACCTCTCCGCATTTCTCGCGCTTGAGCGATCGCTCGGCGACCCTTTCAAGCGGATGGCGCGGGCGCATTTGTTCTTCCCATGGGCCTACGATCTCGCGACTCACCCGGCGGTGGTGGCCGCGGTTTCGGAAATTCTGGGACCGGAAATCCTAGTCTGGGGCACATTGATTCTAAGCAAGCCGCCGCACAGCTCCGCTTACGTTTCGTGGCACCAGGACGGGGCCTACGCTCAGTTTCTGGGCGGCACGCCTGCGCTGACGGCCTGGATCGCTTTGACCGACAGCACGGCTGAGAATGGGTGCCTGCGTGTCGTCCCCGGATCCCAACATAGCCTGTTGCCGCACCAGGAGCGTATCACCCGCGACAATCTGCTGAATCGCGGCCAGACAGTGGATGCGGCCGGCATGGAAGAGGGAGCGGTGAATGTCGTTCTAAAAGCCGGGGAGATGTCGCTGCATGAGATCCGCTTGGTGCACGGATCGAATCCCAACAGGTCGCCGCACCGCCGGATAGGATTCGTGATCCGTTTTGCGACGCCCGCCATGAAGGCGCCGCCGATCCCGGTGCTTCGCGCGTGCGGAACAGGGGATTGGGGCCATCTGAAGGTGCGGAACAGACCGGTAGAAGCGAGCGATGAAGAAAGAATCGCGGCCTACACAGCGTACGTGCGAAGTGTAGAAGATCCTCTTGTCGCCGAAGACTAGGTCACCCGAGGAATGCTCTTTTGCGCGTTATGCTTTCGTCCGATCACTGTTATCCATCGCAGAACGGCGTGAGTTCGGGCCGGCATCCCAGAGAGTATCCTTCCGGCTCCGGACATCTACTGCACGATCTGCTGGCCAAGGGTCTGGCCGAAGCCGGCCACGAGGTTCTGTACTACCTGCCGCGCGGCGCCGCCGGACCGCTTCCGCCCGGCGTGCGGCTTATCGGGGAACCGGATCCCACCGCCGATATCTATCACAACGCCGCCTTCCGCGATGAAAACGTGATTGCATTCGCGGATTCGCGCGGCATGCCGTGGGTGACCACCTGCCATGTGGATCGCAGCACACGCCAGGAACGCGGTTGGAAAGTCGGCCGCAACTGGATTTTCGTGTCCAAGAGTCTGGCGCGCTCGCATGGCAGCACGCGGTACGTGCTGAACGGGATCGATCCTGCCGACTACTTGTATTCGGAGTCGAAGTCCGACTATCTATTATTTATGACGGCCCTGGAACGCGCCTGGGAGAAAGGCCTCGATACTGCGTTCACGGTATCCCGGCGGACGGGAGTCCGCTTAGTCGTGGCGGGCACTGCCGGCGGATACAGTATCATTCGTGGGATTGCGAAGGCCTGCGCGGAAAATAACGCGGATTACATTGGCGACGTACGCGGCAGAGAGAAAGCCGAGTTGTTCGCAGGCGCCCAGGCGCTTTTATTCCCGACAAAACTCAATGAAGGTTTTGGCTTGGTTCTGGTGGAGGCGCTGATGTCCGGCACACCGGTGATTTGCAGCGCGAACGGTGCGTGCCCGGAGGTGGTTTCGCCGGAGGCCGGATTTGTGTGCCGTGTACTCGATGAATATGTCGCGGCCGTAAGCCGGCTGGGCGAGATCAGGTCTAGTGAATGCCGGCGTTTCGCCCTGGAACGCTACCACTACCACCGCATGACCGCCGGATACTTAAGAGAATACGAGGCTGAAATCTTGGAGAGCCGCACGGGGACCTGCGCGTGATGGAGCCTTTGTTTTCGGTGGTCATTCCTACCTACAATCGCGCGCGCCTGGTCTGCGAGGCGATCGACAGTGTGCTGATGCAGGAGGTAGGGCCGATCCAGATCGTTGTGATTGACGACGGCTCGACGGATGAGACGCAATCCGCCATCGCGCGCTATAGCAGCCAGATCGAGTGTATCCGTCAGGAGAATTGCGGCCCCGCAGCGGCGAAGAATGCGGGCATCCGATCGGCCACGGGAGAATTTGTTTCATTCCTCGACTCCGACGATGTGTGGCTTCCGGGAAAGCTTCGAGCGGATCTCGATCTTTTCCGCGAGCTGCCCTGGGCCGACGTCGCCGTCTCGGATTGTGAGACCTGGCTGGAGGGTAAGCTGGTGTCCCAGTCATGGCTTCGCCAACGCGGCTTGAAACTAGGTTCGGCACGCTATCGCCGGCTTTCCGAGCTTCCGGCCTTATGGGCGGAGACCAGGCTGGCGGCCACCTGCTGCATCTCGCTGCGAAGAACCGCACTCGAACAGCTCGGCCACGCGCCCTTCGATGAAAGCCTGCAGGCCTATGAAGACTGGGATTTCGATATTCGAATGTATCTCCGGCTAAACGCAATCGTGCGTCCGAATGTGACGGCGCGGGTGCGCCGATATGACGACGGGACACGCAAAGGCCGGCTGCTTCCCGGCACGCATCCGAATCCTTGGATGGACACCGTGGGCAAGCTGTACCAGCGCCGGGTTTTGGATCGTGCGCTTACTATGCCGGGTCTACCGGTCGAGGTGACTGAACGCATGGAGGCTTTGGTCACCGCACTAACCGCGAAGCGGACTGAGGCATGAACCCCGCGCTTCGAGAGTTGGGATTCGGGCCTCGGGATCGCGTAGCAATCGTGCACGCCGACGATGTGGGTATGTGCCAGGCGACAATTCCTGCATTTCTGGATCTTCTGGACGCGGGTCTCGCGACGTCCGGTTCCACGATGCCTCCGTGCCCCTGGTTTCCAGCCGCCGCAAAGATACGCCGGGACGATCCGTCGATTGACCTGGGGGTTCATCTCACCTTTACAAGTGAGTGGACTGCCTACCGGTGGAGGCCGCTTTCCCCGCAGGCGCCCGGCTCCGGAATGATCGATGGCGACGGTTACTTCCATGCCACCCAGGAAGCGTTCCAGCAAGCGGCCGACTGCGCGGCGGTCCAGAGGGAAATCGAAGCACAGCTAGCCTGCGCGGCCGCCGCGGGCCTGGATCCGACGCATGTGGACAACCACATGTTTAGTCTGCTGACGCCGCGCTTGTTCCCGATGTATCGCGACGCCGCCGCGCGGCTTTCCGTCCCCATTCTGCTCTTCCGGCAGAGATTGATCGACGGAGTCGCGGAGATGAGCGCTTGTTTAGACGGTGAGGGACTCCCAGTTTTCGATACGCTCGCCATGCCATATTCGAGAAACCACGTTCTCACCATCGATTTCGCCAAGGCGTTATTCGACGGGCTTCCGCCAGGCCTCTCCACCATACTCCTGCACCCGTCACGCGACAGCGCGGAGTTGAGGGCGATCACGCCCCAATGGCGGTTCCGCGTCAAGGAATATGACGTCTTCCGGGACAGCCGTCTGCGCAAGCACGTCAAGAGTATCGGTATTCAACTCATCCGATATGCGGACTTGGGGCGCGTTATGAGAAAGGCCGTCTCCCGCCATGCCTGAACAACCGCTTTATGAACTTCCAGTGGTGCTGACGAGTTTCGGTTATCGCGATGAATACTTGCTCGAAATGGAGGGGATGCTGGCCACAGCCGATGAACAGCACGCAGCGTGGCCCCAGATCATTGGGCGGGGGCGCGCGAACGGCGAGTTGGAAGTAACAGCCGGCGGGGATGCTTGGCGCTGGATTCTACCTGTACCACTGCGTTTGGACGGCGAGAACGATTGGCGTCTGGTCACCAGGGTGAAGGGCTGGTGGGTGGCTATGGCATGGAAGTATGCCGCGCAGCGGGCTGACGACGGCATGGTGCGGGTCCTATGGCTGGACGCCGATGCCCGCTTGAACGGGCCGCTGGACTTCGAGCTGGATCCGTCGGTGGAGTTGATCGCATCGCCGTGGTATTGCGACGCACGCTATGATTACGAGACACTGACTACCGGAATGGTCCTGTTTCAAGGAAAGGCCGGAGGGTTGGTGGGCGAAATTATCGATTGCTGGTCCCGGGAATGCCTGCGGCAGATCGAGGATTTGAGGACGCCGATCGTACCCTGGCTGGACGGCGATCAGGAAGTGCTGACCGAGAGTCTGGCCGTATTTCTGGACAGCGGCCGAAGGCCGGTTCTGCTGCGATTGGACTACGGCAAATACTGCGGCTGCGTCACGGAGGCGGGCGAGCGGCGGCCAGAAGCGCTGGTGGACCAATGGATGATGAGCTGGAGAATGAAGAAGAAGGAATATCTCAGCCGCGCCTGGCCGCCCCCCGAGGATGTGCGCCGGGCGTCCAAGCCCGATTTGAGATCCGGAAAGGCCGCACATGCATAATTGTGTCGTGCTGAATTACAACAACCTCGATATCCTCTCGGAAAGCGTTCCCCTGCTGTTAGCGGATGGATTGCGGGTGGTAGTGGTGGATAACGCAAGCGACGACGGCTCGGCCGAATATCTGGCGCGGCAGAGCGGCATCGATTGCATTTTGAACCGCGAAAATCTGGGGTCGTCTACCGGCCGGAACCAGGGCATCGACCGTTGCGCGGGCAACATCATGCTGCTGGATAGCGACATTCTCTACATTCCCGGCAGCTACGCTTATTTACTAGATTTGTGCGATCGGACCGGCGCGGCATGCGCGGGATTTCATCATTACAGTTACACACACGAGAAGGAGAAAGCTTGGCGGCAGCTCGATTGCCACCGTCCCAGAGTCGTGGTGGGCCATTTCGCCTACACCCACTATGGTGTTTTTCGCGCGGGCGTATTCGACCAGTGCCGCTTCGACGAAAATTTCGGAATCGGCTGGGGATTTGAAGACAACGATCTGACTTTTCAGATGAACGCGCTGGACATGACGTTCGCGTGCGCGCGGGCGAAATACTTTCACCGCAAGAAATCGTCGGTGGCGAATTTGAAGCGCCGCGGGCACGGATCGCGCGTGGGCGAGCGATTGAAATACTTTCGCTCGAAATGGGGCATCGCGCTGATACACCCGGATCGAAGCCGGAAGGCTCAAGCTACGGAGGCCCGGCCGGCCGCGCCGTGACTCGCGATTGCGGCCGCATACTCTTTCAAGTATCCGGCGGCCATGGTCCGATAATGGAAATCCCGCATAGCTTTTTCGCGGCAGGCTTTGGGCGAGATCTCGCCGATGTGTTTCACGGCGTAAATGTAATCGTCTTCGTTCTTGCAGACGAAGCCGACATCCGGTGGAATCAGTTCGGGACATGCGCCGTTATTGCTCGAAATGACGGGTGTGCCGGACATCAGCGCTTCAGCTAGAACCAGACCGAAGCTTTCGTTCCACTTAGTTGGAAACAGCAGCGCCTTAGCGTTCGCGAAGAGCACGGCTTTGGCTGTTCCATATATCTCGCCAACATAGGATGCCCCGCAGCGTTTGCATTGTTCGGTGACTTGATCGATGAAACGCTCGGACCAGCAGGATCCCGCGACCACCAAGTGGAAGCCCAGCTTGTTGGACAGATCCGCCGCTATGTCAAGCCCTTTTGAGATGGCTACTTCCGGTCCGGATACAAACAGGAAATAGTCGTCTTTCACCTCCGAGTAAAGAAATTCCGAGGGATCGATTCCATTCCAAACATACCTGGTACTGCCGTAGGCTGCCGCGCAAGTCTTCGAGACGTAGATATATTGGGGGCCGGAACAGATCTTGCGGTCTTGTCCCCGGATGGCGACATCCACATGCACGGTTCTAACCCAGATGTCCGGACGCGCGGACAGGCGCCCCAACATCACTTCGTCCTGCACATGCATGATGTCCACATCCTGGGTGGGCGCCTTAAGCGGAACGATTCCCAACGGCGGCGGGAACAGGAACCCCTGTTCGAGATAGTAGTAGACGGAGTGGCCCAATTCCGCGGCGCCTTTCGCAATTCCGTCGAGCACGCGGCAACCGCCCCAGCCCGCCACGCTGGCCGGATAGCGATGCCGCGACGCGATCAGAATGCGCAGCGGGAGTCTCCTTACCTGGGGATTTCGACGGTGGCGGACCCGCCGAACTCGGAGACCACGCGCAGACCGCCGGATTGTTCGAGAGGCGCCGCGCTGGTGAACTTCCAGGCTCCGTCCGGGCCGACGCGCGCCGATCCGAGAACGACAATTTCGCCGGCTCTCGGTTGCGTGTATACGGTGACCTGACTGGCAAACTCGCCCGTGTCGGCGTTGGCGGTGTTCACGCCTTCAACGGCAAGTTTCCCATCGGGCCGCAGATATACCGCGACCGGCTTCACTCGGTCCTTGGCGGCCGTCACGCGGAAAATACCCCACAATCCCTGCTTCTTGCCGAGGAAGGTGGAATACAGATAGTCGCCCGGAATACCAAACGTTCCGCCGGCGCTCGGAATCAACGCATCGAAGCGTTCGTTCGGACTTATTTGCTGGGACCCAAATAGTTGCGACTTCGGATTGGATCCCAAAGAAGTAGAGCCGTTGACAAAAGGCTCTTCCTGCCACGAATGGCCGGCCACTCCGAACACTTGGTCCTCTATCACGTCTCCACCCGGGTACAACACGCGGAAACGAACGGGCTGTCCAGCGACGGCGGTGAAGATGGGAGTGTTAGGATCTCCGTTCTTCCGGTTCGTCGTGTCGCCAATAACCAGAGAGTTGGATAGCTGCTGCGAAATGTCAGGGGTGCCCTTTGCGGCGGGACCGTTTATCACACCGTATCGCCAAGTGGTCGGCTCGCTGCGGTAGTTGAATGCGGAATCCTGGAATTGGGCCGGTTGGGTGGGCGGCTCGAGGTTGTTCACGTTGAGAGTGGTCTCCATATCCACTACGAACTCGCGAAACAGCTTCTTGCCGGCTGCGTCGGTGACGGTTCCGGCAGCTTGTGTTCCCGGATCGGGGACAAACTTCGTACCTTTCGGCTCGACGATCAGAACGCCGACCAGGCCCTTCTGGTGGTGCATCAACGGATCGGTTGGAAGCAGATTGATCGATCCGAATTCCACAGGCGTGCCCTCCACCGTCCCATCCGGGGTGACCGTAGTGGTGCCCGCATACCAGCGATAGGTTCGGGTTTGTCCCGGAGCCACGCTCTGATCCGGATCGAACCCGACGTTGATGCCGGTGGAAAGGATGTTTCCATTGGCGTCTGTCGACGAAGTGTCGATGTCGTAAGAGAGCAACTGGGGGTGAAGGCCTACGTGAGTAGATGGAGGAGTGTTGAATTCTTGCGCCTCAAAAGGCTTGGATTGCCGGAATCGCTGTTGGAAGACCGGCAGGTTGGGGTTGACGCCGTTCGTCAATTGCACTTCGATGCAGTCGCCAGGCTCGGCTCGCAGGATCAACGGCTCTACCGTGCCGGAGATGGTTCCTTTGCTGATATTGCTGGTGAGTGTATAAAAGATCGCGCCCGCGTCCTGCAAGGGCGGCGGCGGAAAGGTCCGGGTGTTCAGCGGTCCGGTGGCTTGTCCGCTGGGATTATAGATCAACGATCCCTTGGTAATTGCTTGCGATGCCGTGGTCGCCGTCACGCTAAAGGACTTTTTCGGCGCGTCTGCCGGGCACGAACTCTTGGGCGGTGTCGCGGCGAGGCCGACCGGATTGTTCGGAAGCGGCCGCAGATCCGCTACTGGAGTCCCTCCATTCCACGCACGCAGGATACCCCATAAGCCGTTGGTCAAACCCGTGAGCGCGGAACTCGGGATGTAGAGGTAATCGCTAAATGCACCGGAGCCTTTATAATTCCCGGCGCTGGTCGATTTGGGAACGTCGATGAGCATTTCGAAGTGTTCCGATAGTCCCATGCCCTGGGTGTCCTTGAAGCCGGAGTTCGGGTCCGACGGCTCAAACTGCCATTTCAAGCCCTGAGCCTGGAACGAGTGCGTATCGAAGTGCGCCCCGACGAGCGTCCGAATTTGCACCTTATCTTTCTGATAAGCGCGGAGCAACGGCGTGTACGGATCCTGATCCTGTGCGCCGTTCGGGCCGGGGATGAGAGGGTTCCCGGGAAAACTGAAACCGGCGGGTTGATTGGGATCAATGGCGCACGGCGCCGTGTTGCCCTTGCACTTTTTCCCATCGGGCTGAATGTTAAGTTGCGAATCCACGCGTGGAATGGACTGGAACACATAGGCCATATCCGTGGCTTGATCGGTTTTGGCCTTGTTGAGGGGAGTATGGGCGTCGGGAGGATTCGTATTCACCCTGAAAGGTAGCGGCTCGTTGCGGTAGTTCAATGAGTACGTCCCGTTGTCCGATGAACTGATGATGTACGGATATGGCGGCTTGAGATTATTGAGCGCGCCGGGAGCTTCAACAGCGAAATGCGGACTGGCCCACGCATTGATCGGCGTGAAAAAGCTCAGAGTTTGAGCCACGGCACGCATACTGATTACGTCCAGGTGGTATTGAATGCACCAGGTGTTGGGCGTAGTTGTGCATTTGGTTACAGGGGAAGCTGCGGCGACATCGACCCCTTGTTTCACCCACTCCTGCTGCAGCTGCGGCGGAAGAGTCCCGGCGTTTAGCTGAGCCTCAAAAGTGGACATATCGGCGATCTTGAACGTTTGACTGAATAGGGGCGGATCGCCCGGAAGCGGCGGGTTATGAGTAAGCGGTTGCATGGCCGCCTTGCTTCCGGCTGTGTACGCAAGCTGGAGATCCTGGAATTCCAGAGCGAACTCGCGATAACTTTTGTCCTCTTCCGGTTTTCGAAATTCGATATTGGCTTGCCACGTAGTGGGGCCTCCGTCCGGCCGCGAGAACAGAGGCTGGTTTGTTTTATCGGACTCGAACCAGCGGGAATGCTTGGGCTCGGTCAGCAACCCGGCATACAAACCTACGTTCTGATGCGTCGATGGACCGAAGTGGTCGTGAGTGAAGACGGTTCGCAAAGTGCGGTCCTTACCGGCATTGTTTTCCACTGGATCCGCGTACCAGCGCTGGACCGTAGCCTGAGCGCCGTCCCATTGGTGCGGTGCAGGCGGAGGGCCGAAATTACCCCAACCTGGAGGTTTCGCCGTCAGTTGCGTTTGGGTTCCGTTCTGAGAGACGCATGCCGAGAGAGGCGCCGCCTTATTAAGGCAGTCCTGAAGAGCCGGATTCCAGACGTACAAACCGCCGCTCGGCTGCCAGTGATCGATGGCCGCGACGCGTCCCTGGACCTCGTCGGGCGCAAACGTTCCGTCCTCATAGTTGAAGCCGTTGGCCGCACCGTCGGAGGCGAGCACGTCGAATTTAACCAAATGGATATGCTGTCCCAGAATATCGGTGGGAGTTTTCACCTGAAAATCGTCCAATTGATAATAATCCGGCACTAAATTGGTGTGCCAGAATTCAACAGTTTGATCGGAATTGGCGCGGAAGAAGAAGGGCTCCGGCGGACGCTCTCCCGACATGGTGGGTTTGACATCTCCCCACAAGGTGATGAAGCGTTGCTGAGGGTAATGGTAGCCCTTCTTGTTGAGCACAACGTCGCGCTGCACCACGGCGGCTTTATAGCGAACCACGCAGTCATCGAATTGTTCGGGCTTGCAATAATTGTTGGGCGCTGTTTCCTTACCGTCGAAGGTGATATCCGGACGCGCAAAGGGCGCTCCAAAAATGCGGGGAAGACCGTTCATCAAGAATCCCTGGCCGGACGGCGTGGCGGTTCCGTTCGGAAAAAAGCTGGGATGGTCCCGGATTTCGTGATCCTTCATCGCGGCGATTTCGACGTCGGTGCCAAGCTCGGGCAACTGGAAAGCCTTCAACCCTCCGTCCACAAACTTGCCATGCTGGTCCAAGTCGACGAAGTCTTTCGAAAAATCCCAGCGAGTGTGATACTCGCGAACGATTTTGGCATCCAGAACCAAGTGGCGCGGAAGACCGCCGTCCAAGGAATCGTTGCAAGGCTGATCGGCTTTTGGATCGGGGTCGTTACACGCGAAATCGAGGGGCGGATGCGGAGGGCGATGCCCAGCGACTCCCGGAACGAAGAATGGATACCCCGGGTTCTTCACCTCCGCTCCCTGATGCTCAACGATCGCGCGAGTACCGTTTTCCACCAACTGTATGCGCGCCGGCGGAAGCGCCATCGCGAGCGTCGGGACCGGGACCACCGCGGGAATCGGAGTGCCGGAGGTGCTTTCGTAGTCTGGTAATGCCCGGTTCCAGCCCGGCTTTGGTGCTCCGTTCTCGGCCAGTTCAGTTCCCTCCTCCAGAACGTCGTGCACGCGCCACAGGGACCACATTCCCTGGGCGAAGTGAGGATAGAAGTGGCAATGGAAGATGGAGTCGCCGGCTGTAAGATTCTTGTTACCGCTGCCGCCATACGTCATTTCCAGGGTGTAAGTCGCACCCGGCACGATCATCTGACTATCGAGATAGGTGCTTTCGTCGCTGTTGGGGGTGTGCAGCCATTGATGAGCATGCTGGTGGTGAACATGATTGAGCTGCGAACTGGCATTCAATATCCTGAATTTCACGTGGTCGCGGAGATAGCTGTGATACACATTGGAAGGATCGTCCGGATACTTCGCCAGCACCGCCTTTCTTCGCTCGGGCATGGGTGCATTTTCAGGCTGGAGGTCGCCCTTGGCGCGGAAATTCACACGGGCGGCGGGCATCTCACTGGCCGAGACGGGTTCATACTGTACAACCTGTACAACCATTGCGGGATCGCCCACGGCCCAAGCGCTGAGAAAGAATTCCTCGAATTTACATTCCGGGCACAGTGACGGATTGGACCGGTTGGCCAGGATTTCGGCCCCGATGCCGGCCATTCCATAATTGATTCCAAACTGGTCCGACCCCTCTCCCAGTGTGTAGCTCAGTGGAGTGTTCACATCGAATTGACGAAACGCTTGTACGACTTCCTGGTTGGTGTGATAGAGAATCGTAAATTCGCGGTAAGGCTGCCGGCGATCGGGCGTCGACGGATTATCCTTAAACACGGGACTGGGATCTGAATCGGGAAAACGCTTTGCGCCCGGACCGGTGATGATGGCGGTGAGATCGCTGTGAACGATCTCCGTGCCATCGAGCATGTTGAGAATGGGCGCCCCGGCGTTGACGGGATAGTTGTTGGGGTAGCGGGCTTCGTAATTGACGATCGGTTGGCCCAAGTTGGTCTTCCCGGTTTGGGCCAGATCAAGATCGCTGCGCAACACTTGGCTGCGGTACCATTGCGCGCCCGCCGGCTCAACATTCAAGGCTCCGAAGAGGCCGGAAGAAAGCTGCCCCAGATCGCATGCCTGTCCATTGCCACAGCCACTATTGTTGCTGTCGTCGAAACTGTAGATTAAATACGCGCCTTCCGCGCCCGCGTCGCCGTCATGAGGGCCGCGCGCATAGTAGCGGTAGTGATTGGTCGCCCCGGGAGCCGTAAGCGAATTCGGGTTGTCTCCCACCCAGGAAGCGTCGCTCGCGATGGAGTTGACCAGTTGCAGCCCCTGAATGTGAACGCCGGCATAGCGCGTAAAGGTCTGGCTGGGCCGCTGGCTCCCGATTTGCGGCGGCAGCGGAACTGGGGGCGGCGGCAGCGGTGTCAGATAGTTCGTGAATTCGATGTCCAGACAATCGCCCACGTTTATGCGCAGCACCAGGGGGCGCGGCCGCTTGCCTTCGCGCAACTGGACATGGCCGGGGGTGCATTGTCCTTCCGGGCCGTCGCATCCATGCCGGTTCTCAGAGCTCACCACGTCGCGCTTCAACGCGAAGATCATCCCGCCTGGGAGATGCGCGCCCAGGCGATTGAAGTAGATGGTCTGTTCCAGCGCGACCACTTTGGCGGTGATGGTTCTGGCGCAGACGGGCGCCGTTTGCGCACTCACGCCGCCTTCCAGCAAGACGACGGCGAACAATGCGAACCAGAGGGGAAAATCCAAGCGGAAAGACCGGAGCGGCAGCAACATCGAAGTCATCTCCTTGTAATGCCAACAAGGCCAGTGGAACGGCCACTTTCCGGAATTTGTAATTCCGGTTTTGAAGTATACCAGAGAACTATCTCGATTAAAAGAGAAATCCTCGCCGGAATCCGGGCTCGGACGTCCGAGGCACGTAGTGTCCTGTGTTACAAATTGTTTCGATTAGCCGGCCGGGACGTGGCTTTCCCGATTCAGGACAGCGCTACAGCAAATGGCACGTGCCATACCAGGCAAATGGATGAATCAGGTGCAGACAGTACAGCCCGCGCACACGCTGTGTGCGAAGACCGATTCGCCGGCAATTCGCCGCGAATAGATCGTCCGTGTGGGCGAAATGGTTGACGTCCTCGCGATACCGGATGCGATTGAAAACTGAGCGGTGGACGATCTGGGTGAATCCGTAGGGGCCGACATCCGGTCCCGAGGTCCTGGCCACGCGCGACAACTCCGCAAATTCGGCGAGGCCATCCACCTTTCCGTCCAGCGCCGCGTTGGTCCAGAGCCGGGGAAGATTCCAGCGCTCGCCGTAGTACAGGCAATCCGGGCTGGCCCGGAGGAACTCCAGCGTCTGGCGGGCGGCCGAAGCCGAAAACAGGCAGTCGGCATCAGTGAGCCAAATCCACCTTCCTTGGCTTTGTTCGACAGCCCGGTTAATCATCATGCCTTTATTCGTCGCCAACTGCCGCGCCACTGGAATGCGTTTGATCGAGGCCGGTGTCGAGGAGGACAATTCGGAGAGTTGGTCGCCGGGCCCCTCGGGCCCATCCGGGCCTGCGATCAGCACCTCGTAAGATCCGGCAGGCAGATCCTGTTGGCTCCAATTTCGGAGCGTAACGCGCAGGCGGTTGGCGAAGCGAAAGCAGGTCACCACCACAGAGATCTGGCACACCGGAGGCTCGGCATGCACCGCTAAATCCGAGAAGGTGACGTCTTCGCCGTAGCGCACCTTTAGGCTGAACGTACCCTCCAGAAGGTCGTCGACGGATCGCGCCCGCGCATCCCACCAGCGGCGATCCATGACGTGGCCGTCGGCGTAGAACGTCCACAAGCGGGTGTTCGCGTCCAACTCCAGCCGCAGGCGCCGCGGCCGCGTGGAATGGCCCGGATCGGCGAGAAAATCTTTGAACTCCCCAAAACTGAAGCCGGCTGCGGCGGCGCGTCCGGCGACGGTGGCTTCGAGGGCGATATTGCGCCGCTCGGCTATAAGGTTTCTGAACTTGGCAGGCCAGGTAAGCTGGGCCCACTCCTCACCGCGGCCGCGAAGCCGCACCTCGCCATCATTCCAATCCCAGCGCGCTCCCGCCGCCATCCACCGCGAAAGAATCGCAGGGTCGTGCGCGATCGACGTACGCCAAATTTCCTCAAGCCGCACTTGAAGATTCTAGGTTTGAGGGAATCGAATGTCAACAGGATTCCCCGCGGCCGGGTGCCCGACATAAAAATGGAAAGCATGTAGGAACGTACGAAAAACCGAGCCGCGACCGGC
>OBLW0100001139.1_pt1 | contig 22831 bp, 22 predicted proteins | sample 1520161 | NCBI WGS metagenome assembly OBLW01 (sample SAMEA3539309, study PRJEB22396) | soil metagenome | biome: tundra; feature: field; material: soil | place: USA | collected 2010-05 | depth 0.15 m | reverse complement strand
GTTCTGAACCCAAAGTGTCACCCATGTCTTGAATCTGTACCGGCCCCACGCCGGTCCTGATGCGCGTCCGGGCCTGCGAGCACAGGCTCTTCAGGCTGCAAGTCGGGCAAACTGAGCCACCACCAAGAATTCCGTGACATCCGCTCCCTCCCTGGTCTTTACTAGGCCTTGTGTCCGATCCAAAACCATTGCTGATGATCGGGCTGCCGAAGGGCAGCCTTGAGGAATCCACCAAGAGCCTTTTCGCAAAGGCGGGCTGGAAGATCACGACCAACTCGCGCTCGTACAAGCCCTCGATCGACGACCCCGAACTCGACGGCCGGTTCATCCGGGCCCAGGAAGTCAGCCGTTATGTCCAGCACGGATTCTTCGATTGCGGCCTCACGGGCCGGGATTGGATCGAGGAGAACGGATCGGACGTTGTCGAGGTGTGCGACCTGATCTACAGCAAGGTCTCCGCCCAGAAGTCGCGCTGGGTGTTGTGCGTGCCCGAGGACTCGCCCATCCGGCGCGCGGAGGATCTCGCCGGAAAGCGCGTCGCGACGGAACTCGTCGGCACGGTGAGGAGGTACTTTGCCGCGAAAAAGGTCCCCGTCGAAGTGGAGTTCTCCTGGGGAGCGACCGAGGTCAAGGTGCCCGACCTGGTCGATGCCATTGTCGACATAACGGAGACCGGCAGCTCTCTTCGCGCAAACAAGCTCCGCATCGTCGACACGCTCCTGGAAACTAACACGAAGCTGATCGCAAACCGCTCGAGTTGGGCCGATCCGGCGAAGCGGCGGAAGATCGAGACGATTGCGCTGCTCCTGAAGGGTGCCCTCGAGGCGGAGTCCAAGGTCGGGCTGAAGATGAACGCGCCCAAGGCCTCCCTGGCCGACATCGTCAAGGCGGTGCCGTCGCTTCGCAATCCGACCATCTCGCCCCTGGCCAGCGCCGACTGGGTCGCCCTCGAGACGATCATAGACGAAAGCGTTGTGCGGGAGATCATTCCGCAACTGAAACGGCTGGGTGCCGAGGGGATTGTCGAGTACCCGCTCAACAAGGTTGTCTATTGAGGGTGCGCGAATGCCCGAACCCGGCCTGACCCGAGCCGGCGCCACGATGAACACCGTCACGGTCGGACTCCTCCAGCACGCATGCGGCCGCGACCCGGCGGCCAATCTGGCGAAGGCTCTCAAACTGGCGGAAAGGGCTGCGAAGAAGGGGGCCCGGATCATCTGCACGCAGGAACTCTTCCGGTCCGTGTATTTCTGCCAGGCGGAGGACTATCGGAATTTCGCGCTTGCGGAACCCATTCCGGGTCCCACCTGCCGGGCCTTCCAGAAGTTCGCCAGGAAACACGAGGTGGTCGTTGTCGCGGCGCTCTTCGAGAAGCGAGCGGACGGGATCTACCACAATTCGGCGGCCGTCATCGACGCCGACGGTTCGCTCCTCGGCGCCTACCGGAAAATGCACATTCCGGACGACCCGCTGTTCTACGAGAAGTTTTACTTCACGCCTGGCGACACCGGCTTCCGCGCGTGGCAGACCCGTTACGGGAAGATCGGCGTTCTCATCTGCTGGGACCAATGGTACCCCGAAGCCGCCCGCTTGACCGCGCTGCACGGCGCGGAGATCCTGTTTTATCCGACCGCGATCGGCTGGCATCCCCGGGAAAAGGCCGCGCTGGGCGGCGACCAGCACGCCGCGTGGGAGACCATCCAGCGCGCCCACGCGGTTGCCAACGGCTGCTACGTCGCAGTCTGCAACCGGATCGGCCATGAGAGCCCGGCCGGCGGGGACGGGATCGAATTCTGGGGGCAAAGTTTTCTCGCGGGAACGAGTGGGCAGGTCCTCGCAAAGGCCGCAAAGGACAGGGAGGAAGTCCTGGTCGCCACGGTCGATCTGGCGAAGGTTGACGACACCCGCGTGCATTGGCCGTTTCTGCGCGACCGGCGAATCGACGCCTACGGCGACCTGTCCAGGCGGTTTATCGATTGAAAGGGTCGGATCTGTCCATGCCTTTGCCGCTCAAACGGAAACAGTCGGCGCGCAAGCCGGATAAGAGTCCCGCAGCCCTTGGGTTTCGCATGCCGGCCGAATGGGAGCGCCAGGAGGCGGTCTGGCTCTCCTGGCCGCATCGGCGGGCAACTTGGCCCCGGCATTTCCGGGCGATTCCCGCGAAGTTTGCGGAGATCGCGGCCCGGGCGAGCCGCTGGGAAAAAGTGCGCATCAATGTCCCGGGTCCGCTGCAAGCCCGCGCCCGATCGCTGATCGCGAGGGCGGGGGCCGAGGCGGCGAATATCGAGTTCTACGATCATCCCACCAACGATGCGTGGTGCCGGGATCACGGTCCGATCTTTGTCAAAAACGACCGGACGGGCGAAGTGGCGGTCACCGACTGGCGTTACAACGCCTGGGGAGAAAAATATCTTCCGTTCGATGCGGATGATGCGATTCCGGGGCGGATCGCCCGAAAACTGAGGCTTCGGCAGTTCAAGAACGGCATGGTCCTCGAGGGAGGTTCGATCGATGTGAATGGGCGCGGGCTCCTTCTGACCACGGAGGCCTGCCTTCTGAATCCCAATCGCAACCCGGGGCTCACGCGCGCCGGGATAGAAAGGAATCTGCGCGACTTCCTCGGCGTGCACACGGTCCATTGGCTGGGGAAGGGCATAGCCGGCGATGACACCGACGGACACGTGGACGACCTGAGCCGGTTTTTCAGTTTGGACGGAATCCTGACGGCGGTCGAATCCGACCCGCGCGATGTCAACCATCGCGCGCTGAGGGAAAACCTCGATCGTCTGCGCAGCCTCAGAACGCCCGAAGGCCGCCGCTTTCGCATCGTCGAGCTTCCGATGCCCCGCGTTTGCGCCCGCGACGGCCGGCGGCTTCCCGCCACGTATGCCAATTTTCTCGTCATCAACGGAGCCGTCCTCATGCCCGCCTTCCAGCAGCCCCGGTGCGACGCCGCTGCTGCGGAGATTCTGGCCGGCTGCTTTCCCGGGAGGCAGGTCGTGCCCGTTGACTGCTTGGAACTTGTTCTGGGCCTTGGCACTCTCCACTGTATATCACAGCAGCAGCCCGCCTCAGCCAATTGATGCCAACCCAGCCCTTCCTTTCCTTCACGGCGGCCGCCGGCTGCAGAGTCCCGTTGTCCCTCATGGTCTTGCTGGGCGCCTTGCTTGCAGGATGCGAGAGCATGCCCGACTCCCTTCGAGACAAGCTGCCGGGAGGGGCGCCGCCCCAGGTCCGAACATTCCAAGCCGACCCAAGGACGACGTTTGCCGCGGCGCGAACTGCCTTAAATCAAATGGGTTACCGCTTTACCGGGGGCGGACCCGCCCAGGGCCGGATGACCGCCATGGGCGAGGTTTCGCCCGGAGACTGGCCGGGCAGTTCGCACCAGTTTACGCTTCAGGCTGAATTTCATCAGACGCTCGATGCCTCCGGCACGGAAGTCAGCGTCCGAATGACGGAAGTGATTGAGGCCGACTCCGCAAACCACCCGGGCCAGGGAACGGAGGCGCCGCTGCGGGACACGCCCCTGGTGGAGGTGTTCTTCCACGGGATTCAGCAGAATCTGCCGCCCGCCGGCGCCGACCGGCAGCCCGTGCCGCCGAACCCCGCGGGGGGGTAGGAGTCCGGCCCGGAGGCCGGAAAAATCTGCTTGCGGGGATGCGGGCCGGATGAAAGCCTGACCGTTCGCGGCATTTTCTATCGGTCAGGACGGCGCCGCCGCGATGCTCCCGCCGTCCTTTCCCGTCATTATAACCGTCAACCCAAGGTCCCGCTTCGGCGGGGCCGACATCGGCTGGCTGGATGCTCCGGAGCAGGCGTTCCGCCGGCCGTTTTCGCACATGAGTTCAGTAATGCAAGACCTGCTCGCGCAGTCCCCCTTCGACAAGTTGAAGGAGGGCGCGATTGTCCCGGGCACCATCACCGAAATCCGCCAGAACGAAGTCGTCGTTGACATCGGCGGAAAGTCCGAAGGGGTCATCCCCGCGGGCGAATTCATCGACATCGGCGAGCTGCAGATCGGTTCCACGATCGAGGTGCTTGTCGAGAAGCTCGAGGACAAGGACGGCAGCCCGATTCTCTCCTTCGACAAGGCCGAACAAAAGAAGAACTGGGACAACATCCTCACCAGGTTTCCGGAAGGCTCCGTGGCCACGGGCCGCGTGAAGGCCAAGGTGAAGGGGGGCCTGATCATCAGCATCGGGGTCGACGCCTTCATGCCGGCTTCGCACATCGACGTGCAGCCTCCGAAGAATCTCGATCAGTACGTCGGCCAGACCTACGATTTCAAGGTCCTCAAGATCAATCTCGACCGCCGCAACATCGTTCTTTCGCGGCGGGAGCTCATCGAGGAGCAGAGGACGGCCAAGCGCCGGGCGCTGCTCGACTCGATCCAGCCCGGCCAGATCCGCAAGGGCATCGTCAAGAACATCACCGATTTCGGGGCGTTCATCGACCTCGACGGCATGGACGGCCTTCTTCACATCACCGACATGAGCTGGGGCCGCATTTCGCATCCGTCCGAGATGCTGAAGCAGGGCGAGGAGGTCCAGGTCATGATCATCGAGGTCAACCGGGAGAAGGAGCGCGTCTCGCTCGGCCTCAAGCAGACCACCCGCAACCCGTGGGATGAGATCGATCGCAAGTACCCGGTTGGGGCCAAGGTGCACGGCAAGGTCGTCAACCTCGTTCCCTACGGGGCGTTCGTTGAGCTCGAACCCGGCGTCGAGGGGCTCGTCCACATCACCGAGATGTCATGGACCAAGCGCATCACGAAACCATCCGAGCTGCTCAAGGTCGGCCAGGAGGTCGATGCGGTCGTCCTCGGCATCCAAAAGGAGGAGCAGAAGATTTCGCTGGGCCTGCGCCAGCTCGAGCCGAACCCGTGGGACATGGTCCGCCACAACTACCCGATCGGCGCGCGCGTGCGGGGCAAGGTCCGCAACATGACGACCTACGGCGCCTTCATCGAGCTCGAGGAGGGAATCGACGGCATGGTGCACGTTTCGGACATGAGCTGGACCCGGAAGGTCAACCTTCCCTCGGAGGTGCTCAAGAAGGGCGACGAGGTCGACGCGATCGTCCTCGACGTCGATCCGCAGCAGCAGCGCATCAGCCTCGGCATGAAGCAGCTCGCGGTCGACCCGTGGTCCGACATCGACAGCTTCTTCAAGATCGGAGACGTGGTTCAGGGAACCGTCACGAAGGTCACCTCGTTCGGCGCGTTCGTCGAACTCAAGGACGGCATCGACGGGCTCGTCCACATCTCGCAAATCAGCGAGGAGCGCATCGACAAGGTGAAGGATCACCTCAAGCCCGGCCAGCAGGTGTCCGCCCGCGTCATCAAAATCGACCGCGACGAGCGCCGATTGGGCCTGTCCATCAAGGCCGCCAACTACAGTTCCGAGCAGCTCGCCGCCGAAACGGCGACCTACGAAGCGCTGAAGCGCAGCGCGGACAACGACATGATGAACCTCGGCGATATTCTGGACGAGGCGTCAAAGAAGGAAGAGGACGTCAAAGAATAGCTCATTCCGTCCCAGCCTTGTCACGGTGACGTTGGTCACATCTCGCGAAAGCCTGGCGGCTTCCGCACCATGCCTCAAATGGTGCGGAACGCGCCGGCGTTTCGACCGGGCTGACAGATGCCCCTTGCCGATGAGCCATCGTCCATTCAGCTTGGCCCGCTTGTGAAGATCGGATTTCTCGGCGGGTGCTTCGATCCCGTGCACTTCGGCCACCTCCTCGCGGCGCAGGATGCCTTCGAGCAGTTTCGGCTGGACCGGCTTCTCCTCGTGCCGGCGGCCCAGGCTCCGCTCAAGCCGAACGAGCCCCAATCGGAGGCGAAAGACCGGCTTGAGATGCTGCAGGCCGCGGTCGAATGGGACAGGCGGTTTGAAGTTTCCGATGTCGAGCTTCGCCGGGGGGGCATCAGCTACACGGTTGATTCGGCGCGTCATTTTCGCGCCGCCCATCCCAGGGACGAGCTTTACTGGATCATTGGCGGGGACCAGCTCCCCCAACTGCACCTGTGGAAGGAGATCGGCGAGCTCGCGCGGCTCGTGGAGTTCATCTTTCTCGAGCGACCGGGATATCCCGTGAAGGCCAAGCCCGACATACCGGGGATCCGCCTGCACCGGTGCGACGGGCATCTCCTGGCGGTCAGCTCGACCGAGCTTCGCGAGCGCACCCGCCGCGGTCTGTCGCTCGATTACTTTGTGCCCCACAAGGCCATTGTTTGCATTCGGGAAAAGGGCCTGTATCGGGCTTCCAAGTGATGAAGAAGGGAAACAAGCGGCCGCTCGAACTGCTGAGGCTCTGCTGCCGAACGCTGGTTGAAAAGAAGGCGGAGGACATTCGCGTCCTCGACGTGAGGGCCCAGTCGTCGATCACCGACTATCTGGTGATCGCCACGGGCAATTCCGAACCCCATCTGCGGGCGCTCCGAGTCGAACTGACGCGCGTCCTGGCCGAGATACACACGCGTCTCGTCGGAGTGGAGGCAGCCGGGGAGAGCGGCTGGACTGTGGTCGATATCTTCGACGTCATGGTCCATCTTCTGAGCCCAGAAAACCGCGATCGCTATCACCTTGAGGGGCTTTGGCGCGACGCGATCGACGTGCCGGTGCCCGGGCTTCTCGCCGTGCGCAAACCCACGGCCAAGAGCAAGCCCCGGAAACGCGTTTCCAGGGCCTCGGAATCCTAGCAACGGCCGCTTTTCGCCCGAAAATTCCCTTGCTGGCCCCGGCAAAAAGGCGTTGAGTTCATCGCGAATGAAACGGGTGCGCGAACTCATCCGAGGATTTACTTTGGTTGAAGTCATCATCCTCCTGCTGATCGTCGCGCTGCTGCTCGCAATGGCGCTGCCCGCGCTGCAGAAGGTGCGACAGGCCAAGCAGGAGCGCGAAAAAGCGGCGACGGAGAGTTCCGCGCCCGCGGCACCGGCCAGGCCGTAACCGCTACCTGAGGAGATTGTACTTGAGAATCGCCCAGATGGCGCGAAATCCATCGCGCCACCCTATCTTCTTTCCTTCGGCGTAGGTGCGGCCGTAGTAGCTGATCCCGACCTCGAAGATCACGACGTTCAATTTTGAGAGTTTCGCCGTGATCTCCGGCTCGAACCCGAAGCGATCCTCCTCGATTGTCAGCTTCTTCAGAACTTCGCGGCGGAAAACCTTATAGCAGGTTTCCATGTCCGTCAGATTGAGGTTGGTGAGCATGTTCGAAAGGGTCGTCAGGACGACCTTGTTGCCGATCATGTGCCAGAAGTAGAGCACGCGGTGCGGTTCCGCGCCGATGAATCGCGACCCGTAGACGACATCGGCCTTCCCATCCAGAATGGGCTGGAGCAGCTTGGGGTATTCGGCGGGGTCGTACTCGAGGTCGGCGTCCTGCGGTATGATGATGTCTCCGGTCGCCGCGGCAAACCCCGTCCTCAGGGCGGCGCCCTTGCCGCGATTGACGTCGTGGTAAATGATCTTGTCCACCAGCGGCGCGATCTGCGTTCGCAGGAAGTCGCGCGATCCGTCGCGCGACCCGTCATCGACGATGATGATCTCCTTGTTTTCGACCTTTGAAGCGCGCACGCGATCGACAATCGCACGGATCGTGCGGGCCTCGTTGTAACAAGGAATGACAATGGATATGCGCATCTGGGGAAAATACGTTCCTACAATGCCCTCCGTTCCTTCCATAAGTCGAGATCGACTTGGGCCCAGTTGACCGGCCCCGCGGGCTCGCCGCCTTTCTCCCCGGCCCGGGCCAGGGCGAGGCCGAAATAGACCGTCTCCCAGAATGAATAGGCAGCCCGGTCCTGCGGTGAATGCTTCGGCACATCGGGGCGCCTGGCCCCGGCCGAGGCCAAACGATCCCGCATCCACGCAAGCACATGCGTGTCGAGAACGCCGTGCATCTCACCCGGGCGCGAATGGAGCACGAAGAATTTCGCGGTTTTTATCCCGATTCCCGGAAATTGCGTCAGGGTCTCCCAGGAGCATTTCCGCAGGTCGAGCCCGGCACACGCGAGCCGGCTGAACGATTCGCCCAGAAGCCGGTACTTGCCGAGCTTCACGCGCCTGAGGCGCTCCTCGAGGCCGCCCCTCGCGCCCATCGAACGAATGAATGCAAACGGTTTGTTGCCCAGCAGGAACTCCTCGAGCTTGCGGGCCTGCTGGTCGGCATTCTTGCCGGCGACCACGATGCAAAACAGAAGGAACTCCTCGAGCTGGCGGCCGGAACGCGCCGGATCGGTGACGTCGTTCGGGTCAATCATGGACGCCCGCAGGCTTCGACCAGAGAAAGCTTTCGGCGGAGGCGAGCGAAAGGCCGTCGGCCGACAGCAATTCGAGCTTCCATGCGACGAGATGGGCGTGCCGCCCGGTCCAGTCCCCACCCGTAAGCCCGAGGTCGAAGACATGTTCGCCCGGCGGGGCATCGACAGTGAACGCCTTCTCCTGCGGCTCCGGCGCATAGGGGGCGATGAAATGGAGGACGAACCGGGCCCCCGTCAGCGCGACCCGCGGGTGCTTCACGCGGACCAGGAAATAGAATCCGCTGCGAATGTCCGGCTGGCTGCGGCGGATGATGACGCCGCCCGTGTTTTCCACGCCGGTGAAATACTCCGAAATCCGGCGGAAGGAATCCGCATCCTGCCATCCCGGCCAGACGCGGACAAACTCGACATCCGCCGCCCGGGCGGAGAGGCACAGGCTGATGGCCAATGCTGCGGTGAACAGGCTGCGCATGAACAGGAGACAGAATCCCTAAACAGGGAAGGCGGGAAGTTCAAACTTAACCCGAAGATTTCAGTGCGCCGAAGCACGTGGAATCTCGCCCAAAAATTCCGGGCACAAAAATCCTCATGCTCCCTTGATGGCCTGATAGACCACCTTTGGTCGCCTTCGGCTTTTTTTGCTCCGGCATTGTGCGCGATCTTTCCCCGTGTTCATGAAATCTTCGGGTTAAGCGTTGGGCGGGATCTGTCCAAAGTTGCCTGCGGCGAATCAGGACGGGGCTGCCTGCTTCACTTTTCGAGCCAGACGTACTGGTAGCGGTGAATCCCGAGGAGGGAGGGCACCCAGCCCCGTACGCACGGCTGGATGAGAAACGCGCGCGAACCATAAAAGAGAGGAGCGATCGGCGCCTGGTCGAGGAGACGGGCCTCGGCGCGTTGAAGAATCGCGTACCGCACGCCCGGATCGAGCGTCGCCTTGGCCTCGTCGTCCAGGCGGTCGTACTCGGGGTCGGCCCAGCCGGTCTGGTTGTTGCCGCTGTCGCCGCGGAAGAGGTCGAGATAGGTGCTGGGATCGTCGTAGTCGCCCACCCAGCGCGAGCGGGAGATCTGGTAGGTCAGGTTCCTCTGGTTGTCGAGCCAGACGCGGAAATCCAGGGCCACGAGGGACACCGAGATGCCGAGTTCGCGGCGCCACATTTCCTGAATGGCCTCGAAAACCTTCGTGTTGACCGCATCGGTGTTCATTTGGATTTCAAGGCGGGGGAAGTTTTTTCCGCCCGGGTAGCCGGCTTCGGCGAGCAGGCGCCGGGCCTCTCCGAAATCGGCCGGAACGCTCGCGGCCGAGACGTATCCGGCCGTGTCGGGCGGCGTGAGGGCGAATGCGGGGGCGCGGCTTCCGTACAGCACGTCGCGGGCGATCGCCGCGCGATCGATCGCGCGGGAAAGGGCCTGCCGCACGCGTCTGTCGTCGAGGGGAGGGCGCTTCACATTGAAACGCACGAAGAAGGTGTCGCTCAGGGGATCGATCCGGAGAAGATTCGGGACGGTTTTCCGGTAATGTTCGATGCGGTCTGGCATGACATCCCACGTGATGTGAAGCTGGCCTGAGCGAAAGGCGCTTTCGTCGGTCGCGATGTTGTCGTTCGGGAAGAAGACGACGCGGTTCAGGCGGTTCTTCGCTGCGTCCCAATAGCGGGGGTTCCTGGTGACGACGATGCGCGCATTGGGAGTCCATTCGCTGAGAACAAAGGGGCCGTTTCCGACCAGATTTCCCGGCCGCGTCCAGGCGGTGCCGCGCCGCTCGAAGGCGCCGAATCTTTCGATGGTCGGCCGGTGGACCGGGAACCATGCCTGGTGGGCGGCCAGGGCGGGAAGATAGGGACAGGGGTGCTCCAAATCCAGTCGAAGGGTCCTGGCATCGATGGCGTGCACGCCGACCGTGGAAAAATCGCCAATCTTTCCGGTGTTGAACGCCTCGGCGTTCCGTATCGCATAAAAGAGGTAGGAATACTCGGAGGCGAGGTGGGGCGAGAGTGCGCGGCGGATCGAGTAGGCAAAATCCTCCGCGGTCAGCGGATCCCCATTCGACCAGGAAACCCCTGCCCGGAGGTGGAACGTGTAGGACAGGCCGTCCGGCGAGGCCTCCCAGCGATCCGCGGCCCCGGGCACCGCCTGTGAAGTCCTCTCATCGATGCACGTAAGCCCCTCGAACAGGGCGATCAGGACGTTGTAATCGCTGTAGGCCGTGCAAACCTGCGGGTCCAGGTCCTGCGGTTCGCTGCCGTTGCCGAGGAGCAGTGTGCCGGTGCGGATTCCCGCCTCGGCCCCGGATTCCCGACGGCCGCAGCCCGTGGCAATTATCGCCGCTGCCGCGAGGAAGAGGGAGAATCGCAAGCCGCTTGAGTTCATTTTGGTCGAATGGTCTCGGGCGCCAGATAGGGCCGGAGGATGGGCCAGAGCGCCCGGGCGATCAGGGCATGGCCCGCGGCATTCGGGTGGATGCCGTCGGCCTGGTTGTACTCCGGCCTTCCGCCAACCCCTTCGAGAAGAAAGGGGATCAGCCCCACGTGTTCATCGTTCGCTACGGCCGGATACAGCGAAGCGAAGCGGCGCGTGTAATCCTCGCCCATGTTCGGCGGCATGCGCATTCCGGCGAGGAGAACGGTTGCCGACGGATATCGGGCGCGGACCCGGACGATGATGGCGCGCAGATTCGCACCGGTCACTTCCGGCGTGATTCCGCGGAGGCCATCGTTGCCGCCGAGAGCAAGCACGAACAGGTCGACCGGCTGCCGGAGAACCCAGTCAACGCGCCGCAGACCGGCCGCGGTCGTGTCGCCGCTCAAGCCCGCATTGACGACCTTCCAGGGAAGCGGCTCGGAATCGACCCTTTGCTGAATCAGGGCCGGGTAGGCCTCCTGCAGGGGGTCGTCCAGACCGTATCCCGCCGTGAGGCTGTCCCCAAAGAAGACTAGCGTATGGCTCTCCCCGGCGCGAAGCGGCCCGCCGGGGGGGAGGGCGGCCAGAAGGACGGCTGCGAAGGCGAATTGCGCTTTGCGCATGAAACGAACTTCGTGGAGACTTATCGCGCGGTCTGCAATGAGCTTCATTCTAAAGATGGCCTGGCGGGATTCCAGGGCGTCGCGCCGGCGGCTGATCCTTTTCTCCCTGTCCGTCGTGTTCGGGATCGCCGCGTTGGTCGCGCTCGGATCATTCAGCGTGAGCCTCGCCGTCGCCGTCCGATCCCAGGCGAAAGGGCTCTTGGGGGCCGATCTGATCGTTTCCTCCCGCGTCCCGTTCAGTCCGGGCGTGCAGCGGTATCTCGATTCGCTCGGCGGCCGCCAGGCCCACGGGGAGAGTTTCACCTCGATGCTGTCGTTTCCGGCATCCGGGAATGCGACGCACCTCGTGCAGGTGCGGGCGAGAGAGGGCGGGTACCCATTCTACGGGGAGTTTGTGACGGAACCGGCGGACGCCGTTTCGCAATGGCGGGAAGTTTCGGCTGAGCGGGCGGCTCCGGCCGTCCCAACCGCCGGGGCTTCCCGGCCGGGCGGCGCGGACGTCGCCATCCTGGAGGACACCCTGATGAACGAATTCAACGTCCGGGTGGGCGACTTCGTGAAGCTTGGGAACGCGAACTTCAAGGTCATCGGGGCCCTGAAGAAGATTCCGGGCGAGTCGCTCGCGGTCGCGATGCTGGCGCCCCGGGTGCTTATCCCTCTTCGGGCCATGCCGGGACTGGGACTTGGCGGCCCGGGCAGTCTGGTGAGCCATTGGGTGGCGTTGGGGTTGCCGAATGGGCGCGATCCGGAGGCGCTTGTCCAGGACATGAGGGAGGCTTTTGCGGCAGACCGGCTTTCCTTCGACACGGTCGCGGGACGCGAGCGGGAACTGGGCAGAACCATCACGAATGTGGATGGATTTCTGAGTCTGGTCGGGTTCATCGCGCTCCTGCTCGGCTCGATCGGCGTCGCGAGCGCAATCCACGTTTATGTGCGGCAGAAGCGGGCAACGGTCGCCGTGCTCAGGTGCCTTGGGGCGAGCGCCCGACAGGGGTTTTCCGTTTATCTTGTCCAGGGTTTAGCGCTCGGGGCTCTCGGAGCCGCGCTGGGCGGAATTCTCGGAGTGGGGGTGCAGGCGGTGTTTCCCGCGATGGTGAAGGGTCTGCTCCCGTTCACAGTGGAGTTTTCGATCGCCTGGTCCGCCGTGGCGCGGGGCATGGGCGCCGGTTTTGTGGTTTGCGGACTGTTCACCCTGCTCCCGCTGTTGGCCGTTCGAAACGTGACGCCGTTGGAGGCGCTGCGCTCGGCTGACGCGAGCGTGGCCCTGCCGCGCCGCGGCGCCTTTGATCCCTGGGTCGTCGTCGTCTCGATCCTGATTGCGGCCTCGGTGAGCGGATTTGCGATCTGGCAGACAAGGAGCGTGCGGCTCGGCTTGGGGTTCGCCGCGATGCTGGCCGTGAGCCTTGGCGTCCTGGCGGGCCTCGCGAGGGCCACGGCCTGGGCGGCCCGGCGCGGTTCGCCGCGGCGGTTGCCATACGTGGTGCGTCAGGGGATCGCGAACCTGCACCGCCCGAACAACCGCACGGCGCTTCTCCTTCTTTCCCTGGGATTGGGGACGTTCCTGGTACTTACGCTTTTCCTAACCCGCACGGCGCTTCTTCGTGAGATCTCCTCCGTGGGCGGAGGAGACCGGCCAAACCTTCTTTTCTTCGACATCCAGGACGATCAAATCGCCCCCCTGGGCCGGCTGGTCGCCTCCCTTGGGTCTCCTGTCCTGCGCCGGGCTCCCATCGTGACCATGAGGATCACCGCGGTTCGCGGCCGGTCCGTGACCGATCTGCTCGGGGACAAGTCCGAGCGGATGCCGGCATGGAGCCTGCGCAGGGAGTACAGGTCCACGTACCGCGACCGGCTGAACGACACGGAAAAGATTGTCGACGGAGAATTCGTGGGAAGGGTGGCTCCGGCGATGCAGATCATTCCCATATCGGTGGAAGAGGGCCTGGCGGACGAGATGCGGCTCAAGCTGGGGGACGAGGTCGACTGGGACATCCAGGGCGTCACGCTCCGCTCCAGGGTTGCCAGCCTGCGCTCCGTGGAGTGGCGGAGGCTCGAGCCAAATTTCTTTGTCGTTTTTCCAGAAGGGGTTCTGGACAGCGCGCCGAAGTTCCACGTCGCCGCCGTGCGCGCGCAGACGGCGGTCGCCTCGGCCGGCCTTCAGCGCGCCATTGTCCGCGATTTTCCCAACGTGACGGCGATCGATCTCGCGCTCGTGCTTGCGACGGTCGATGGGGTCCTCGGCAAGGCGACCTTCGTGATCGAATTCATGGCCTTGTTCACCGTGGCGACGGGTCTGCTGGTCCTTGCGTGCGCCGTGGTCAACGGGCGGTATCAGCGCCGTCTCGAAACGGTGCTCCTTCGCACACTGGGCGCCACGCGAGTGCAATTGGCGCGCATCCAGCTTGTCGAATATGCGGTCCTGGGCGGGCTCGCGGCTTCGGTGGGCGCCCTGCTCTCGCTTGTCGCCTCCGGCTTGCTCGCCAGCCTGGTCTTCCGGATTCCCCCCGCGGCGCCGCCGCTTGCGCTCGTCCTGTCGATCGTCGGGGTGTCCGGGCTGACGCTCCTTGTCGGCCGCTTCGCCGACCGGGGTTTGATGGACCAGCCTCCGCTTGAGGTCCTGCGCGCGGAAAACTCGTGAGTTTTCGCCGCAAATCCATACCGTCCTGCGATCCTATGAAGGCCCTGGGCATCGACATTGGAGGTTCGGCGGTCAAAGGCGCGCCGGTGGATACAGTCACGGGACGCCTTTTGGCGGAGCGCTTCCGCATAGCCACGCCAAGACTCCTGAGTCCTGCGCAGATGGCCCGGACGGTCGGGGAGGTGGTCCGCCATTTTCGCTGGCGCGGGCCGGTTGGCATCGGCTTCCCCGGAGTCATTCAAGGGGCGAAAATCGCCACTGCGGCCAATCTCCACGAGAAATTCGTCGGGTGCGACGGTGAAAAGCTTTTCGAAGGGACGGTCGGCCGGCCGGTCGCGCTCATCAACGATGCGGCGGCTGCGGGACTGGCCGAAATGCGCTTTGGCCGGGGACGCGGATTCGATGGAAAGGTGCTGCTGCTCACCTTGGGGACCGGTGTCGGATCCGTGATCGCCTATCGTGGAACGGTGGTGCCCTGCGAATTCGGGCATCTTCCTTTCAAGGGAAAGGACGCCGAGAAGATCGTCGCGGCGTCCGTCAAGGCGAAGAAAGACCTGTCCTGGGCTCAATGGGGAAGGCGGCTTGGGCGCTATATCGCCGTCCTGGAGGCGGCGATCTGGCCGGAAATGATCATCATTGGAGGCGGAGTGAGCGCAAAGCACGGCAAGTTTTTCCCCTATATCCATCCGCGGGCCCGCCTTTTCCCGGCATCGCTTCGCAACGAGGCGGGAATTGTCGGCGCCGCGCTTTGGGCGGCTGACAAATAGGCGCGTCCAAGGGGCGGCTTGTCGCTCAAATCCGGCATTTCGTCGCAAAACAGGACCCATCGGGCCGGATAATCGTGTACTGTCACAGTTGCCGGTCCGGCGCCCCCGGCGCGGCTCAACACCTTGCAACCCATTTCACGGTGGCTTCCATAAGAACATGCGGACTCGCTGGACAAGAATCGCATTGATTGTCTCGGGCTGGGCGTTCCTGGGCCTTGTGCTCACCATCGAGCTTTATTTCAACGGCCGGGCGAATGGGATGGAGGTGAGTTTCGTCGATCTGGCGGTTTCCCAGCTCGGGCGCGCCCTGATGTGGGCGATTCTGGTCCCGGTCATCCTGCAGCTGCGGGCGAAGGTCCCGCTCCGCTCCGGCCGCTGGTTGGGCGGAATAGGTTTTCATCTGGCCATGAGCTTCCTGCTCATGGCGACCTACTACCTCGGCCGGCTATGGTCGTACTCGCTGCTCTTCCATCCCAAGATGGAGACCGGCGGATTCTGGAAGGAGGCGCTGCTCGGGTTCTACGGCCATAATCTTGTCGACATGGCCTATTACTGGGGGGTTCTCGCCTTCGGCCACGGCCTGGAGATTTACCAGAAATACAAGGACCAGGAACTCAGGGCGGCCCAGCTCGAGGCGAGGCTCGTGGAAACGGAACTGAAGGCTTTGCGCGAGCAGCTTCGCCCGCACTTTCTTTTCAACACGCTTAACACCGTGGCTGTGCTCGTGCGCGAAGACAAAAAAGACGAAGCCGTGGCCCTCCTCGCCCACCTGGGGGCGCTGCTTCGGCTCTCGCTTGATCCCGAGCGCTCCCACGAGGTGCCGCTTCGCGAGGAAATGGGATACCTTGAACGCTACCTGGAAATTCAGAGGGCCCGGTTCACCGACAGGCTGACCGTTGTGATCGATGTCGAGCCCGAGGCCCTGTCTGCGCGGATTCCGAATCTCCTGCTTCAGCCGATCGTCGAAAACGCCATACTCCACGGAATTTCGCCGAAGGCCGGCCCGGGCCGCATCGAGGTGAGCGGGCGCGTGGCCGACGGCCGCCTGCATCTGGAGGTGCGCGACGATGGCCCGGGGCTTCCCTCCGGCGCCCGCGAAAAGGATGGCATTGGCCTTTCGAACACGCGCGAACGCCTGGCGAAGATCTACGGGTCAGGCGGAGAACTCACTCTGACCAGCGTTCCCGGCGGCGGAGTCGCCGTCCACATCGCCATTCCCTGCCGCACATGAACCCCCAAAACGAATCCACGGCCATCAGAACCGTCATTGTCGACGATGAGCCAAGCGCCCGCAGAGGCCTCCGATTGCTCCTCGATCGCGACCCCGAGATGCGCGTCGTGGGGGAGGCTGCGAGCGGCGAAGAAGCGCTGAAACTGATTCGCCAGGAGCGGCCCGATCTGGTGCTCCTCGACGTGCAGATGCCCGCCGGGGACGGGTTCGAAGTCCTGAAGGGAATCGAAAGGCAAGCGATGCCGGCAGTCATCTTCGTCACCGCGTACGACGAATACGCATTGCGGGCCTTCGACGTGAACGCGGTCGACTATCTGCTCAAGCCTTATGACGATGCGCGCTTTTCCGAGGCTCTCAGGCGCGGCAAGGACGCCGTCCGCTCCAGGCGCACGGTTCCCATCGACGAGCGCATCACGCGCCTGGTCGATTACCTCCAGCAGGGAGCCCCGCCTGGGCTCTCGGACAGGATTCTCCTGCGGTCGTCCGGCGAGGTCTTCTTCCTCAAGCCGGAGGAGATCGACTGGATTGAGGCGGAAGGCGACTACATGAAGTTCCACGTCGCCGGCCGGACACACCTCATGCGGGAGACGATGGTCCGCCTTTCCAGCCGGCTTGACGCGCGGCGCTTCGTCCGGATCCACCGTTCGACGATCGTGAACATCGATCGCGTGCACAAGCTGAGCCCCTCATATGCCGGCGACTACACCGTCCACCTTCGGGACGGGACAAAGCTGAAGCTGAGCCGCGGTTTCCACGACAACCTGGCCGGGATCCTGAATCAGGCGCGTTGACCCGGCCCGCGCGCCGCGCCGTCTGTCTCAATCCGGCCGCGGTTCGTCGCATTCATGCAATTTTCGGGGGATTTCCGGTGTAGGAGTACCCGTGAAAACTCCCAGTGGCCTGATCCTTTTGTGCGTCATTGCGGCCGGGCTTCACGCGAGCGACAGCCTCGGCGAGGCGAGGTGCGCCCAATCGCTGCTCGGCCCGGGCGTGTGGTCGCGGGTCATCGAGGTGGAAAACCACACGCGCGGGAGCCGTTATCCGGCCGAAGTGTACGCGCTCGTGTTCGAATTCGAGCGCATTCTCTGGTTTTATACGGACACAGACGGAACGCAGAGCATTTCGCAGTACATTGGACGGGCCGCCCAGGACGAGGCGAACCTCGGCCCGCTGCTCATGGAGGTCGATCCGGGCTTTGTCGCATGGAGGGTCGTCGCGGACGGCCCGACCGCGGCCCCTGCCCGCGGACCCCTCAAAAACGGCTGCGTGATCGAAAGCATCGTGCTCTTGCGGCGCCGCCTCATGCTGGGAGCCGACATCACAAGGCCCAAGCTCCTGTTTTACTATGTTCCAACGCCCGCCGGGCTTCATGGCCATACGGTCCTCGCCTTCGAGGCCGGCGGAAGTTTCACGGTCGTCGATCCGGAGTTCCCGCGCGCCCCGTGGCGCATAGCCCGGTCCAAGGCCCCGACTGCGGCGGCCCTCGCGGGTGCCATGCGGGACGACGTCGCCAAGGCCCGATGGCTGCCCGTCGATGACGAGGCGAGGGCCTATTCGAACCTGAGCGCCTCGATCGGGTCGAGCCGGGATGCGCGCAGGGCGGGGTAGAACCCGAATCCGACGCCGATCGCCGAGCAGACGATCAGCCCGGTCGCGGCCCAACCCCAGGGAAAAACGACATCGGCCTTCAGCAGCATGGCGAGACCGTCGCCGGCGATCACGCCGAGGAGGATGCCGGCCAGTCCGCCTACGAGCGAGATTGTCACCGACTCGATCAGAAACTGCGTGAGGATGTTCGAACGGCGGGCGCCGATGGATTTGCGCACACCGATCTCCTTGGTCCGCTCGGTGACGCTCACGAGCATGATGTTCATGATGCCGACCCCGGCCGCGACCAGCGCGATGGCGCTTATCACGAATGCGGCGGCGCCGACCGCGTCGGCCACGATCGCGAACGCAGCGATCAGCGAGTCATTGGAGTAGATCTCGAAGTCGTTCTCATCCATCGGCCGCAAGCCCCGGACAATGCGCATGGCCGTCGCCCCCTTGTCGACGACCTCGTTGTACTCAACCGGCGAGGGTGCTTCGACGGCGATATTGATCGAATATTTGTCGCGGCCGTTGTCGTCCAGGAACCGCGTGATGGGAACCATCGCGATGTCGTCCTCGCTCTGTCCAAAGGCCGTGCCCTTGGTTTCGAAGGTTCCGATGACCGTGTACGTGTGGCCGCCGAGCTTGACCACCTTTCCCAGGGGAGACTCGGAGGGGAAGAGTTTCTTTACGATTCCCTGGCCGATGATGGCCACGGGTTGGGCGAGCTCGACGTCCGCGCCCGTAAAATTGCGCCCCAGCTCGATGGAGTACTGATTGACGGCGAGAAAGTGCTCGTTGGTGCCTCCGTAGTCCTCGTCCGGCGTCGTCTTCCGGCCGCCATAGGTGGCCTGCACGCCGTGGTTGAACGCCTTGAGGCAGATGACGTCGGCCGATTCCTCCATCAGCTTCATGAACCGCTGCGCCTGGTCGAGGGTGATGTTGCGGCGCTTGTTGATTTTCGCGCGGTCGGCGCCCGCGATCTGGATTCCCACCGGCCATTTTGCGTACTGCACCGTGTTTGCGCCGAGAAAGCTCAGACCGGTCTCGATCGACCCGCGGAGCGCTGAGACAGCGGTCATCACCCCGATTACGGAGAAGACCCCGATCGTGATTCCGGCCATCGTCAGGAAGGTGCGGAGCTTGTGCACCCCGAGCGAGGAGAAGGCCATCCGTATGATCTCGGTGAGAAGCATGGTCGGAATCACTCGTATCGGAGGGCGACGACCGGATCCAGACGGGAGGCGCCCCAGGCCGGGGCGAATCCCGCGGCGACGCCCGTGCCCACCGACACGAGAAGGCCGATCATCAGGAGCGTCGGCGAGACCTCCACGGGCAGGTAGGGAAAGACGAGCTTGATCGCAACCGAGAGGGCGCTCGCCACGGCGATTCCCACGAGCCCTCCGATCAGCGACACGGAAACGGCCTCGACCAGGAACTGGAGCAGGATCGACCGGCGGCGGGCTCCCAGGGCCTTGCGCGTGCCGATCTCCTTCGTCCGTTCCTTCACGCTGACGAAGGTGATGTTCATGATTCCGATCGCGCCCACGAAAAGCGCCAGGCTGGTGATGAACAATCCGGCGAGCGCGATGCCTTTCTCGACCGGATCGAGGATCTCCTTGAACGCCTGCTGTTCGTTCACGGAGAAATTGTCCCGCTCGCCCGGCATCTGGCCCCGGACCCGCCGCATCGCCCCGATCAGCTCCTCCTCCGCCTGCATGAGCCTCGTCTTGTCCCTGATTTTCACCTGCATTTCCGCCCCTGCGCTGTTGCGTCCGCCGAAGAATTTCTCGTAGGCCTCGAGCGGAATTGACATCTGATTGTCGAGGCTGAAAAGGCCGAGAAACGAGCCCTGCTTGGCCAGAATGCCGATCACGCGGAACCGGTGGCCCTTGACCTCGACGGTCTGTTCGAGAGCGGAACGGCCCGGAAAAAGGGCGTCGGCCACGTCGCAGCCGACGACGCAGACGGGCCTGCCCGCATCGGCTTCGGTATCCGTGAAGAACCTTCCGTCCCGGAAGTCGGCCTTGATGATCCGGCTGTAATCGCCGGTTGTTCCGAAGAGCATGACGCCGTTGACCGAATTATCCCCGACCTTCACCGACGCCGAGCGGCCGAGCACCGGCACCGCGATTTCCAATTCCGTATTCGGCGTCGCCTCGATGATCCGGTTGAGGACGCGGGCCTCGTCCGGCCGGATGGGCGGCCGGTTGACGTAATTCCACCAGTCCTCGATGGGGCCCCAGGGCCATTTCTGGACGTAGAGAATGTCCTCCCCGAGCATGGCGAGGCTGTTTTCGAAGGCCGAATTCATGCCGGCTATGGCCACGCCCATCAGGGTGACCGCCACGATCCCGATGATGACTCCGAGCGCTGTCAGGATGGAACGCATCTTGTGCGCCCGGATCTGCTCGAAGGCGATCCGGACCGACTCTGTGAACTCATACACTACGCGGGTCACGGCGATGCGGGTCAGGCGGCGGCGTCGCTTGCGATCAGGCCGTCGTGCAAACGGACGATCCGCCGGGCGTGCCGGGCGATGTCCTCCTCGTGGGTGACGACGATGATCGTGTGGCCGCGCTCGTACAGCTGGTCGAACAGGGCCATTATTTCCTCGCCTGTCTGTGAGTCGAGATTCCCGGTCGGTTCATCCGCAAGGATGATCGACGGATTATTGACCAAAGCGCGCGCGATCGCGACCCTCTGGCGCTGGCCTCCGGACAGTTCGTTGGGCTTGTGGTGGATGCGGTTTCCGAGGCCCACATCGGTGAGCGAGCGCGTCGCCTGCGCCCTGCGTTCCGAGGACGGCATTCCCGCGTAGACGAGCGGCAGTTCGACGTTGCGAAGGGCGTCGGCTCTTGGAAGCAGGTTGAAGGTCTGGAAGACAAAGCCGATCTCCCGGTTGCGGATCGCGGCGAGTTCGTCGTCCTCCATTGCGGCGACATTCTTTCCCGTGAATTCGTACCGCCCCGAGGTGGGCGTATCGAGGCAGCCGAGCATGTTCATGAGCGTTGATTTTCCCGAACCGGACGGCCCCATGATCGCAAGATACTCGTTCCGGTGGATCTGCAGGGATACCCCGCGAAGGGCGTGGATCGTCTCCTCGCCCATCTGGTAGAGCTTGATCACGTCCTCGATCGCGATCACGAGCGGACCCCTGGGCCGGGTGATTCGCGAGGCGGCCGACGGTGCGGATGGGGGGATCATTGGGGGCGGGGCCTGCTCGGCGTCAGTTCTGGTCTGCGTCCTTCTTGGGCTTGTCGAGTTTGACCGCCATTCCGTCCTTCAGCTTGCGGCTGATCTCGGCGTACGTGCCGGAGACGATCTCGTCCCCGGGTTTCACGCCGCTCTTGATCTCGATCCAGGTGTTGTCTGCGATGCCGGAATCGACCTTTTGCAGCCGCACCTTGTCGCCGACCTTGACGAAGACGACGCGCTGGAGCTGTTCGCGATTGCGCCGGGCGTCGTCCTTGTCGGATTGGACGGTGAGCGCATTGCCCGACTTGTCGGCGGCCTCCTTGTCGAGGCGTTTCTGGACCTCTTCGGTCGTTGCGCCTCCCTCGGCCCTCACGGTCACGCTTTGGATGGCCACGGCGACGGCGTCCTTGACGGTCTGGGTTTCGATGTCGGCTGTTGCGCTCATGCCGGGCCTCAGCTGGACGTCGCGGTCGGCGACGCGGATTTTCACGAGAAAATTCGTCACCTCGTCGCTCGAGGTGCCGCTGGCCTGGGCCGACGAACCGCCGCCCGTCGCGCCCGAGTTCTCGGCCGAGCTCGCGATTTCCTTGACGAATCCGTTGAATTTCCGGTCCGGGTAGGAATCGATGCTGATCGCCACGTGGTCCTCGACCTTCACATTGGGGACGTCGTTTTCGTTCACGTTGACCTGGACCTCCATGTTTCCGAGATCGGCGACGCGCATGATCTCGGTTCCGGCGAAGGACGTGGCGGCCTGGACGCGCTCGCCCACCTCGGAGGAGCGGGAGCTGACCGTGCCGTCCATCGGCGAATAGATCCGCGTCTTGGAGAGTGTGTCCTTGGCCTGGGCGAGAAACCCCTCCGCCTGCTGCACGTTGGCCAGGGACGTGGAGTAATCCGCCCGGGCCACATCCATGTTTGTCTTGTAAAGGACATAGTCCGAATCCGAAACAAGTTTCCGTTGATGCAGGTCTTCGTATTGTCTCATGTCCGATTCGGCGCGCTCGACCTTGGCCTTGGAGTCGATCGAGGCCCCCCGGGTCGAGGCCACCGCCGCCGTCTGCTGATCGACCTGCGCCTGATAGAGATCCGGTTTTATCCTCACGATCAGGTCGCCTTTCTTCACCTTCGCGCCTTCCCGGAACGGGAGTTCCACGATCTCGCCGTACACCTCGGGCGTGATCTTCACCTCGATCTCCGGCTGGATCTTTCCCGTCGCCGTTACGATTTGGGTGATCGTGCGGACGACCGCCTTTTCGGTCGTGACCACCTCGACCTGGCGGGCGTGCTTGGACCGCACGGCCCAAACAACCGCGCAGGCGACGAGAATGCCGGCTCCGATCAGGATGTAACGGAGCTTCCGCTTGGATTTCTTGACGATTGGAGCGCCCTCGGAGGGGGAGGGCGTTTGGGTCGGCGATGCAGCATTCATCAGGGGATCTGGGTCGTAAGGATGTGGAAGCGTTTAGTCGTGGCCGAAGTTCCGGCACATTTCGAGCCAGAATCCGTTCTTATGCGCAGCGGTCATCCCACCGAACGGCGGCGCGGTCCACGACATGGCAGGAACCGCGGGGCTTGTGCGAGATGCGATGCGTAAAGGCTGGTATTGTCATCCTTAGAACACACCGGAGGCCCCAAGGTTACATGAATTTCGTGTTGGCGCCCTAATCTGACGAACCTCGCCCTATTAGGACGGCGCGCGATGCTTTCGGAAATCCGTGAAGAAGTGGCGCACTTCCGGTCGCCGATTTGGCGGGCGCCCGGCTGGGTTGCGGCCCGGCTCCGGCGCACCGGGAAAGGGCCCGAAAGAAACGCCGCACCTTGCGGAACCTGCGGCCTCTCGTACTGTCATTGTGAGTGCAGTTCGCGCGGGTTTCGCCCGTGGAATTGCCAAGTTGAAGCTGGACCTGGCGGGGCCGCGCAAGCGGCCCCGCCTTGTTTGTCATTCTGGCATGTTGCGGGTCGGATGTGCGGCCGAAGGCCGGTTGGCCTTTCCCAGTTTTAATCTGGGCATTTGGGTGGCGGGCAGGTTGCCCAACTTGCAACCTGAAGAGCCGTGCGCAGCTCACGCGCATCATCTGGGCGTGGGGGACGGCGGCAACGCCATGGGGC
>OBLW0100001138.1_pt1 | contig 22840 bp, 19 predicted proteins | sample 1520161 | NCBI WGS metagenome assembly OBLW01 (sample SAMEA3539309, study PRJEB22396) | soil metagenome | biome: tundra; feature: field; material: soil | place: USA | collected 2010-05 | depth 0.15 m | reverse complement strand
GTAGGGTTCAACCGATTTGGCGGGCTAAACCGCTTTGGTGGATTCGAACCCCTGCATGGCGGCACCCGATTCTCGAACTTGGCGCACATTAACGATCCGCATATCGGACGCGGGCTTTCGACAGTTGGGGCGGCGAGATTCGGAGCCGGACGAACCACTGCCGTGGCGGCGACTCATACTCAGTTAAGCAACGCTCGCATGATGACGGGGAACCTGCCGGTGGTGCCCACGCACGCCAGTTTGTCGGCCAGCGGCCGGGCGGCAGCGCCTTCGACAATTCACAACAATGGGTCGCAACATTTCTTCGGTACGCAAAGTGCGTCGCGGCCAGCGTCGTTCCAGCAGCAGACGGCGCATCTGCAGCAGTCCATGCAGCAGAATCACGTAAGTGCGGTGACAGCCGGCGGCCGCAGCAGTGGAACGATGGAGTCTCGCGGCACATCTGAGACTCGGGGGACCGCGGCTACGGTGGGAGGGAAGCCGAGTGCGGGCACGTCGTCCTCCGGACGGGAGATGAACAATTCTGCGAGCCGGAGCGCGGGGAATCAGGGAGGACGGGACTTCTCCGCTCCCGGCAATACGCGTTCTGAAAGCTCTCAGTCAGATCGACCGCCGAGTGCGGCGTCTTCGGCAACTAGGGGAGAGCAGTCTTCCGCGAGTCGGGGCGAACCGAACCGCAGCGAGTGGAAGACATTTACCCCACCGTCGCACGGGAGCAGCGAGTCCGCGAGTCGTGGCGGAAATGGCGCCGAGGCTTCCAGCCGCGGGACGAGTAGCAGCTACTGGAACCGTGCGGCGCCGAGTTCAAGCTACTCGCGGGGACCCAGTTCCGGTAATAGTTCCAGCAGCTACGGGCGCGGGGGAAGTTCGCGTCCGCAGCTGAACATGAGGCAGCCGATCGTGCAGCCTAGATCCTCTGGGGGCTATGGAGGAAGTTACGGAGGCTATCACGGTGCGCCCGGTTACGGCGGGAGTCGCGGTGGCAGCGGGGGCGGATCGCATAGCGCACCGAGCTATGGGGGCGGGCATTCCTCTGGCGGAGGCGGAGGAGGCCATCCCAGCGGGGGCGGAGGTCATCGTTAGTCCAAATGCTGCACGGCACCATTGTTTGTTTTGAACACTGCGAGTTGATGTAAAAGAAGTGAAGAGGCGGAGGCGACGAGGGCGTGCTAACCAGCACGCCCTTTTCATTGGTGTGCCGAGCATATTCGACAGCTCGAGAGTGAAAGTCCCTTTGACAACCTGATGGAGGTGAAAGTCATAGCGAAGCGCAAGGGTGAAACAACACTCGCCGCCAGGCGGGGCCTGAAAGAAGCGTGGAGCAAAGACGCGAGCCGATGAACAAGAACCGGATAGGAGGCCTACGGTGGCGGGCGAGCGAGCCAATGATTGCGAAGCCCATATCCATCAAGCCCACCACCGCAGCGCAATGCGTTGCATCTGGCTACGTAGATCCATATCCGTGCGCTTACCTTGTCCCGCGTTGCCGGAAACGGTAGTAGCCCGCCCGACTTATTCCCGCGGCCCGGCAGAGCCGGTTCACGATTGTCCCGGCTTCGGCCGTCTCTTGGATTTGCTCATAGAGTCGGTACCGCCATTGACGCGACTGGCAGAGGATGTTCCCTGAAACGCCGCAACGCTTTTTTTAAAAAATCGATTTCCATCGTCTGCTGGCCGATCTTACGTTCCAGCTCAGAGATCCGATCGGCATTGAGTTTGCTTTGCGGCTGCGCACCCTTGCCAGGAAAGGCCAGGTCGCCTTTCGCGCGCCACTCGCTTCTCCAAGTCTCCAACCGCTTGGGACTGAGCTGATACATGCGAGCCACCTCCGCCATACCTTTTCCGGAGTCGATCTCGCGCATCGCAGCCATCTTCAGTTCACGGGAATATTCTTGTCGGGGCACCAGCACTATTCTCCTCCATTCAATGTAGCTGGCCCCTTAATCGCCTGTCTCACTTTTGGGGTCCATTCCAGGTTGACCCACTCCCCATGCCGATTTCGAAAGTCGGACGGAGGTTAATTAAGATTGGAGAAGCGATTAGCGCTGCGTCACCCAAACAGAGGCGCTGCCCTTAAAGTGGAGAAACGCCCCTTGACTCGGGACAGAGTCGTTCAAATCCTACGGTCTCGCGTACGCCGGGCTATCAGGATCGGGAGGGTCATAGTCGCGGCCGTATTTGTTCTTGTGCGCGAGTTCCAGGTTGGACTCGGCGAGCCTGAAGGTTCCGAGGAACGTATTGCCGGAACTGACCGTGATCTCGCGCTCCTCAGCCTGCAGTACATCCGGAGAAACGGACGGATGGAAGACGTGCATCTGATAACGTCCGGGGGCGACGTTTTTGATGCTGATGTCTCCATTTCCGTTCGATATCGCGTAGTAGGGAGTATCCAAGGAAATCACAACCGCGCTCATCTGAGGGTGAATGTTGCAAAAGATAAAAGAAATACCTGGCTTGTCGAATTGTACAAAACGAGTGGTGCCACTCTCGTATAGCCCAAGATCGAAGCGCTTTCCGTCGAACAATGAAAAGACATTGTGAAAAAAAGGGTCTTGGTTGGGAAACTCAACTTTTCCGCCTGCCGGTATCACCAGCAGCGAAGGGTGAAAACTTTTATCTCTCTGGATGAGCTGGGGGATTTTCGAATTTTTCTGAAGCGGGGCTGCGACTGGAGGTGTATTTCCGACTGGAGTAAGCCAAACCACAAGTTTGGAAGCGTCCTTTACGTGGCGTCCGCTGGTCATGAGTTGCACCTTGCCTTTGAGTTCGACGTCTTGCGCCGAGGCGGGAAAATACGGCAACAACAGAAAACACAAAACGGCGAGGCGTTGAGCGAAGCGGCTCATCAGAACAAGATCCCCATCGCGAGATTAATTTGGTTTGTGACACTACTGCTGTCGTAGACGGGAAAAGTGTGCAGGCGTCTGAATTCGGCAGACAGCAGCAAGTCGGAACGCGGCCGGTAGACCAGATTGCCGAGGCCGCCACGATTGCGGCCGAGAATCGCGCCGAAATTGTTGGCATCAGTAGCGAAGCCCCGAACGTCACTGGCAAACGCATTGTCTTCGGCGAAGACGCCGTTCAGTTCAAGCTTGGGCGTGAGTTGAAATTTAAGTTGGCTCCATCCTCCGGCGGAATCCAAACCGTGAATGCTGGTCGAGCCGGAGAATGGATTACCGCCGTACAGAATGGTTTGACCGATGGCAGCCCCCAGGCCTCCCACTGCGCGGCCTCGATAGAATTCTCCGGAGAGGACGAGGCGGCGAGCGATCGGGATCTGCCAGTCCGTCATGCCCGACCACGCATCGACATAGCGATCCCACGACCAATCTTGACGTCCATAGTAGCCCGCCACGCCAATGCTCAAGGTGTGGCCAAATGCTGGCCGGGACCACGCACTGCGAAAGGCATACGCTGGCTGACCCGACTGTTCCCCAGCCGTTGCAGAGCGCAAGTACGGACCGCTGGGTTGCTCCCAATCGAGGTTGTCGAGAAAACCGCCCTGTAATGTGAGCGTCTGGTCATTGGGAAGGTTGAAGCGATGCTCGACACGGAGTTGCGGCGTCCAGCCCCATAGATTGCCGGCGTAGGCAAGGGCTGGCGTCGCAAGGGATGCAAACGAGGTGGGAGAAAGCGGCGAGATAAAGAGGGCATCCTGGCCGGCAATCACAGAAGTATTTTTCCAGTCGAGCCGCAAACTGGCCGTCTGCATCCGCACAATACCGAAGTTGACTCCGTTTGGAGTCGCGGGGAATCCTCCCGCGAAATCGAACTGCACGTTGGCTGAAGTTTTTGCACCGGCGAGGGTTGGACCGAAGATCTCCAGCCCGATTTCAGTCTGACGCAATGTGGCACCAAGGCTGGTCTCAGACGTGCTGCCCGGCGCGGGGGGTTGAGCGTAGTTGGGGAAGTCGAGGTTATCGGAAGTACCGACATTGCGAAAAGCGTTCATTAGAACTATTCCAGACAGCCGGGCGCGATACTTTCCGGCGGCCTCCACTTTGGTCTGGTATTGCTCGTCAATTTTCGAGCCCAGCAACTGCGTGGATTCTTCAAGTTTCTGAATCCGGCTTCCCAAGTCCGCCGAAGGTGGTGTAGCGGAGACAGCTTGAGAGACTGATGGGGACGTTGCGGAAGTTTGCGTGGAGGTCGCGGCTTCAGCGGTTGGCACGGAATTGTTGATTGCAGCCGCGAGCGGCGTCAGAAGTTTGCGCGTGTCTTGTAATTCCTGGCGCAGTTCCTGCATCTCGGCGCGAGACTGGGCATTTTCGGCTCGCATTTGTTCAATCACCGCGCGGAGTTCTCGCACTTGCGTATCGAGTTCACGTACCGATGTGTCAGGGGCGGGAGATGTCTGGGCAGGCCCGGTCTCCTGTCCTTGGCTGCCGATGGTTAACAGGACTAAGGCGGCTGTCGCAATTGCAGTTGAACGAAGCGCAAAGGTCCATGGGCTGTTCACACATCCTCCAGGGCGACATACGGATCTGGATGAATCGGAGAAATGGAAACGGAAGCTAAGTATCCGAATGTCGAATTGAGTTTTCAGTCGCTCGATCGTTGTTCGCCCGATCGTTGTTCAATGATGCAAGAGGACGAGCCGTCAGCTTGTCGTCGCTGTCCTCGTCCTTATCTTGCGCGGAGCCTTGCGGAGAGCGCCCGGGGATGGTTATTCGAAAAATGGTTCGAGCGTCCTCGGTACGTTCCATCAAGACTCTTCCCCCGTGATCCTGCACAATTTTCTGCACAACCGTCAGACCAAGCCCGGTGCCGTTCTCCTTACCGTAACTCACAAAAGGGGCAAACAGCTTGTCCCGGATCGGTTCGGCGATGCCAGGACCGTTGTCGGCAACCGCAATGGTAACCGATCCTTCGCTGCGCCCGATCGTGACCTGAACCCGGCCCTCAGTGGTAGGGGCCGCCTCGCAAGCGTTCAACAAAAGATTGTATAAGGCCCGCTCGAGTTTGCGCGGATCGAACCATGCCAACCCTTGGCCGCTGCTTTCAACCTCGATAAGCGTTCCCTGATGGCGTGGGTGCAGGCGTACTGCCTGCATAGCTCGCTGTACACTTTCCGTAACGCTGGCGTAAGTGGGATTGAGAGATTCCCTGGTCCGGGCAAATTCGAGCAGGGAATCGATGAGGTCCGTCATTTGATTTACGCCGATGCGAACCTCCTGATACAACTCTTCGCGTTGAGCGCCCGTCAGGCGGCCATCGCAGAGGAACTCCGAATTGGCAACAATCGCCGCCAGGGAATGGCGCAGGTCGTGAGAGATTGAACTGGCCATGCGTCCAATGGTCGCGAGCTGCTCAGATTCGAGGAGAGCTTGTTGAGTTTTGAGCAGACTGGAACGCATGCGGTCGAAGGCGGAAGTCAGCTCCGCGACTTCGTCGCTGCCCCGAGGATCAAGAGGATGATGGAAATCTCCATGTTCTAGTGCGCGGACGCCCTCCACAAGACTCGCCAGCGGACGAGTGAAAGTATGCGAGATCAGAAAGACCAATCCGCTTCCTACCAGCACCGCAGTGAGACCGAGCAGCAGAAGCAGGCGGTTGAGGTTGCCGAGGAACTTCGCGGCTTGGTCGTAGGATCCGAGCACCGTCAGGCGCACCGGGATTTCCTGCTGACTGGAGAGGTCGAGAGAGGTAGCAAGAAAAAGTTCATGGCCGACTTCTACATCCTGGGGGCCGCTCTGCGATGACCCATTCTGCGACGACCCCGATAACGCGTCTAAAGCAGAGCTTCGGGATTGAATGGGACTGAGCGTGGTGGCTACGATTTCATCTCCGTAAGAGAAAGTCACTTGGCTGGATGAGACCTTGCTAACTTCGCGGGCCAACCGGTCATTGATTTCATAGCCAATAATCAGAAAGCCCAGCAGCTGGCCTTCGGTCTTGGACCCAAAATAAACTGGCTGCACGAAAGTCTGGTAGAGATGGTGAGCGCCGAACCACCAGTGGCTGAAATCCTCTTCATTCAAGGATCGTTGGAAGTACTGCTGGGCGGCTTCGCGAGTGAATCCCGCGGATTTTGTGTGAAGTGCGACCACGGAGCCATTGCGATTGGCGAGGACGAGGAGGTCGCTCCCGGTCAACTGCCACACACCTCTGGAAGCGTCCTGGATGGTGGCGGGATCGGGAGCGGTCATAATGGCTCGGATGATTGGAAGATCCGCCACTAATTCTGCGGAGTGGGTCAACATGATTTCGCGATCATGCTGAAAATTCTGAAATGTGGTGACGGAGTTTCGCAGATCCTGAACAATTCCTTCGCGCACATGACGCTGCACGCTGTGCCGTACAACGAGAAGACTCATGGCCGTGAGGCCCGCGGTAATCAGCAGCATGGAGAGGAGAAAGCGGGTACGCAGCCGGGTCCGGTGCATGAGGGTGGTTCCAGACTGTCCTGCAAAAGTCTGCGACGCGGATTCTGATGTGGAGTCCAAGGGGTTTCAGGGCACGAACTTGTATCCCATTCCATGTACGGTGCGGAAGTGGACGGGACTGGCCGGGTCGCGCTCTAATTTCTGACGAAGTTTTAGAATGTGATTGTCCACCGTGCGGGTAGAAGGATAATTCTGGTATCCCCAGACCTCGTTGAGCAACTCGTCGCGGCTGATTACCCGGTCGGCGTTCTGCACCAGAAACTGCAAGGTCTTGAATTCCTGCGCGGTTAGAACTACAACCTTACCGTCGCGTTGGACTTCCATTTTCTTAGCGTCCACGGAAATACCGTCGAAACTGACAACACTCACGCTGGCCGTTCTCGACGTGTGCCGAAGAGCGGCGCGCACGCGGGCCAGAAGTTCGCGGGGGCTGAAGGGCTTGGTTACATAGTCGTCGGCACCCAACTCCAGCAGCAGAACTTTATCCGAAACATCGCTGGTTGCACTTAACACAACGATCGGCAAAGCTGGCGCCTGGGCCTTGACTTCTTTGCATAGATCGCTGCCGGAAAGCTTAGGCAGGCGAAGGTCGAGAATGATAACAGCGGGCGGGGAGGCCTGAAAGCTCTCGAGGGCCGACTGACCATTGGGCTGAACTTCGACCGTGTATCCCTCGGTTTCGAACAGGCGCTTCAAGGCCTTCTGGACCGAAGGATCGTCCTCTACCACGAGAATTCGTCCCATCGGCTGTGTAGAACTCATTGGATCAGCCGATCTGGCTGTGCTTAGCGGCGCTACGATTTGACCCATAAGAAGCATTCCTCACTGAAGCGGGCACTCGAGTTGCCATAGATGTACGACGCCAGCAACAACTGAAGCTTACAACGGTTTATGCCCAATTGTGGTGCAGCAGGAGTAGTTTGACAAATTTTTTACAATTGCAGGTCCGGGTAAAGAGGCTCCACGGCAGAAGGCTTGCAAAGGATTTCGGACTTCGTCTGCCGTAGAATAGCGAAAGCTTGCCGGTTCCCGCCGAATTCGTTCGTATGCGCGTTGTCCTCGTGGACGTGCGCAATCCGCTCAACATTGGCGCGGCGGCACGGGCCATGAGCAACTTTGGATTCCCGAGTCTACGGGTAGTGAATCCGTACGACGTGGCGTTTCGGGATGCTCGTTCTGCCGTGGGCGCCGCAGCTACGCTAGCGACCGCTGAAGTTTACAAGACCGTGACCGAAGCGGTTGCCGACTGCACCCTGGTTGTGGGAACCACCGCCATTGGACATCGGGATCTGCAGCACTCTTTAGTAGTGTTGGAGAAGGGTGCTCGAGACATTCGAACCCACCTGGCAACCGGCCCATGTGCTCTTCTCTTCGGATCAGAGAAGTTCGGGCTGTCGAATGAGGACATGAGCCATTGTCATTGGTTGATGCACATCCCCACTCGCGATGAACACACTTCGATGAATCTGGGGCAGGCGGTCGCCGTCTGTTTGTACGAACTGGTGCGGGATCCTACTGCGACGGCGGAACGCGCCAAGGGAACTCCTGCTTTGTCCGCTGAGGTAGAGAGGATTACCGATACGTTGCTGATGGCGCTTCGAGCCAGCGAGTATCCGAAGTTGAATACTTCTAAGTCTTTTCATGCCGCAGTCCGGCGTGTGATCCGGCGACTGCGTCTGCAACAGGGTGATGCCGAATTCTTGCTCGGCATGTTGCGACAGATGATTTGGAAGATCAAGAAAAACGAGAGCGCGTAAAGTTGAGGAGCTTGTTCATGGTTTTGTTTCTGCGGGCAAAACCTGGGTAGACGTTCTTCCAAATTGAAAGCGTAGAATCCACTCGCTTGGTAAAGGTTGTCCGTTCACCTTAGCGGGAGTGAATTTCCACCGCCGTGCGGCAGTCAGAGCCTGATTCGCAAAGTATTTGCTCGGGCCGGAAGAGACCAGCCTTGCCTGAGAGACGTTGCCGGAAGTATCCACCGAAACCTGAACGCTGACTTTCACGCGGCCCGTGATAGTCCTGCGCGAGCCCGGTGAAACATCCGGAGAGACTTCCTGAAGCACCTTACCCTGGGCAACGCCGGTTTGCGTGGGTGTCGCTTTGTCATGAAACGGCGCAGGCGATTGAGGTGCGTGGGCGTTTGCGGAAGCTGTCGGGGATTCGGTTGTTTGAGCGGGCGGGACCGTCGGCTGGTGAGATCTGCGGCCTAGCAAGACTGCCAATAGAATCACCGCGACTACGACCGGGAGCAGGAGCCAAATGTTGCTGCGCTTCGCCGGCGGCTTCTCAATTGCTTTCGAGGGTAGGGGCGTTTGAATTTTGGGCTTGCCCAAGATTTCGTTCACCGTGCAGCGCTCTCGCGGATCCACGCGTAAGCATCGCTGCGCGATTCCGTAAAAAGGCTGTGGGATCTTGTACGGTATCTTAGCCCAGCCTTCGCTGGCGTTTATTGTCTGCGACTGCTGCTGGGTCATGATCGCAACCAGTACCAAGCCTAAAGACCAAACGTCCGCAGCAGGGGACGGCCCCGTGTTGGCTACCTCTGGTGCGTCATAGGGTGTTGGCGTGTGACTGTCGCGCTCGCCAGTTTTGCGAAGGCTGTCGGCGGAGATCTTTAGTTGGTTGTCGACCGCCAGAATATTCGATGGTTTGATGTGGCCGTGCGAGAATCCGGCCTGATGCAGGTATGCCAAAGCTTCTGCCGTGGGAGGAAGCATCTCCTTGACTTCTGCGGGTGAGAGCGGACGCAGCGGAAGAATCTGCGCCAGATTTTCTTCGGCGTATTCCATCACCACATAGAGGAACTTGGCGTCATCAATCTGGCCGCGGCCACTTTCAAACAGGCGAATCAGATGAGGATGAGACAGCTTCGCGCTGTTAGCCCATCGAGCGAGTTGAGCGACTTCATCGATATTATCGGTGGAAAAAACTTCCGCAGAAATCAGCTTGATGGCTGCCTTCTGAGACGCGTTCTTGCTTCGTTCGGTGAGAAATACCGCGCTGTGCTCGGAACCTCCAAGCCATTGTTGCAGCGGGAACATTCCATCAACGACCCGGCCTTCAAATTGTTTCCAGACGTCAGTTAAACCGCTCATAGGACCCGACTTACCAATCGCTTATTCTATGCCAGAGTGGGCCAGATTCCCTTCGAAAGTGCGTCCGCAGCGTGTGGATCGTGTGGAAATCGTCAATAAAGACAGAAGATGGAACTCTGGAGGGGCGTATTGGGGGCTGCCTTTCCGGGAAACTGGGGTGGAACGCGAAACGAATCGAACGTAAAACGAGCTATAAAATAACCGTTAACTAAACGTAGGCAGTTTCACCAGATCGTTTTCCGGAACGGACTCGGTTGGTTCGCCGGCCTTGCGCCAGGCGGCTAATCCGCCGACGATCACGAACGTGTTGAACCCTTTTTCCCGCAGCAGGTGCGCCACCCGGGCGCTGGTCGCTTCGCGCGCTCAAGTGCAGTAAAGATAGATATCCTTCTCTTTGGGAAGGTTCTTGAGCTCTTCTTCGAGATTGTTGGGCTCGATGCGGATGGAGTTCTTGATCCGGGCCGCCCCGGGGTCGTAATAGCCATGGCTGCGAACATCGACTATCTGCACCTTGCCTGCGTCTTCCGAAGCCAAACGCCGGGCCAGTTCTTCTACCTGGACTCGCGGTACGACGCGGTAGGGTTTGTTCTTGCGGTATTGCATGAAGCGGTAGATTGCGTACACGGCCAGTGCGGCGATAATTACACCTTCCATCGCCCGCCCGGCGGCATGAAATCCGCGCAAGATGGCGGCGAGAAAATCGCGGGAGAGATAACCGACCAGCAGGTACGTCAGCGAGTAAAGCGCAGCCCCAGCGAAGTCCAGTCTTAAGAATTGCCAAAAGCGCATCTTCATGCTGCCGGCCAGCGGCGCTGCCATAGTGTTGACGCCGGGAATAAACTTCGCGACCAACAGCGTACCTTTGCCGCGTTTGTAAAATGATTCAGCGGATCGCAGAATGCAGGTCTCCGGATTGATCGAGACTCGGCATAGAAATCCCAGCAACGCCCACCCCATGTATCGGCCGAGCCAGAACTGGGCAATATCTCCAATCAGCAATGCCGCAATCGCCGCGGCCACAACGTAGGGGCCCCACAGGGCATGCGCCGCCACTGACGCTCCTGCAGCCACCAGTGCTATTGCAGCCGGGAAGGGAAGGCCGATCGCCTCCGCCAGCAATAGGCCAAAGATCAAAGCATATCCGTGACGCGCCATCAGCAAAAACAAATCCATAGATAATGTTGGATCAGAAGAATCAGGAAAGGGTTCAGTATAACCAAAGCTGCAACAGGGGTCCTATCGATCAATTACGGCGAGCGGTAGGCGGAGCAGCGATCGCCGGACAGCGGGCGCGTATTTGGAGAAAATGCCCGAAGTCAAAAAAGCCAGCCGATGTTGCAAAAACCTCGGTTGGCTGACAAACAACGGGATTCTGTTCGCCCGTCTCCTGTATGAATTCGCCGACTACTTACTCATGGAATCGTTGTTCATCGCTCCGCCCTTGAGCATTTTCACGCTCATGACATGGATCGAATTCTTGTCGGAATACACATGCGCGCTGAGCTGCACGTGATGTCCTTCGTGCCCCTTCAGTTCCTCGGGGTTCATCACGTCCCAGCTCTTGCCATCCTTATCGTTGACGAACATCACCTTGTCGCCCTCTGCCTTGACCGTGCCCTTAAGGGTCATCAGCGGAGCCTTGGCGGCAGCATCCGATTGCGCCTGGGCCATGCTATTGTCTTGTTGGGCGAAGGCCGTCAAGCTCATCGCAAAAGTAACTGCTAGCAGACAAACCATCAACTTCTTCATTAAATGTCTCCTCATTTTTTATTGGAAAACTTTGGCCAGATTCGTACTGCTCTTATGTAACGTTCCTAAGCCTCAAATGGATTGAGAGCCTTCCGGGTGTGCTGACTAGTTTGTCGTTGGATGGGAAGAAGAGGTTGCCGCAGAGAGGTAAAAGTTCGCCAGTATCACGCCGAGTTTCGTCGGTTCAGGCTGGGGGGAGGGGGCAATAAAAAGCCCCGCTCTTGCGAACGGGGCCTTCAGATTCAAGCTAGTAGCTAGCGGCTGTTCTTAGTACATGCCTTCCATGCCGCCGCCGCCATGTCCGCCGCCGCCCATCGGAGATTCCTTCTTTTCCGGAATCTCCGCGACGAGTGCTTCCGTGGTGAGCATCAGCGCTGCAATCGAACCGGCATTGGTCAGTGCAGTGCGCACCACCTTCGTCGGATCGAGCACGCCCGCCTTGACCAGATCTTCATAGTCGTTGGTCAGAGCGTTGTAGCCGAAGTTGATGTCCTTCGACTCGCTGATCTTGCCCAGAACCACGGCACCTTCTTCGCCGGCATTCTCGGCGATCTGGCGCAGAGGCTCCTGGATGGCGCGCTTCACGATGTTGACACCGATCTGCTCATCACCCTCGAGCTTCAGCTTGTCGAGCGCTGGAACGCAGCGTGCCAGTGCCACTCCGCCGCCGGGGACAATTCCTTCTTCCACGGCTGCGCGGGTTGCATGCATGGCGTCTTCGACGCGGGCTTTCTTTTCCTTCATTTCGGTCTCGGTCGCGGCGCCGACTTTGATCACGGCTACGCCACCCACCAGCTTCGCCAACCGCTCCTGCAACTTCTCGCGGTCGTAGTCGCTAGTCGTCTTGTCGATCTGGCTGCGAATCTCTTTCACCCGGCCTTCAATCTCCGAATGCTTGCCCTTGCCTTCGACCAGGGTGGTGTTGTCCTTGTCGATGGTGAGCTTCTTTACCTGTCCGAGATCGCTGATCTGCACGTTCTCCAGCTTGATGCCCAGATCTTCCGTGATTGCCTTGCCGCCGGTCAGGATTGCAATATCCTGCAGCATCGCCTTGCGACGATCGCCGAAGCCGGGAGCCTTGACGGCCGCGACTTGCAGCGTGCCACGCAGCTTGTTGACGACGAGAGTAGCGAGTGCCTCGCCCTCAACATCTTCCGCGATGATAAGCAACGGCTTGCCGCTCTTGGCAATCTGTTCGAGTAATGGAAGCAGATCCTTCATCGAGCTGATCTTCTTTTCGTTGATCAGGATGTAGGCGTTCTCCAAAGCAACTTCCATCCGCTCCGGATCGGTGACAAAGTAAGGAGAGAGATAGCCGCGGTCAAATTGCATTCCCTCGACCACTTCCAACTGCGTCTCCAGTGTTTTCGACTCTTCAACCGTAATGACGCCGTCCTTGCCGACTTTCTTCATCGCTTCGGCAATGATGTGACCAATGGTCTCATCGTTGTTTGCCGAGATCGTGCCGACCTGAGCGATCATCTCGCCGGAAACGGGCTTGGAAAATTTATCGAGTTCGCCTTTGCCGCGTTCGCCGGTCTTCTTGTCGAACGAACCGCAGACCAATGCAACGGCTTTTTCGATGCCGCGCTTCATTGCCATCGGGTTGGCCCCAGCAGCAACCGTCTTCACGCCTTCGCGATAAATCGCCTGGGCGAGAACGGTGGCGGTGGTGGTGCCATCGCCGGCTACGTCAGAGGTCTTGCTGGCCACTTCGCGAACCATCTGGGCGCCCATGTTCTCGAGGCCGTCCTTGAGTTCGATTTCTTTGGCAACGGTGACGCCGTCCTTGGTAATGGTCGGCGAACCGAATTTCTTTTCAATGACTACGTTGCGACCTTTGGGGCCGAGGGTAACTTTTACAGCGTCGGCCAGAAGATTGACGCCGCGCAGGATCGCCTGGCGGGACTCTTCTCCGTGTACGATTTGTTTTGCCATGATGAGTTTCTCCTTCGAGTATGAAAATCCTTAAACACAGAGGGCACGGGGTTCAATACCTTGGCCCTCAAAATCTGGAGGTGTTATCGCTTAGCGCCGGCGAGTTCTTTCTTGCTGCTGTTGGCTGGCGCGGCGGCTCCGGTAAGGATGCCGAGGACTTCGTCTTCTTTCATGATGATGAAGTCTTCGCCATCAATCTTGATCTCGGTGCCGGAATACTTGCCGAACAGGATGCGGTCGTCGTCATGAACTGCGAGAGGGAAAGTCTTGCCCTCATCGTTGGTGCGGCCCTTGCCGGTGGAGACGACGATGCCCTCTTGCGGCTTATCTTTTGCGCTGTCGGGGATGATGATTCCGCCTCGGGTGGTGGAAGCTTCCTCCACGCGACGTACCAGGATGCGGTCATGCAGTGGGCTAAATTTAGCCATGGTTGCAACTCCTTTCAAAAGTTGGGTAGAAGGTTGATGGAACGGGAAACCTATTAAATTGCTAGGATTTCGGCGACCTGTTAGCAGTCTCGCCTACTGAGTGCTAATTCTAGGAGGTGAGTTTGGAATTGTCAAGAGGGTGCGCGGTCTGGAAGGGAGTAACGTCCGCAGAATTGAGGGATCTGGACTCAAGGCAGCCGTGTTTCGCTTCCTCTGGTTCGGTTCGTCTTCTTGCCATGGCGCGCGGCTTGCAACTAACCTTGCAACTCACAATATGGAAGTGAATGAAAGTCATCGAGATTGCGAGTAAACTCGGCACCGGCAGCCAAGATTGCTGGTCAAGCAGGAAAAAGTGCCGGCGACTTCCAGAATCTGGGGTAAGATTAAATCTATGCCATACATCTTGGAACACCTCTCCAGCCTTCGTCAGGAAATCACGGATTTGCGGAACATGAACGCGCGGTTCACTGGGAAGGGTGCAGACAGTCAGATCGATCAGTCGGCAGTGGAGATGAGAGCCAACCGGCTGGTGGAAATCAAGAAAGAATTGTCACAGATGCTGAACCGTCCAGAGGATCCCGCAGTTTGGTGGGAGAAGGGCGGCAGGCGGAATCGGGTAGCTTAGCGAAGCTGCTGAAGACGTTGCGGGATTGTGAGGCGCGGCCTGTTGGCTGCGCTTTTTCATTTTGTGCATTTAGAAAACAAAACCAAAACTGAGGATCAACAGCAAAAGGAGCGGACAAAAGTGTCCGTCCTGCACAAGGATCCGTCCCGTACGAGCAACCTTGCTTGCAAAATCAGCGGCAGTCGGGCAACCTCATTCACATGGAGCGAATGAGATGGGTCCTTCTTGTTTTTTTTTTCTTGCTTGCGACGACAACGCTGATATGCGCGCAGGACGGGCCAGAGCAAGGTGGCAATGAAGTGCAAGTGTGGGCCGGCGGTGGTCACTCAGTGCCAGGTGGGACTTCGCATACAGAGGCGTTCGATGCGGGAATCCGCTATGGGCGGGTAATTACGGGTCCGCACTGGCCGGGAATTTTACGTGGCCGGTTTGAGTATGCGGTAGATTTGGTGCCCGTGTATCTGATTTTCCAACCGGCCAACAGGGCCTATGGATGGGGATTCAATCCTCTTGTGCTGAAGTGGAATTTTGAACGGCGGGGCCGGTTCTCGCCATACTTCGAACTCAGCGGCGGAACGCTGTTCAGCAATCACACCATTCCTTCCTATACGAACACAGTAAACTTCACGCCCAGCGCCGCGTTGGGGACGCACATACTTGGCGAGAAGTATAACTGGAGCGTGGATGTACGCTACCTGCATATATCGAATGCCGGATTGGCAAGGTATAACCCGGGGCTGAATACTGTGCAGGCGCGGCTGGGAGTGGGAAGGTTTTGGAAGCAAAAGTAGATGTGGCGGACGGCGCGGGCGCCGGAGCCAGTGTTGCCGCCGTCAGTTGGGCCAGCTATTCTTTTCACTTATGTCGACGCTCGTAGAGTGTGTACCGAATTTTTCTGAGGGATGCGACCGGGCTAAGGTTGACGCCATTGTCGCCGCGATGAAGGTTGATGGTGTTTACCTGTTGGATCGCGAGATGGACGCGGACCACAACCGCAGCGTGATCACGCTGGTGGGCGAGCGCGATGCGATTCAGGAGGCGGCGATTCGCGGAGTGGGGAAAGCCGCGGAGTTGATCGATCTGAATGTGCACAAGGGGGCGCATCCGCGAATGGGCGCGACTGATGTCGTCCCGTTCATTCCGATTGATGGCGTGACCATTGAAGATTGCATCGCGATGGCGCGGAGCGTGGGAGAAGAGATCTGGAAGCGTTATCAGATTCCGGTTTATCTGTACGAAGCGGCGGCGGCAACGCCGGAGCGACAGAATCTGGAGAACATTCGGCGCGGTCAGTTTGAGGGGATTCGAGCGGAGATCGCGACGAATGCGGCGCGGAAGCCGGACTTTGGCGAGGCCAAACTGCATGCGACGGCGGGCGCGACGGTGGTGGGCGCGCGGAAGTTTCTGATTGCTTACAACGTATTTCTGAATACGCCGGACGTCGACATCGCGAAGAAAATTGCGAAAGCTGTGCGGTTTTCGAATGGCGGAATGCGTTTCCTGAAGGGTGCGGGATTTTTGGTGCGCGGTATGGCGCAGGTCTCGATGAATCTGACCGATTTTGAGCAGACACCGGTGCATCGGGTATTTGAAATGGTGAAGCGCGAAGCGGCGCGGTATGGCGTGGTACCGATCTCAAGCGAGATTGTGGGATTGATTCCGAAGAAAGCACTGGAGCAGGCCGCGGAGTGGTTTTTGCAGGTGGAGAACTTTGATTCGTCCCTCATTCTGGAAAACCGGCTCACGGCTGTGATGAGCGGAAAGATAGCGGTGGGCGGACTGCGGGCGGGAGTGGAACCATTTGTCGAGCAGTTGGCCGCTCCGACGGCGACGCCCGGCGGTGGGAGCGCAGCGGCAGCGGCGGGAGCCATGGCCGCGGGATTGGCGGTGATGGTCGCGTCGAGGTCACGGGGGAAGAAGGCGTATCTGCAATATGAAGCGCAGTTGAGCGCGGCGATTGAGAAGTTGAGTCCCCTGCGTGAAGGGTTAAAGACTGCCATCGATGAGGATGCGGAATCTTACAATTCCGTAATGCAGGCGTACAAGGCGGCGAAAACGTTAGGCGCGCAGGAAGGCGAAGCGCTGATTGAGGCCGGTTTGAAGTACGCGACGAAGGTTCCGCTGGGAGTGGCGGAGAAGGCGCAGGAAGTGGCACGCATTACTGTTAGCCTTGAGGGGATTACGAATCCTCATATGAAGTCGGATTTAACGACGGCGCAGGCACTGGCCAAGGCGGCGATTACGGGAGCGCTGGCGAATGTGGAGATTAATTTGGCGTCCCTGAAGGATGCAGCCTTTGTGGCGGAAGTGCGGAAGAAGGCGAAGAATATTAATGGCTGATGGTAGCGTGACGAATCACTCTGCAGGTGCCTTCAAATAATTTCGCTGCGGGCGAGGGCAACGCTCCGCGGCGGGGTTCATGCCTGAGTCCATCAACCAGGCGGCTGCGGGAGAGAGGACATCCTACCATGAGACGCGCAGCGTTGTTCGCAGTCTTGTCCCTAATGTTTTGTCTTGCCGGATTTCTGCTGAGTCTCAATGGTTGCGGCGGAGGCAACAAGGTGTCCATTCCGCCTCCCCCTCCCTCATCCAAGATCCAGCATGTGGTGATCATCTTCCAGGAGAACCGCACGCCGGACAATCTGTTTCAGGATCCGGTGCTGATCAAGAACGGCGCTGACATCCAGAACTACGGGATCAATTCGCAGCATCAGACGATTCCGCTAAGCCCAATTGATCTGGGTACGGTCGGCTCCAGCCCTCAGAACTACGATCTGAGCCATGCCCACAGCGCCTTCGAGCAAATGTGCGATTTGAACAGCTCCTCTGGCGTATGTGCGATGGATGGGGCAGACCAGATCGCAATCGCCTGTCAGAAGGGAGCGGTTGGCTGCCCCCCGCCTAACCCTCAATTCATGTACGTTAATCCGGCAGACGTGCAGCCTTACTTTCAAATGGCTGAGCAGTACACCTTTGCGGACCGCATGTTTCAGACCAACCAGGGACCAAGCTTCCCGGCACATCAATTCATCATTTCCGGGACTTCCGCACCGGCGGCAAGCAGCAATTTGTTTGCGGCCGAGAACATGGGGAGCGCGGGCGCGGCAGGTTGCATCGCTCCACCCAATCAAACGGTTGCCATCATCAATCCAGCGGGCGTTGAGTCCAGCACAATGTATCCCTGCTTTGAGCACCCCACTCTTACGGATTTATTGGATGCCGCGAACGTCACCTGGCGCTACTATGCGCCTTCGGCGGGATCGATCTGGACCGGCCCCAACGCAATTCAGCACATGTGCGGACCGAACTCGACCCCACCGAATGCGACCCAATGCGTGGGCACGGACTGGACCGGCACATCGCCGAAGGTTGTCCTCAACCAAACGCAGAGCAATGCACAGATTCTGAGCGATATTGCCAACAATCAGTTGGCGCAGGTGAGCTGGGTGATCCCCGATGGCGCGGATTCCGACCACGCGTCCAGCAACGACGGCTGTGGGCCATCCTGGATAACCTCGATAATCAACGCTATCGGCGGCAGCCAATATTGGTCGAACACCGCGATCTTGCTTACCTGGGATGACTGGGGAGGATGGTACGATCACGTTGCTCCGACAATCGTCAACGATGGCAGTAGTTGGGGATCCGGCTACGTATACGGATTTCGCGTGCCGATGATTGTGATCTCTCCCTATGCCAAGCCGGCTTATATCTCACACGTCAAGCATGACTTTGGAAGTATTTTAAAATTTATTGAGTCGACCTTTAGTCTGCCGTCGCTGGGCTACGCGGACGTCCCAGCCGATGATCTCCCCGACTTTTTTAATCTGAGCCAAGCCGCGACTCAGTTTCAAGCGATCCCACCACCGCCGAACGACGCCCAGTGCAAGACTGACACCGGTCCGCCTACGGATCCTGATGACGATTGAGGAACATCCAAAGGCGAAAAGAAGATGTTCCCTCGACCGAAGCGCCGAGTAGAGCCGTAGCGAGCTACAGCTCTGCGGGTGTCAATGTTACTTCCCTAATCTCCTGAGCTGGTGACTGGTGCTACCTCGGTTCTAGAGCGAGAATTCCACCAGGCTTGGAATCCTTGGCGTACAAGTTTCGAGATAGTCCCCCGGTTTTCCGAGATCACTTTCCACCAGGCGAAGCGGCCGAGCATGGGGAAGTAGATTCCTCGGAAACAGAGACGGGCGATCAGTATGTTGACGCGATAACCGAGTGCCTGGTCGTCGAGCGAATCGACCGCTTGAGCGATGGCCTGCGGACCGTACGCCTGAGACCAGCCGTAATTCACCTCGGCGTGGGCTTCGTCGATGGTCATCTTGAGCGGCGTATGGGCCATGGCGAAAGGGATAAATTCCTGCCAATGCTTGGGCCGGGTCAGGCGGCCAGCGACGTCGAGACGCTTGTAGAGCGGGGTTCCGGGCAAGGGGGTGAGTAGGCCGAAGATAGGCAGACCTGGCGGCCAGGTTCGTACCTGCGCCAGCGTGCGTTCGGCTGCGCCAACGGTATCGTTATCCATGCCAAAGATGAATGACGTGATGGCGTAGACGTTGCGCTGGGCTAGACGCTGCAATACCGCGGCATATTCTTCCGGCTTGTTGAACCCTTTGTTTACGTCTTTCAAATTGGTGGGGTCGATCGACTCCATGCCGATGAAGACCCACTTTCCACCGGAAGCGGAAATCAAGTCAACGAGTTCTTGATCGCGGAGCAGGTTGGCGCTGATCTGAGCGATCCAGTTCACCTGTGCGCCGGCCGCGATAATATCGCGCAATAAAGATTTTGTGCGCTTAATATTGATGGCGAAATTGTCATCGATAAAAAATACGGCAATCTGGCCGCGTTCTGAGCGGGCTCGTGCTTTCAACAGCAGCAATTCGTTCACGACGCTTTCGTTGGTGCGAAAGCGGATGGAGTCGCCGAAAAATCCAGTGACCGTGCAGAACTCGCAACCATAGGGACAACCGCGCCCAGACTCCACTGGTACGATGCGGAAGGTTCCCCAGCCTTCGCCGTGTTTCTGCAGCCAGCGGTGAAAAAACTTGGGGACAAGGTTAAATTGTTGCAGATCAAGGGTGTCCCAGGGAATGACGGGATACTGCTTGAGCGACGGTTTGAGTTCTTTCCCGGCAGCATCGACCGGGGCGTAAATATCTTTTAGTTCGCCGTGGGCCGCATCTTCGACAATGCGCGGCCAGGTTTCATCGGCTTCGCCGAGAGCCACTGCGTCGGCGTGGCGAGCGCCTCCGTCGCGGCCTAGAGCCTCGTCCGCCATTTCCGTGACATGAGGGCCGCCCATCACTACGGGTACGCCAACGGCGCGCACCGCGTCTGCCATGCGATAGGCTTTGGCGATCATCCTGGTCATGGCACCAATGCCGACCAGATCGATCTTCTGCTCGCGTACGTAGCGGGCGATCCCGGCTTCGTCCATCGGTTGGGCGTTCCCATCGATCAGCACTACTTCGTGTCCTGCGGGGGTGAGAGATTGTAGGAGGAACATCCAGAGGTGAGGCATGAAATTGCGCGTAACCCCGTTATCGGGGTTGTAGAGTAGGATTTTCAATAGTCCCCTGATTTCTCTTAGTGCTCTTGCGGCTGATTTCGTGCGCCCAGGAAATGGGGTCTTTATGTGCGGTAGCGTACAGATGTCTGTGTGCATCTTACACTACGCATCGTGCGTGAATCTGAAAATGATCGATCTAAGAAACGCCGTGTCCCAGATTGGTCATAGGGCTAGAACTTTTGGATCACCGGCGAACAGGTTGGCTGGCATAGAATGATGGTCACAGTAACTGTGAAGCGTAATCTAGCATCTGAGTTGCAAGGGGCGGGTATTATTCCGTTCATAATTGAGGAAAACCGATTTTGAGGTCTGTATCCGTATGAAATCCGTCAAGGCTTGTCTAAGCGCTGTGGCTCTGGTTGTGTTTTTTCTGGGAATTGCGAATGCAATGCCGTTGAACTCCTCAGCGCGCGCGGTCATTCCCGGAGACCTGCAACAATTAATTTCAGTGGATTACCGGGCACTGAAAGACTCGAACACCGCGACGCAACTTAAGCAGCAGTTGCTGCCGGACAACATGAAGCAGTTCGAGAGTGCGCTGAAGGGAATTGGCATTGATCCCGACAAAGATGTCGACTCACTTACTTTTGCTTCGTTCCGCACCACGAAGCAGGGGATCAAGGGCGTAGGCGTCGCTGCGGGACCGTTTGCGATGAAGACCGTCATCAAGAAGATGACAGCGCTGAAAATCAAGCCGACAAAATATCACAACACCACGAATATCTATTCCATGGATGGTGGAATGGTGATGTCCTTCCTGGACGACAGCACCCTGCTGTTCGGTGATCCGGTCGCGGTGCGGATAGCTCTGGATGTGCGGGACGGGCAGGTTTTAAGCCTTGATACAAATTCAACGATGGCTGACATGATGTCGAACGTGGATTCGGCGCCGGTGTGGAGCATACTGGATCAACAGGGAACTCAGAATGTGATGCGATCGGCGCTGGGCGATGCGTCCAAGATGGCCGACTATGACAGCATCAAGAAGCGGTTTCTCGGTTCCCGTTACACGATGAGTTTTGATGGTGGGGTGAATTTCGATTTAACCGTGGTTTCTTCCGATTCCGTGAGCGCGGCCACGCTCGCCTCCGCCGGAAAGTTGGGTCTACTCGCCAAGAAGATGAGCGCCACCGCACCGGAGAAAATAGCGCTGGACAATACCACCGTTGATTCCGACGGTGCCAACGTTAATTTTCATTTCAAGTCGACCGATCAGCAGTTTCAATCGATCATGCACTCGGAGTTATTCGCGGCAGTTTCGCACTAAATGGGTACGGCCACCAACCGGGCACTGAGGCACGGACCTCGGTGCCTTTTCGCGAGAGAAAGTTTCTTGTGCCGCTCCGAATTTATTTGTCGCGCTTCTTTCCCGCCCAGCCTTCTTTCATGATTTGACGTGAGCGTCCGATGGCGAGTGCCTCAGCGGGGACGTTCTCGGTGATGCAGGATCCTGCCGCGACATACGCTCCTCTACCCACGCGAACGGGCGCGACCAGTGTGCTGTCGCTGCCGATGAAAACCGCGTCCTCGATTACGGTAGTGTGCTTGTGGACACCATCGTAGTTGCAGGTAATGGTTCCGGCCCCGATGTTCACTCCCGAGCCGATTTCGGCGTCGCCCAAATAAGTAAGGTGGTTGGCCTTGGATCCCTGGCCCAGCTTGATCTTCTTGGTCTCGACAAAGTTGCCGACATGAGCGCCTTCTCCAATGTCGCTGCCCGGGCGCAGATGTGAATAGGGACCAAGCATAGCGCGAGGGCCGATTCGGGCTCCTTCCAGAATGCAGCCGGGGCGGATTAGAACTCCGTCGGCAATTTCGGAATCGCGAATCACAGAGTAGGAGCGGATGCGGCAGTCGGCGCCGATGCGCGAGCGGCCGAAGATCTGCACGAATGGTTCAAGAACCGTATCAGCCGCGATTTCGACGTCACTATCGATCACGCAAGTCGCGGGATAGAAGATACTGACCCCTTGGGCCATGAGTTCGTGGCACTTGCGCATGCGCATCTGATAATCGATGAGCGAGAGTTCGGCGCGGGTGTTGGCGCCAAGAACTTCGCCGGAGTTTTGCGTTTTCCAGACCACAACTCGCTGCCTCGCTCGGCGCATAACCTCCGCCATGTCGGTGAGGTAGTACTCCGCGTGGGGATTGGCAGTGGAAAGCCCTTTGATGTGCTCAAACAATCGCGGTACGTCGAAGACGTAGAAGCCGGCATTGATCTCGTGAATATTTTTTTGGGCGGGGCTCGCGGATTTCTCTTCGACGATGGCTTGGACTTCGGCACTGCGGGGACTTTTCCGCAGCACGCGGCCGTAGCCTGTGGGGTGGTCGAGCTCAGCGCTGAGCAATGTCATCGCGGCTTGCTCGTCGAGGTGGAAGTTGAGCAGTTGCGCAATGGTCTGGGGCGTGATCTGCGGGGCGTCGCCGGATAGAACGATGACATGGTCGTAGCCGGAAAGCGCTGACTGCGCGACCAAAAGAGCATGGCCGGTACCACGCTGCTCGGACTGCGGAACGAAATTAACACCACTGTCGGCGACGGCGGCGCGTACGCGCTCGGCCTCGTGGCCGATGATGGCGTAAACATCATCTGCGGGAACCACGTGGGTGGCAGCGGCGATGACCTGCGCGAGTAGCGGCTTTCCGCCGACTTCATGCAGCACTTTCGGAAGCCGCGACTTGAGCCGGGTGCCTTTGCCTGCCGCCATGATGGCGACGGCGATTCGGGGGGAATTCACGGAGAGATCTCGTACTTCGGAGGGCGCTTGAGGGGAAGCCATCTTCGAGCGAGCGGTTCGGTTCCTGGATTTCTTCATTCGCCCCACTATACCTTGAGCAGGAACGCGACAGAAAGAGTGACCAAGAATGCAGGAACGCGGTGGTCGGGACTCAGGGACGTCTGCTTCTTACCATTCTCCAGAGCGTTGAGTACCGGAAATCCTGTATGGAAGGGATGCCCGGCCAGCTGCAGTATTTGCCTTGTGCCCTTTTTCGATCTAGACGACCGCATCCGCGAACTGTGTGCCAAGATAGAGCAGAAGAGC